>Ga0209491_10000274_pt1 | contig 101873 bp, 96 predicted proteins | sample BON02_FD_187213 | JGI IMG/M metagenome (GOLD analysis project Ga0209491, IMG submission 187213) | Freshwater microbial communities from Lake Bonney liftoff mats and glacier meltwater in Antarctica - BON-02 (SPAdes) (version 2) | ecosystem: Environmental > Aquatic > Freshwater > Ice > Glacier...
TGGCAGATCGTGCACTTCTTGGCGTAGGCGGTGAGTACCCGCTGGCGGAAGCCGGCCTGGTGGACCCGGGTGAGGGCGAGCCTGGTCACGTACTGGCGGCGGGCGTTGCTGGCCACGTCGGCGGCGATGCCGGGGGCGAGGGATTCGGCGTCCTCGCAGGCCATGAGGAAGGTGAGGTTCGTCGGGTCGTCAGCCACGATCACCATCGGCCACAGCGGTGTGTACCAGCCCTTCTCGATGCCCCGGAAGTAGAGGAGTGGTCGGCCTTGGTGCATGAGCTGGCGCAGGCCGGCGTTGTCTGCGTGTTCGACGTTGGTCTGGAAGTACTTGTAGCGAAGGAAACCATCGTCGCCGGGCACGTCGCCGTACGGGTCGGTCGGGCTGGTCGTGACCGAGATGGGCAGCGGCCATCCCTTGGCCCGCCAGATGCCCCGCTGGCCGATGAGGGTGATGCGCTGTCCTTGGAAGGTGAAGCCCTCGCTGAGCGCCTTCCACGGCACGACATCACCGAAGCGCGTCGTGAGCTCCTCCACATAGGTGAAGGCCGCCCACCGCATCATCCAATCAGCGTCTGGTTCCGCCACCCGGACCTCCTCCCTGACCGGGAACGCTAGGTCCTCGGTGTCGACCGTGGAGTCTGGGAGGGTGGATCGGTGCGCGACGACCTCCTGCTCGAGCGGCTGCTCCAGGTCATCGACGAGGGTCGGCGGACGGCGACCTACAAGTTGGCGCTGCTCAGTGCCGTGCCACCGGAGGTGGTCACGTCGGTTTCGAGACAGATGAGGACACACGTCGCCAGGCCGACCTGACCAGCTTCTCCCCGCCGACCCTGTCACCGACCCGGACAGCACCGTCGGGCTGGTCCACTCCCGACAGCCGCAGGTTCGAATCCTGAGACACCACACCGGTGCTTCGAGGGGGCGAGCGATAGGAGCTCTCGACTCGGATCCCAGGGTTCGGGAGCGGTGCTCAATGATCGCAGAACGCAACTTCGTGTGATCATTCACCAGGGGACGTAGTGAACGATGCTGCAGCCAGATAGAGAGTAGGTATGGCAAACCTCACCGTTCTGTACACCAAGCCCGAAACCGATGCCGAGGCCTTCCTCGCCGAGTACACGTCGGACCATCTGCCGATCGCCGCCAGGTTCCCCAAGATGACGTCGCACACCACGACGGTGTTCAGCGGCACGCCCCGAGGCACCGAGGCCCCGTACTACGTGATGTTCGTCGGCACCTGGGACTCACAGGAGGACATGCAGGCGGCGATGAGCGACCCCAGCATCATGGAGGCGAGCAAGCACGCCATGGGCATGACCCAGAAGTACGGCAACAAGGCCGAGATGTTGGTTGGCGACGAGGCCTGACACGGCCGATACCGGTTCGTGTCTCGAACTCCTCGACCGGTTCCGCACCCACCCGGACTGTGTCGTCGGGCTGGTCCACTCCCGACAGCCGCAGGTTCGAATCCTGAGACACCACCTGTCGGCCGGTCAGTTGGTGCTCGGCCTGCTGGGTCTCGCGCCAGGTCTGTAGGACCTCGATCGTCCGAGCATCGAGGTCGACCATCCGGCGACCGGTCTCGATCTTCACGTCGCCGATGCGCTTCTCGTAGGCGACGTTGGTGACGGCCTGATGGAGCGAGAGCCGGGCGGCGCCGAGGTCGATGTGACCACTTCCTCGCCTGGTGACGTTGGCCGAACGACGCCATCGAGAACCTGGCGGCCGCTGACCGCTGCAACGCGATGAAGAGCGCCCACTTGGCCGCCGAGCCTCACCTCACCCGCTGGGGCGACAGGTTGGACACCTCCGCATCGGATCTCGACTCGATCGCCGGTTCCGCTCGTTGGTCGAGCGACTCGCCGCGCAGCCGGGCCCTGGTCCAGTCGACCTACGCACATCTTGCCGCCGGCACGCCGTTGTGGTTGCAGGGCGGGGAGTTCGTCCTCGCCGACGGCCCGATCACTCTGTGATCAGACGGCAGGCAGCGAGCGATGTTCGAGTCGGAGCGGCCATAGCCCCGCCAGAAAAAAGCGAGACCCTGGCGATGTGCCAAAGGTAGGGGTCGTTCCGGGGTCTTCTGGTGACACCATACCGGTCATGAGCCAGTACCTGAGTCTCTACGCGACCAGGAGCGGCCCGGCGTTCTCGACGGACCTCATCAGGCAGTTCCAGGGATCGGCTGATGGCTGAGTTCGAGGAGATCGACGTCACGGACTGGCAGGCGGGCGGCATCGAGCAGCTCGGGACCAAGCCGAAGTACTGGTTGGTGGATCCCGACAGCACCCTCTGGCTGTTCAAGGAGGTCACGTCGAACCCCCGGGCCGATGGCTCGACGTACGACAAGGGCGACGACTGGTCAGAGCGCGTAGCAGGGGCGGTGGCCCAAGAGCTCGGCCTTCCCTCGGCGCAGGTCGAGCTCGCCGTCGTCCGTCACGGCGCCGTGGAGGTGCGAGGAGTCATCAGTCGGATGGTGTTGGGCGACAGCCAGAGCCTGATCCACGGAAACGAGCTCTTGGCCGAGATCGGTGTCGTTGGCCAGTCGCCGAGGGATCGCGCCGGCTACACGCTTGGGTCGGTCCAGAAGGTTCTGTCAGCGGTCGAGGCACCGGTCGATCGCGACGACCTGTCGGCGTGGGAGTGGTTCGTGGGCTATCTCGTCCTCGACGCGCTCATTGGCAACACCGACCGCCATCAGGAGAACTGGGCGGTGATCGGTGACGGGGGTCGTCGCTTGGCTCCCACATTCGACCATGCGTCGTGCCTCGGGTTCCTGCTCGACGATGAGGAACGCCTCGACCGACTCTCTCCACGAGACCGCAATCGCGATGTGGCCCGGTTCGCGGCCCGGGGAAGATCGAAGTTCGAAGGCGGGCCTCACCCCGTTGAGGTGGCGGTGGATGCACTCGGCAGGTGCAGTGAGGCCGCTCGGCGACGCTGGGTCGAGGCGGCCACTGGCCTGTCGTCCATCGACGATCTCGTGGCCATGATCCCGACGCATCGAGCTTCGGAGCCGGCTCGTGCCTTCGCCGCCGAGCTCTTCGTGGTCAATCGGTCGCGGTTGCTGTCGTACCCCGTCTGTACCCTGAACCCATGATCACGAACGGGGAGCGCCACCTCTACGTCGCATGGCGACGTCCCGACGCCCTCATCGTGCCCGTCGGTCGACTGACGCAACAGTCCGGCCCCGACGGCAGCACGGTGTTCCGCTTCGCGTACCTCAAGGGAGCCGAGCGGAACGAGGAGTTCCCAGGCCTGCCGGGTCTCGTGGACCTGCATCAGGTCCACGAGAGCACAGCGCTGTTCCCCGTGTTCGCCAACCGTCTCATGCCCCGCGACAGAGCCGACTACGGCAGCTACATCGAGCAGCTCGACCTGTCGGTCGAGGCTGACCCGTTCGAGGTGCTCGGGCGGAGCGAGGGCGTGCGAGCCACCGACCGCATCGAGGTTTTCCCCGGAGCGGAAGTCACGCCCGATGGGCGGTTGTGCACCCTCTTCTTCGCCCGCGGGATCCGTCACCTCGAAGGCGCCAGCGAGGCCGTCGAGAGCCTCCAGGTCGGGGACGAGCTGGTCCTCGTTCCGGAGCCGACGAACCCGGTCAACTCGCGAGCGATGCTGCTCAACACTCGCACCGGTGCTGGGGTCGGCTGGACACCTGACTACCTCCTCGACCTGCTGCACGAGCTCGAGGACCTGAACAGTGAAGCTCCGACGATCACAGCCGAGCATGTGAACCCGGCATCGGTGGCCCCACACCTTCGCCTGCTCTGCCGGGTGGCGGCCCGGTGGCCGGCTGGCTACGAGCCCTTCACCGGACCCGATTTCCAGCCACTCGCATAGGACGAGGAGCTATCGGCGGGGGTGGCCGAGTTCGCGGAGGGCGGCGTCGGCGACGTCGATGAGTTGGCCGACCGGCGCGTCGGCGGCGCGGGCCAGGGCGTCGATGATCGACACGTCCTTGGTGAGCAGCGGCCCGGCCGTCGAGCCGAGCGGGGCCAACTCGAACCCGAGCCCCGGGAGCAGTTCGAGGCCGTACGTGCGGGCCGAGCCGGTGCTCAGCGCCTGGGACAGAGCGGCGAGGTCGATGTCCAGGGCGCCGGCGAGGTCGAAGAGCTGACTGGCGATGGCCAGGTTGGCCGTGAACGCCAGGTTGTTGACCAGCTTGGCGATCTGCCCGCTCCCGACCGGCCCCATGTGCAGGATCGGGTCGCCGTAGGTCTCGACGATCGGTCGGATGCGGGCGAGGGTGGCATCGTCGGAACCCACCATCACCACGAGGTGTCCCTCGGTGGCCATGTGACCGCCGCCGCTGACCGGCGCGTCGACGAGCATCACGCCATTCGATGACAGCGTGGCGGCGAGGCGTCGACAGGTCTGCGGGTGCACGGTGCTGTGGACGACAACCGTCGAACCGGGGCGAAGGGCGCCGGCCGCGCCACCCTCGCCGAGCAGGACCTCCTCGACGCCGGCGTCGTCGACCACACAGACACACAGCACGTCGCTGGCCGCGGCGAGCTCGGGGAGCGAGTCCGCCACGATCGCCGCGGTGTCGGCGAACGGCTCGAGCGTCTCGGGTCGGCGGGCCCACAGCGTGGTGGGGACACCGGCCTCGATGATGCGCCGCGCCATCGGACCGCCCTGATCACCGAGCCCGACGAACCCCACGCTCAGCCCGGTTGTCACGACGCCAACCCGTCGAGCACGGCTCGGGTCTGGTCCGACACCGGCGCGGTGAGCACGCCGATCAGCAGGTCGACCAACTCGTTCACGTGTAGCGCGACGGGCAGCAACTCGTCGCCGGCGTGACGGGCACGTTCGCGCTCGGCGCACACCTGGATGCACAACCTTGACGCGCTGAGGATTCTGCGCAGCAGCAGCGGCTCGGGGACGTCGCCGAGCAGTTCGGCGATCCGGGCCTCGTACTCCAGGTAGGGGGTGCGCAGATCGTGGGGCACCAGGCTCGACGAACGCTCCGCCGCGAGATGCAGGCTGAGCTGCTCCAGGAACGACATGTAGTGGCTGTCCTCGAACTCGGCCAGCTCGACGACGGGCAGGAAGTAAGCCTCGACGCCAGCCCGCAGCACGCCCGTCGGCGCTTGGGCCCAGAGCAGACGGCGGCGTTCGGTCAGGTACGGCACCCGGTACTCGAAGATGGCGCGAACGAGGCCGGCCTTGGACTCGAAGTGGTAGGTCACCGCCGAGTTGTTGGCCACGCCCGCCTCGAGCGTGATCTGGCGGATCGAGACCCCGTCGATGCCGCGCTCGGCGAAGAGCCGCTCGGCGGTGACGACCAGCATCTCCTTCGTGGACGGCGACGGGCCGACCGACGTGAGCGCCATCACCAGTCCCCGTCGTCGGCCGCGCTCACCAGGAGCTGGTCGAGGCGTCGGGCCACGATCCACCCGAGATACACGGCGACGTGCAACACGACCTCCTGCAGCTCCTCGAAGCCGAGGTCGCCACTGCGCAACGCCGATTCGAGCTGCTCGGTGGTCTCGGTGTCGACCCCGAGCGCGGCGCTGCAGGTGATGGCGACCAGCCGGCGGTCGCGGCGGGTGAGGTACTCGTCGCGGCTCCACACCTCGCCGTAGAGGAAGTCGAGCTCGCCCAGGCCGGCGAACACGGTGCGCGCCGGGGGCGGGGCCACCCCGTGCACGGCCGCATACTCGGCGCTGCCCCGGGCCCGGCGGTCGTCGTCATCGATCGGATCGGCCCAGGGGACGAAGCGGGCCAGCTGCATCGCCTCGCCGTTCTCGGCCGCGATCTTGCCCACTGCGGCCAGGACGTGGGCCAGCAGGGCCGAGCCCTTCGGCCATCCGGCCTGGGTGCCGAAGAAGAGGACGAACTCGTCGATCTCCTCGGTCGTCACCTCGCCGCTCTTCAACGCCGCGTAGGTGTGGGTCTCCATCGGTATCGCGGCGTCGGCCATACCGACGCACGCCAGGGTGATCCAGCGACGGTCGCGGGGAGTGAGCCCGCCTCGCCGCCACATCTCGCCGAAGACGAAGCCGACCACACCGGCGTCGATGTAGGCGCCGATGGAAGTCGGTGCCGGCATGCACATGATGTGCTCGTACTGCGCACTGGCGTCCCGCAACCGGTCGTCGCGGTTGGTCCACTCGCTCACGAATCTGCCCCTCGTTCAGTCAAGTGACCTACTATACAGACATGTCATCGAACGTAGATACCCGCACCCGAGCGGCAGGCGCAGCCCCGCCGGTGGATGCCGCCACGTTCTGGGCGACCGAGTGGCGTGACGCCCTGGCCCGCAACGGGGCACGGGCCGCTGCCGACGCGGCCCGCCTCGATCTGGCGCCGCTGGCCATCACCGTCGACGACGAGGTGTGGACGCTGCGGCGAGGCGACGACATCCTCGAGGTCGTACCCGGCGCCGATGCCGCTACGCCGGGCGTGGTGCTCGACGCCGACGCCTTGTCCGACTTCGTCGCCGAGCAGCGCACGGCGTTGGGTCTGCTGATCGCCGGACGGGTGAGCGGCGACCCCGAGGCCACGTCGGCGTTCTGCGACTGGGACGCGGTCGTGCGCTCGGCCATCGACGGCCGAGGCGTGCACGAGACCGGCGACGTGACCCTGCGCGCCCTCGACGGCTCGCCCCTCGACCTCGATCAGCGCTTCCACCTCGGCGACCGCCCGGAGGAGGCCGGACACTTCCTGGCCGAGGCCGGTTTCCTGCTCCTCTCCGACGTGTTCGACCGCGACGAGATCGACGAGCTCGACGCCGACCTGGCCCACGCCGTCGACGCCGCCCAACCTGCCGACGGCGAGTCGTGGTGGGCGGCCACCGCCGCCGGGGAGCGGTACCCGTGCCGCATCCTCGACTTCGCCGACCAGTCCGCCGCCCTACGCCGCCTGTTCGGCGATCCCCGCTACCGAGCCATCGGTGCGCTGCTCGGCGAGGGCCACCGGCCCGGCGACCCCTTCGGCGAGCACTTCGCCGACCCCACCGCCGAAGGGCTGGTCAAGAAGGTCGATTCGGTCGAGGGCCTCGTGTGCCTGCCGTGGCACAAGGACTGCCAGCGCGGCGGCCACTCGATGTTCTGTTCCGGCATCACCGTCGGCATCTGCCTGACCCCCGTCGACCCCGCCCACGGCGGACTCGACGTCGTGGCCGGCTCGCACCGGTCGAACATCGCTTTCACCCAGGTCAACGATGGGCTCGGTCTGCCCGAGGTCACCCTGCACGCTGCGCGCGGGGACCTCACCCTGCACATGTCGTGCGCGCTCCACCGGTCGACCCACCCGACCAGTGCGGAGCGGCGCGTCGTCTACACCGGCTTCGCGCTGCCGCCGCGACCCGGCGACCATCGCGCCCACGACGCCCAGCCGCGTCTGCGGCGCCAACGAGCGGCGGTCGGCGACCCGACCACCGCCGCCCGGGTCACCGCAGGGTCCGACGTCAGCGCACCCCGGCGTTGACCACCGTCCTGGTCGTGACGGGCGGCGCCGGTGCGATGGGCTCGGCCTGCGCGTCGGCCCTCGCCCCCACTGTCGACGCGGTGCTGCTCTGCGACCTCGACCCCGAGCGTCTGGCGGCCACGGCCGAGTGGCTCTCCCCGACGACGACGGCGTCGGTCCACACGGTGGCGGGCGACCTGGGTCGCCCTGATGTCGTCGTCGACCTGGCGGCGCGGGCCCGCGACCTCGGTGATCGCCACTCGCTGGTGCACACCGCGGGGCTGTCGCCGTCGATGGCCGGGTGGCGCGAGATCCTCGACGTCGACCTCGTGGCCAGCGCCCGCCTCCTCGACGCCTTCGCTCCGCTCGTCGTGCCGGGCAGCGTGGCGGTGTGCCTGGCGTCGATCTCGGGTCACATGGGCTCGTTCGACCCGGCCATGGACGCGCTGCTCGACGACCCCTACGCCGCCGATCTCGAGTCCCGGTTCCAGGCCCTCGAAGGCGACGAGCCCGAGCCCGGGGCGACGTACCGGCTGGCCAAGCGGGGCGTGATCCGGCTGTGCGAGCGCGCCGCCGTCACCTGGGGGGCGAGCGGTGGGCGCGTGGTGTCGCTGTCGCCCGGACTCATCGACACCGCCATGGGCCGGCTCGAACTGGTCCACAACCCGATCAAGACGTGGCTGGCCGAGCAGACCCCGGTCGGCGCCGCCCGCACCGACCCCGACACCGTGCTGCCCGGGCTCACGAGCGACATCGCCGACATCGTCGCGTTCCTGTGCTCCGACAAGGCGGCGTTCGTCTCCGGGTGCGATATCCGCGTCGACGGCGGCCTCGTGGGAGCGCTGAACGCCCAAGCCTGACCGGGGCCGAGTGGGAGCGTTCGCTCGACGAACACGAGCGGGGCCGGCTCCAGGCCCACGGCTATCGGCTCGTGAGCGCTCGTGGCCGACGAGAACATCGATGACGACCGGATCGCTGCGGTCTGTCGGGTGCTGCTCGACCACCACCTCGAGTTCGTCGTGATCGGCGGCGCGGCCTCGGTCATACGGGTGCACCCCAGCTCGTGGTCAGCGACAGCCAGGAGTCCTCGAAGGCCTTTGCATCATAGCATCATTGTGCCTGATGCTATGATGTAACCATGCGTACGACCGTCACCCTCGACGCCGACACCGAGCAGCTCATCCGGCGCCGGATGCGGGAGCGAGGCGTCTCCTTCAAGGAGGCGCTGAACGAGGCGATCCGAAGCGGAGTCGCCGGTGCCTCGGTCGCCGCGTTCCGCACCGAGACGGCCTCGATGGGTGAATCCCGCGTCAACCTCGATCGAGCGCTCCAGATCGCCGCTGATCTCGAGGACGACGAGCTCCTCCGCCGGATTCGGTCCGGCTCGTGAAACTCGTCGACGCCAACGTCTTGTTGTACGCCGTCAACAGGGACGCAGAGCATCACGAGACGTCCAGGAGATGGCTCGACGGCGCCCTGTCAGGCGACGCCATGGTGGCGTTCTCCTGGATCGTTCTTCTCGCCTTCGTGCGCCTGTCCACCAAGGTCGGGCTCTTCCCGTCGCCGCTCGACATCGGTGGCGCGCTCGATCGAGTCCACTCCTGGACGACGGCTGGTCCGGCGGTCATCGTGGAACCGACACTCGATCACGCCACGATCCTGCGGCGACTCCTCGGCGGGGTCGGTGTGGGCGGGAACCTGGTCAATGATGCCCACCTCGCGGCGTTGGCAGTGGAGCACCGATGCGCCATCGTGTCCTACGACAACGACTTCTCGCGGTTCGAGGGGATCACCTGGGAGCAGCCCCGGGTGTGAGCGGGCCTGGTCCCGAGCCGTTCGGCACAAGGGCGAGCGGTCAAGGCAAAAGCGTGAAGACTGGGGAGTTGGGGTTTTCGACGTCCGGTCCTTCGCCGTCCACCGTCGTACTGACTTGAATCCGCATGCCATGAGCGTGGCGCGTCAATGCCACACTCACAGCGGTGTCTCCTCTCGGCGGGTCGCGGCAAGCGTCTCCTCGAGCGCGAAGGCGCGGTTCGACCGGCTCGCCAAGTGACTCGCCGGGATTGTGCGCGCGGTCAGCCTGCTCGCTCGTCTTCGTGGGCGTCGCGGACCCGGAAAGGGTCGTCCTCGCCTCGTTCTGCGAGCCGGCGGGGCGAATAGATCGGAACCGACGGGGGTAAGAGGGTCGGACCCCCCGTGACGGCAACCACCGACCCGAGGCCCACCGGCGCCGCCGTGCCTCCCCCGTCTGCGCCGTCGTCATGGCACCGGACAGTGCGTCGTCGTGAAGTTTCCGAGAGTCTGAGAGCCATGTCAGTGACGACTGCTTCCCCGCCCTCGCCTCTCGTCGAGCTGCGACTCTCGCTCGTCAGAGCCATCCGTCCGAGTGCTGCCACCATCCGACGGGGTCGTCGCCGCCTGCACGCCAAGGCCCTCGGCACGGCCCTGCTCACCGTCGCCTCTTACTGGGGCCTGGTGTTCTCCGATGTCGGTCTGATCGGGAGGATCGCCTGGGGTGCCACGTTGGTGATCTCGGTCGTCGCCATCGGCACCGGGATCATGCACGATGCCAACCACGGGGCGTTCAGTCGCACGCGGCGGGCCAACCGACTGATCGGATGGACCGCCGACCTGCTCGGGGCCAGCTCGTGGGTGTGGCGGTTCAAGCACAACACTCTCCATCACGCCCACACCAACGTCGTCGGCCGCGACAGCGACATCGAGCAGGCTCCGTTCGCCCGGCTGGCCCCCCGACAGCCCTGGCGCCCATGGCACCGTTACCAGCACGTGTACATGTGGTTCCTCTACGGCTTCTTGACCACCAAGTGGTTCGTCGTCTCCGATGTCGTCGCGTTGGTGAAGGGCGGCTTCGGGACGGACCGGTTCGCCACCTCACCGCAACGGAGCGACCTCGCCCTGATCGCCAGTGGGAAGGTCGTTCACCTCGGCTGGGCCGTGTTCATCCCGCTGCTGCTGCATCCCTGGTGGGCGGTCCTGCTCTTCTACCTCGTGGGCTCCTGGCTGGTCGGGTTCATCCTGGCGATGATCTTCCAACTCGCCCACTGCAACGACGAGGTCGAGTTCCTCGATGCCACCGCGGTAGGCGCCCACGAACCGTTCGAGGTGCGCCAGCTCCGCACGACCGCCGACATCGAATGTCGTGTTCCGGTCCTCGGCGCCTTCGTCCGCTGGATCATGGGCGGCCTCGACCACCAGATCGAGCACCACCTCGCGCCCCGTCTGCCCCACACCGTCTACCCGGCGATGGCCACCGAACTCCGGCGCATCTGCGCCGAACGCCAGCTTCCGTATCACGTCCACCCGTCCCTCTCGGCCGCGCTCCGCTCGCACGGCCGATGGCTTCGACAGCTCGGTCGCGACCCAACGGATGGGCTCAGGCCAGGCGAACCGTCGGATTGGTAGCCACGCGACGCGCTCGCTTCCGGTCGTAGAACGCGGGCGCATGGAGGCCGTTCGAGGTCGCAAGCGCGACCCGCCGGTCAGGAGACGCTTGCTCTCGAAGGTGGGCGCTGCCACCATCGCGGGCATCACCGAACGCTGGGGGGCAGTTGTGGCAACGACCAGGGTGGACATCTACGACCCGGAGCTCTACGTCGACGGGCCGATCCACGAGATCTTCGCCGAGCTGCGACGAACCGAACCGGTCTACTGGCAGGAGATACCCGACGAAGCGGGCTACTGGGCGGTGCTTCGCCACGCCGACCTGTGTGCCGTGGCGAAGGACCCGGCGATCTTCTCGGCCGAGGAGATGGGCGTGGTGCTCGAAGACCCCGAGCCCGAACAGCTCGCGCAGAGCCGCAACATGATGTTGATGATGGACCCGCCCCGCCACGGCGAGCACCGCCGACCCCTGGTGGGCAGCTTCAAGGCCAGGGCCATCGGTCAGATGCAGGACCAGGTCCGCACCATCTGCCGTTCGATCCTCGATCAGGTCCCGGCCGACGGCAACGTGGAGTTCGTCCACGACGTGGCGGCCATGTTGCCCAACCAGGTCGTCGGCGAGCTGATGGGACTGCCGCCCGAGGACGGCGAGAAGATCCGGCGTTGGGCCGAGGAGAGCACCAGCGCCCAGGACCCCGAGCTGGCGGCCACCGACGTCCCGCAGGGCATGACCGGCATGACCGGTATGGCCATGTACGCGATCGAGCTCGCCGCTCGCCGCCGTGAGGAGCCACCTCGAGAGGACCTGACGTCGCTGATCCTCGCCGGCGACTTCGGCCACGGTCCGATGACCGACGTCGAGTTCGCCAGCTTCTTCGTGCAGCTCGTGACCGCGGGCAACGACACCACCAAGACGATGCTCTCGTCAGGGCTGCACGCCCTCCTCGACCACCCCGACCAACTGGCCGAGCTGCGGGCCGACCGCTCGCTGATCCCTGGCGCCGTCGAAGAGATCCTCCGCTACGCCAACCCCCTGCACTACTTCCGTCGCACCGCCCTGCGCGACACAGAGATCGGCGGTCAGGCCATCGCCGCCGGCGACAAGATCGCCATGATGTACACGTCGGCGAACCGCGACGAAGCCGCCTTCGAGAACCCGCAGCACTTCGACATCCATCGCTCCCCGAACCCCCATCTGTCGTTCGGCATCGCCTCGCACTTCTGTCTGGGTGTGCACCTGGCCCGTCTCGAGGGCCGGGTCTTCTTCGAGGAGCTCCTCGACCGGTTCCCCACCATCACCCAGACCGGCCCGGCGCGCCGCGTCCGTTCCAACCTGAACAACGGCCTCAAGGAGCTCCCCGTCCGGCTCGAGCGGGGGTAGCCGCGTCCGCGCCCGGACCCGGAGGTCGGTCGGGGGCCGTCGGTGGCCCCGTCGCCGTCAGCCGAGATCGAGCAGGCCGCGGATGTCGTCCGCGGTGAGCGCGCCGGTCAGAGCGCCTTCGCCGTCCAAGACGCTGCTGAACAGGTCGGCCTTGCGGGCCTTGAGCTCCATGACCTTCTCCTCGATGGTGCCGGTCGAGACGTAGCGGTACACCATCACCGGGTTCTGTTGGCCGATGCGGTGGGTGCGGTCGACGGCCTGGCTCTCGGTGGCGGGGTTCCACCAGGGGTCGAGGACGAAGCAGTAATCGGCCTCGGTGAGGTTGAGGCCGAAGCCCCCGGCCTTGAGGCTGATGACGAACACGGGGGCGTCGCCGTCCTTGAACCGCTCGATGGCCTCGGCGCGTCGACGGGTGCGCCCGTCGAGGTAGCTGTAGTCGATGCCGGCCGCGTCGAGGCGGGTGCGCACCCGGGACAGGTACCGGGTGAACTGGCTGAACACCAGGGCCCGGTGGCCCTCGGCGATGATCTGGGTGAGGTCGTCGAGCAGTCGGTCGAGCTTGGCTGAACCGACGTGGTCATGGGCGTCGTCGATGAGGCCGGGGTCGAGGGCGAGCTGGCGCAGGATGGTGAGCGACTTGAGGATCTCGAAGCGGTGCTTCTGGACGTCGCCGACGAGGCCGAGGACCTTCTGGCGTTGCCGTTGGAGCTGGGTGGCGTAGATCCGGGCGTGGCGGGCGTTGAGCTCGATCTCGATGGTCTGCTCGGTCTTCGGGGGCAGCTCGGTGAGCACGGCGTCCTTGGTGCGCCGGCGCATGAACGGGGCGATGCGGCGCCGCAGCGTGGCGAGCAGTTCGGGGGAGTCGCCGTTCTCGATCGGCTTGCGGTAGGTGTTGCTGAACCGCTTCGGGTCGGGGAAGAGCCCGGGCGCGGTGATCGACAGCAGCGACCACAGGTCCATCAGCGTGTTCTCGAGCGGAGTGCCGGTGATGGCGATCTTGGTCGTGGCCTCGAGGCGGCGTGCGCACTGGTAGGTCTTGCTCTGATGGTTCTTCACGAACTGGGCCTCGTCGAGAAGGAGCAGCTCCCAGTCCTGGCGGGCGTAGTCGTCGAACTCGATGCGGAACAGCGCGTAGGAGGTGACCACCAACGTCGCCCCGGCGATCTCGTCGACCAGCGGGCGACCGCGTCGCGCCGCGGTCTCGTGGATGGTTCGCACCGCCAGCGCAGGGGCGAAATGGGCGGCTTCACGCGCCCAGTTCTCGACCACGCTCGTCGGTGCGACGACGAGGAACCGGGCATCGGGGTCGTCCTGCAACACGTGGAGGCACAGCGCCAGGGTCTGCACGGTCTTGCCGAGGCCCATGTCGTCGGCGAGGATCCCGCCGAGGCGGTGGCGGTGCAGGAACGCCAGCCAGTCGAGGCCCTCGTGCTGGTACGGGCGCAGCGTGGCGTCGAGCCCGGCCGGGAGCGCCACGGGTTCGGGGGCGGCGAGCGCGGCCATCGAGCTCACGTTGTCGGCCCAGCATCGTGACTGCCCGGTCACGATGCCGAGACCGGCCAGCTCGTCCCACCAGCTCGACTGGAACCGGTTGACGCGGGCGATGGCGGTACCGGTGGGATCGGCCAGCCCGCGGGCCTCGTGGATGAGCTCGCGCAGCCGCGCGAACTCGGGGCGATCGAGGCGCAGCCAGGTGCCCGAGGGCAGGATGAGGGCTTCGTCGTCGCGGTCGAGCGCGGCGAAGAGGCTGGCGAAGTCGATGGTCTGGCCGTCGACACTCACCTCGACATCGAGATCGAACCAGTCGTTGCCGCCACGCAATTCGTCGCCCTCGGTGACGGCCAACGAGATGAGTGGGTCCCCGGCGGCCTCGCGCAACTCGGGGTGATCGCCGGCGACCTCGACGTCGATGCTGCTGTTCGCCTCGAGCCAGGGCAGCACCTCGGTGAACAGGGTGAGGATCGCCGGGCCCGACACCGTCAGGTCACGGGCTCGGCCCGTGAAGTCGGCGAGGGCGGGGAGCAGATGGACCGGTAGCTCCAGCGCGTCGACGGCATCCTCCTCGGCGGCGTGGTCGCGGAGGCGGCCCGTGAGCCCCCACAGGGGATGATCCAACGTCTGATCGCCGCGGCGGTAGCGGGCCGACCACCGCAGGGTCGCGGCGTCGAGCGCGGTGCGTTCGACGCGCAGCGTCAGGCCGTCGAACCGACTGGAGGTGAAAGTGACGCTGCGGTCGGAGGAGCCGAGCGTCGCATGGCGGGCCAGCGACGGCTGGTAGAGGTCGAGCAGCTCGTCGACATCATGAGCTGGGACGGTGATGGCCTCGTTGGCGGCGAGGCGAGCCACGGTCGGGTGCAGGGGAGCACCGAGGGGGATCAGCGTCAGGTGACCGCCGTCCCTGGTCCACAGCCCGTGGGGTGGGGTGCCGAGCAGGCCGCTGCGCCCGTCGTCGAGCCGTACCGGTTCGTCGCCGAGGGTGAACGAGCTGGTGAGGGTGACGTTGCCGTTCTCGTCGGCGGTGACATCGATACTCGGCACCGCTCGGGTGGCGGACAGCTCGACCACGTCGCTGGGGCGTTCGCCGATGAGCTCGACGCCGACCTCGACCGCCCGTTCGAGCTGGTACCAGAGGTCGGGACCGAAGCGGGCGAGCGGCGCCGTCTGGGGGTTGGTGTACCCGAGGTCGGCCGGGCCACTGGCCACGAGCGATCTCAGCGCTGCTCTCTGCAACGCATCGACGTCATGGAGTTGGTGGTTCTGGGTGGCGGTGATGTCACGCCACGAGGCGCCGGTCTTGATCCACTTGCCGCCTCGGCCCATGCGCATCGGGCGGATCGTGACCCGAGGCCCGGTGGCGACCACGTACCTGCTGGGGGTGGGGTGCACCACGGCGAGCTGGAGGGCGAGGCCGGTCTCGGGCGCCACGAGGGCGCCGTCGTCGGTGGCCAGCTCGGCCAGGGTCCGACGCCAGTCGAGCGCGAGGTGGGCGCCGGCTCCGACTGTTGGTGTCGTCGGTCGGGCGGCCTGGCGGCGAGCGGTGAGGATGACCGCCACGCAGTGCTTGCACGCGCCGCCGAGCGGGCACGTGCAGGTGTCGTCGAGGAGGATGGAACTCATCGTTCGGTTCCAGCGGACCCGCACCACGTAGGTCGCCAGGCCCGAGCCACGACAGACCGCGTTGATCGTCCCCGGCTCCGAGCCGAGCAGGCTGACGCGATCTTCTTCGGCGTAGGCGCGCCCCCGCACCAGCGATCCGGGGTCGTAGACCGTCTCGAGGAACTGATCGTCGAGGTCGTCGACGCTCGGTGATGCGGGCACGATGGAGGGGTCCTTCGGGTGGCGAGCGGCCCGGATGGCCCGGTCATGAGCGCGTAGTGCGAGCGCCGGCCAGGTCTGACGGATCGCCGTCCACGATAGGTGGGCCTTCCGCCCGCCCACGCCGGCCTCGGGGTCGCGGGCCGACGCGCCCCGACCCGGGCCGACGCGCCATCATGATGAGACCCGCACCCTCGCGCTCGGAAAGGACGAGACATGCCTGACCTCCAGCCCGTTGACCTGCGCACCAACCCGTACCTCCAAGGGGGGTTCGCCCCGATCCATCGCGAGCTCACCGTCGACGGCCTCGAGGTGGAGGGCACGATCCCGGACGGGCTGGTGGGCGCTTACCTGCGCAACGGCCCCAACCCCAAGTTCACGCCACTCGGCAGCTACACCTTCCCGATGGAAGGCGACGCCATGGTGCACGGCGTCTGGTTCGAGGACGACGGCACCGTGCGGTACCGCAACCGGTGGGTGCGCACCAAGGGCATGGGCGCCGAGGAGAAAGCTGGTCGCGCCCTCTTCGGCGGGCTGATGACCCCGGCGTTCGTCGACCAGTCTCTGCTCGATCCCGACCCCGACCCCGGGTGGCCGTTCCGGCTCGACCCGTTCATCAACGTGGTGCGCCACGGCGGCCGCCACATCGCCCTGGCCGAGTCCCTCCCCGCCTACGAGCTCACCCCCGACCTCGAGACCATCGGGTTGTTCAACTACGGCGGCCGGTTCAGTTCCATGTGCGCCCATCCCCGCATCGACCCGCTGACCGGGGAGATGGTGCTGTTCGGCTACGACGTCGAGGAGCCGTTCCTGGTGTGGATGGTCGTGAACCCGGACGGCACGGTGAAGAGCGGCCCCACGGTCGTCGACGGGGTGGATGCCGGCTACATGATCCACGACTGCGTGATCAGCGCCCGTTACCTGGTGCTCGTGTTGGCTCCCGTGGTGTTCGACATCGACGCCATGATGACCGGTGGCGACGTGCTGGCCTGGAAGCCGGAGCTCGGCACGAGGATCGCCTGCATCCCCCGCGACGGGACGCCGGTGCGGTGGCTGCACACCGACCCGTTCTTCGTCTGGCACCACGGCAACGCCTACGACCAGGGCGACGACGTGGTCATGGATTTCTCGTGGTGGAGCTCGTTCACCCTCGGAGCTGATCCCACCCGGACCGGATCGTTCGTGCAGGCCACGTTGCGTCCCGAGTCCGGCACGGTCGACCTCGAACACGTCGAGGACCGGATGTCCGAGTTCGCCCGGATCGACGCCCGCCGCACCGGCCAACCGCACCGCTACGTGACCGTGTCTCGCAAGTCCGGTCGGGCCGGCCTCGACCCAGGCGTGTTCGACCAGCTCTGCCGCTACGACATGTCCACCGGCGCGACCTCGGTGTACGACGCCGACCTGGCCTTCGGCGAGGTCGTGTTCGCACCGCGTGCCGGCGGCACCGACGAGCTCGACGGCTTCTACCTGACCTACGGCACCGACCCGTCGGCGCAGCACACGTGGCTGTTGATCTGGGATGCGGCGTCGTTCCCGTCGGACCCCGTGGCCCGGGTGCGAATGCCCCAACGCATCCCGTTCGGCCTGCACGGCAACTGGATGCCGGCCGAAGGCTGACCCTCGCCGGATCGGGTGGGCGACGAGCGAACCGGCGGGCTCGGGGCTGCGCCGTTGCGCTGGGCCGCCTGGTGCATGTAATATGCATGCATGCCGAACGTGCAGGTGCGAAACGTGCCCGACGAAGTCCACCGGGCCCTGGTGCGCCGGGCCGAGCACGCCGGACAGTCGCTGCAGCAGTTCCTCACCTCCCAGCTCCTCCTGATCGCGACGACACCGACCATCGACGAGATGCTCGAGCGGATCGAGACTCGCCCGAAGGGCCAGCTCACGGCCAAACAGGCGATCGGGGCCATCGACGACGGACGTGCTCGTCGTTGACGCGTCGGTCCTTGCTCCCGTTCTCGCTGACGCGGGGCGCGACGGGCAGCGGTTCCGGCACCGACTCCGCAGCGAGTCCCTCGCCGGGCCGGACCTGCTGCGGATCGAGGTCACCTCAGTCCTTCGGCGGCAGGCGCACTCGGGGTCTCTGACGGTCGATCAAGCAGATGACGCAGTCAGTGACCTGCTCGACTTCCCGATCACCGTGTTCCCGACTGCACCCCTGCTTCGGCGGGTCTGGGAGCTTCGTTCGAATCTGATGGCCTACGACGGCTGCTACGTCGCCCTTGCCGAAGCCCTGGGCTGTGTGCTGGTCACCGCCGATCACCGGCTGGCCAGAGCGCCTGGACTGCCGTGTGAAGTCGAGGCCCTCTGAGCCCACGACGGGCGGGAGTCGACTGCGGGTTTCGCCGTTGCGGGCTGCGTCTTGGTGTTGGCCAGCCGTTCCGGCCGACGCGTACAAGGCCTTCCAGAAGACCGCTTTGTCGTCCCCGGGGCCGTAGAACTCCCGGATGCGGGCTTCCTCGTCGTACCCCTGCTCGCGGCAGAACTCGCGGGTTACGGCGAACTCGGCGAGCCGGGACTCCTGCTGGGTGCGATCAGGCGTCGGCAGTGGGCTGCAGCTGCACCCGGCGCAGCAGCTGCGCGTTGAGGGCGACGACGATGGTGGACAGGCTCATGAGGATGGCGCCGACGGCGGGGGAGAGTTCGAGGCCGGCCCAGGCGAACACGCCGGCGGCGAGGGGGATGGCGACCACGTTGTAGCCGCCGGCCCAGGCCAGGTTCTGGACCATCTTGCGGTAGGTGGCGCGGGAGAGGCGGATGACTCCGATGACGCTGCGGGGGTCGCTCGAGGCGAGCACGACGCCGGCGGACTCGATGGCCACGTCGGTCCCCGCACCGATGGCCAGACCGACGTCGGCACGGGCCAGCGCGGGGGCGTCGTTGACGCCGTCGCCGACCATGGCCACCGACAGCCCCTGGGTCTGGAGCTCGGCCACCGTTCGGTCCTTGTCCTCGGGGAGCACCTCGGCGTAGACGCGATCGACGCCGAGTTCGGCGCCGACGCTGTCGGCGACCTGGCGGGCGTCGCCGGTGATCATCACGACCTGCACGCCCATGTCCTTGAGCTCGCGAACGGCTTGGCGGGCCTCGGGGCGTATCTCGTCCTCCAACGCGAACGCGCCGACGACGCGATCCTGGTCCAGGAGATACAACACTGCGGCGCCGCGTCGCTCCCAGTCGTCGGTCGGTTCGGCGAGTTCCGGTGGGACCTCGGCGCTCGACTCCCGGAGCATCGTGGGCCCGCCGACGCTGTATCTGGTGCCGTCGACGGTGGCCTCGACACCCCGCCCGGTGCGTGACCGGAAGTCGGTCGCAGCCGGGAGGGCGCCGTCGGCGGCGGCGCGAGCGGTGATGGCCCGGGCCAGAGGGTGTTCGCTGTCGCTCTCGACGGCGCCGGCGAGACGCAGGACCTCGGCCTCGGTCAGGCCGTCGGCGGCGGCGACACCGCTCACGATGTGGGCGCCCTTGGTGAGGGTGCCGGTCTTGTCGAACAGCACAGCATCTATCGTGCGCATTCGTTCCAGCGCCAGTCGGTCCTTGACCAGGATCCCGGCACGGGCCGACACCGCGGTGGAGATGGCTATGACCAGCGGAATGGCCAGTCCCAACGCGTGAGGGCAGGCGATCACCAACACGGTCACCGTCTTGGTCACCGCAGCGTCGACGTTCCCCAACAGCGACCACACCACGAATGTGAGGGCCGCCGAGCCAGTGGCCACGTAGAACAGCAGCGCCGCGAACCGGTCGGCCAGCACCTGGGCCCGGCTGGACGACTCCTGCGCGTCGGCGACCATCCGCTGGATCCCCGCCAGCGCCGTGTCCTCCCCGACGGCGGTCACTCTGATCCGCAGCGACGAGTCGGTGGCGACCGTGCCCGCCACCACGCGGTCACCAGGGCCCCTCGCCGCGGGCCGGGACTCACCCGTGATCATCGACTCGTCGAGCTCGGCCTCTCCCTCGACCACCACGCCGTCGGCTGGAACCCGGCCACCGGAGCGCACCAGCACCACATCGTCGACCGCCAGCTCGGCAATGGGTACCGCCATTGTGGTGCCGTCGTCGCTGACCCGTTCGGCGTCGTCGGGGATCAGTTCGGCCAGCGCCGCCAGCGCGCCACGGGCCTGGCCGATGGCCTTCATTTCCTGCCAGTGCCCCAGCAACATGATCGTCACCAGCGCGGCGAGCTCCCACCAGAAGTCCAGGTCGAACCAGCCGAGGCTGGTGGCCATGGAAGCGGTGTAGGCCACGGTGATGGCCATCGAGATGAGCAGCATCATCGCGGGCTGGCGGTCCCGGATCTCTTGGACCCCGCCGGCCAGGAACGGCCAACCGCCCCAGAGGAAGACGAACGAGCCGAGCACGGGGCCGACCCAGGACATGGCCGGGAAGGAGAGCTCGTAGCCGAACCAGTCCATGACCATGGGGCTGGTCACCACGAGAGGGAACGTCAGCGCGAGCGACAGCCAGAACCGGCGCCGGAACATCTCCGGGTCGTGCCCGGCGTGCCCGGCGTGCCCGGCGTGCCCGGCGTGGCCAGCGTGGCCATCTTGCGCGTCGTGCATTGCGTGGCCTGCGGCGGAGTTGGGTTCGGCAGGCATCTCCGTCGGCTCGATCGGTGTCGTGGCCATCGCCTCGCCTCGCTCAGAACTCACGTCACCGGGGCGGTGACTCGCCGCGCGCCGGAGCCGGCCACGCGTGCTCGGCTCCGGCTTCACTCGGCCGGTCATTGTTGGCGTCCTTACAATCGGCTACTCGAACGCGAGCCCGACACGGCGGCGAGCACCAGTCCGACCACCCCGACGGCGATGACGATGAGACCGAGCAGGTTGTTGACGAAAAGGGCGAGCAGGACGCCCACCAGTATCACGACGATTGCGGCACCGATGGTCATGGGATGTTCTCCTTTGTCCCGGCCGACGGCCGAACACTGTCCCTGTACCCATTGACGTTCGCGAAAGACCCCCGGGTACGCGACGGCTCGGGGCCCAGCTCGATCGAGCGTCGGGGGCAGGCGGTGACCAGGTTTCGCGTGAAGTGGGTAGATGCGACTCCTGATGCCACGCCTCACCTTGCGTGGGCGTCGTTCCGGACCCCGGCGGTGCATCGAAAGCGCTCCGACACGATCGAGGACGAACCATGCCGTCACGAGAAGTTGATCCGCTGGACCTCACCCCATCACCAGGTGGCGGCGTACGCCCTCTCGAACGTCGAATCCAGAAGTTGGCCGATGCCGGCTGTTCGGATGTCGAGATCGCCCGGCGGTTCCGGCGGAGTGCGTCGGGCATCGCCCGTGTCCGGGTCCTCGCGCGGTGGAAGCTCGCATCTTCTCCGCCGACGACGTGATCGTCGGACCGGCAGCCGTCCTGTCGCCGATGCGGAACGAAGTTGGTGATGGTGTTCGTGATCCAGCGCACACAGAGCCGTCAGCAGGTCGCCACGCAGCTCGAGCTGGACGAGCTGATACGTCAGCCGAGTTCGCGAACGGCCTCGATGATCTCCTCGACGTCCGGCCGGGTGTCGGGCCCCTCCGGGAGCCACAGTCGATGGAGACGACCGTCGCGGTCGACGACGGCGTCGGCGCCGAGCTGGCGGGTGTCCTCGGTGGGGGTGTGGAGGCGTCGACCCCGCCGCAGGAGACGGGCGTACAACAGCATCGTGCCCGGTGACCACACCCGCCGCAGCGAGCCTCGACCGGCACCGAGCATGCGATAGAGGACCCGGTCGACGTCGGCGACGATCGGGAAGCTGACGGCGAGGTGGGTGCGGTAGGCGGCGAGCCGGGTGGGGTCATCGGTGAAGGTGACGACGACCGGGAGTGTGTCACCGAGCTGGTCGAGGTGGTCGCGCACGGCGATCACGTGTTCCTGGCACGGCAGTCAAGCGAGGTGGCGGTGCAGGACCAGCACGAGCGGTCGCCCGCGTTGGTCGCTGAACCGGAACGGAGCGCCTTCGTGATCGACGAGGGTGACGTCGGGGAGCAGGTCACCTTCACCGATGACGGAGCTGTCCGTCACTCGGGCGAGGACCCGACCGAATCGTGGCCGGACTGGTGCTGACCGAGACCGTTGCCGATGGCGAAGAAGGTGGGAGCCCACAACCCGACGAAGATGCCGAATCGCTCGCCGTTCGCCTTGTCGTCGCCCTTCTTGGTGTTCCAGATGGCGATGCTGGCACCGACAGAGGCCAGGCCGAGCACGTACATGATGTCCTGGGACAGGCCGACTTTCTTCAGCAATTTTATCATGTGTGCGGTCTAGCACCGCGGCCGGGAACCGAGCCGGTCAGGGAGGGAGAGCGCTCCCCCGCTTCCATGCGCTGAACGACGAGACGGAGCGGGCGTGGGGGGCGATCAGCCACGGCCAGGGATGCGTCTCGACGACCGTCATCTGCGCCGAGCGCGACCGGAACCCTGGCACGGGCGCGTAGGTGACGGCGACGGCGTGGCCCGCCAGCACCTCGACCGGGTCGCCGACGGCGACGGTCAGATCGCACGTCGTCGACAGCTCGCCGAGCGTCTCGGCGAGGAAGACCAACCGCTTGGACGACAGCCGCAACTTGGCCAAGAGCGCCTCGTCGAACACGAAGACCACGGGAAGATCCGGATTCGACGCGAGCGCGGGGTCATCGACCCCGAGGGACTCCGCGGTCAGCCAGACGCGCTCCGCCACGCCAGTCGTCTCGACCGCAGACGGTCCGGCGGTGACCTTCAGCGTCGGATCGGCCCTGATCGATTCCGGGGGTGCGGCCGGCGCGTAGGTGGGTGACTCCGGCCACTGCTGGATCGGGCAGCACCGACGAAGCTCGCACCCGGAGCACAACCCGGGTGCTCGACGCTCGACCTGCGATCGGGCGAACCCGTAGGGCTTCGATGCGCCGACGCCCGTGGTCCATTGCCATCCGAGCCGGTTCGCCGCCCTCGATCCGTCCAGGAGATGAGCGAAGAACTCGTCCTCACCGTCGCGCCACGGCGCACCGTGACGAACCGACCAGTGGCTGGCCAGCCACATGCGGGTCTGGTTGACCAGCCAGCCGCGGGTGCGCAGCTCGTTCAGCGCCGTCGTCACGCACAGCAGGTCGCCGTCCCAAGGCCCCCGGTGCGGCGCGCTCGAGAAGTCACCGTCGACGACGATGCCGTGGAGCATGGCCCGACCCGTCCGGGCCCCGAGGCGGGCGTACCAGTGCCGCGCGTACTCCTGCCACAACAGCTCGTCGTGGAACTTCTCGACATCCCGGGCGGGCCCGTCGGCGACGTGGCCCCACACCTGTTCGAGGTGGAGGAGCCCATGGCGGATGTAGGGCGACAGTTGCGACGCACCGCGGCGATGAACAGGAGCGACCACGTTGCGTCGAGCGGCGTAACCGGTCACGTCGTATGACGCCAGCGCAACATCGGCGGCGGTCTGCCCACCACGGAACCCCGCCGAGGCCCGCACTTCGTCGCAGACCAGATGACCGAGGTGTTGTCCCACGAATGCAATCGCGGCGTCCACACCGGGTTCGGGTGCGCCCAACACCCGCCGACCATATCGCCCGGTGCCGTCCGGGAGCCGGGTCCGGTGGGCGAGATGACTCACTCCTGGGTAGGTGGAATGTACGCCCTCCACCCTTGATCTCAGGAGCAGATGATGACGACCACCTTGGCCAACCGATCCGGAACGTTCTCCCTCGACGGAGTGCTTCCCGTCACCCGCCTCGGCTACGGCACCATGCAGCTCACGGGCCTCGGCGTGTGGGGCCCGCCGTCCGACCCCGACGAGGCCGTGCGTGTGCTGCGTCGGGCCGTGGAACTCGGGGTCAACTTCCTCGACACCGCCGACTCCTACGGCCCCGTGGTGGCCGAGCCGCTGATCCGCGAGGCGCTGTACCCCTATCCGGATGACCTCGTCATCGCCACGAAGGCGGGGCTCACCCGATCCGGTCCGGGTGACTGGCGACCGGTGGGTCGGCCCGCCTACCTCCGTCAGCAGTGCGAGATGAGCCTGCGCCACCTCGGCGTCGAGCGGATCGCCCTGTTCCAACTGCACCGCATCGACCTCGAGGTGCCGCTGGCCGACCAGGTCGGCGAGCTCGCCGCGCTTCGCGACGAAGGCAAGATCGCCCACATCGGGCTGTCCGAGGTCAACGTCGCCGAGCTCAAGGAAGCACAGCGGACCACGACCATCGCCTCGGTCCAGAACCGGTTCAACCTGGCCGACCGCAGCGCCGAGCCTCTGCTCGACCACGCCGAGGCCCACGGCATCGGGTTCATCCCGTGGTTCCCCTTGGCCACCGGCGATCTCGTCGAAACCGACGGCCCACTCGGCCGGATCGCCGAGCGGCTCGGGGCCACGCCGTCGCAGCTGGCCCTGGCCTGGCTGCTGCAGCGCTCACCGGTGATGCTGCCCATCCCCGGCACCTCCAGCGTCGCTCACCTCGAGGACAACGCGGCCGCCGCCGAACTCGACCTCTCCGTCGAGGACATGACGGCCCTCACCGACGCGACGGCCTGACAGCTGGCTGTCTTCACCGTCTCGTGGTCAGGACGTGAACGACGTGATAGTGGCGGCCAGCTCCACGGGCATGTCGCCCTGGATGCTGTGGCCGGCTTCCGCGAAGTGGACCACCAGACCGGAGGGCAGCCGCCGCCGGAACTCGGTTTCGTCGGCGTCGCGCAGCACCGAGTTCGACCGCAGGCCGCGCGCCAGCAGCACGGGCGCGTCGATTCGTCCCAACGTGTCCTGGAGATCATTGAAGAGGGAACCGTCCGGAGCAGTCGTCGCCACTGCGGTCGGTTCGGTGTCAGTGTCAGTGTCGAGGCGCCACCGCGAGTGGCGCCACACCCAGCTGTCGTCGTCGAGCTGGAGGGCGTTGTGCAGGATCCCCCGACGCAGCGACGACTCGCTGCGGGTCGGGTTGAACTCCACGGTCCGCGCCAGGATGTCGTCGAAGCTGGGGAACGTCGGTGGCCCGTCGACGAAGTCGCTGATGTGGCGGGCATGGGCGAAGTCGAGGCCGGGGAGGACGTCGACCAGCACGACCCGCCGCACCAGTTCCGGCGCGATGTCGGCCAGGACGATGGTGACGAGCCCGCCGAACGACATGCCCACCACCGCCTGGGCGTCGGGGGCCAGGGCCCGGATCACCACGGCGACGTCCTCGGCCGCGGTCTGCGGTGACGAGCCGCCGTGGGAGCCGCCGGCCCGACGGTCCGAGTGGCCGTGGCCGGGCAGGTCGATGGCCACCAGGGGCCGGGGGTACAGGGCGAGGGCCACGGTGTCCCAGGTGTGCGCGTTCTGCGAACCCCCGTGGAGTAACACGAGCTCCGGGTCGCCGTCACCCCACACCAGCGCGCTGAGCTGATAGCCGGGCTCCACCTCGACGTTCACCCGATGCACCACCAGGTCGTCCGGGCACGGCAACCCGAACTCGAAGGCGTTCTCGTGGAAGAGACCGAACTCGTCGTACTCGATGCGATCAAGAGTCACGAGACCATGGTAGGGATCGCTTCGGTGTCTCCAGGCACTCGCCGGACGCGCCCGGAGTCAGGCCTCCTCGGTGCCCCTCGACGGATTGGTCGGAGTGGTGCCGCCACCGTCGGTGGTTTGCACGTCGGCGGTGGCCTCGCCGAGCTGATCGGTTCGATGACCCTGGTCGGGGTCGATCCGGTCGGCCTCCGAGCGTGTTTCGGCGGCCTCGCGGGCGAGGGCCTCGGCCTCGTGATGGCCGTCCTCGGCGAGGACGGCCTCTCGGCGGGCTTCCGCCTTGGTCACGTCGGCCTCCGCCGTCTTCTGCTGCGCCAATGCGACTCGAAGACTGGCCTCGGCCGACAGTTGATCGGCCCCTGCGGCTTTCAGCTCGGCCTCACGCCGATGCTCTCGCGCCGCCGTGCGCCGGATCTCGTTCCGGGCCGGTGCACCACGCCGACGCACCGCCACCGCGATCAACGCGATGAGCGCCACGGCCACCGCGATGAGGATCCAGGTCGAGTTGTCCATTGGTGCCTCCGTAGGCTGATGTCACCCTGCCTCGATGAAGCAGCGGCGCGACGTTTCGTCGTCGCTGATCCCTACCCGGTAGTCGCGCCGTGATGCGGCTGATGTTTCCCGACGGGCCCTGAGTCGCTCCAGGGTGCGAGTTGCGGACCCCGCTCAGTCACCGGCGGCGCGCCAACCGGAATCTTCCTCGGCGGGTTCCGTCGCGGGGCAGTGCGGGGTAGAGATCCGCCATGCGTGCATCCACAGATCAGCTCCGTGACCTCACCCTCGAGGCGGTGGAAGTCGCTCAGCACCATGTGTCGGAGTTGGTGAACTCGGGCGCCGAGCGGCTCTCGGCGTCGGTGAGCCAGGGCGCGGCCAGCCTGGGCGACAGCATCGGCCGGGCGGCCGACGCGGCCCCGACCGTCTCGCTCGAGGTCGCCCCCCACCGCCGCCACCACCTCACCCGGGGAGTGGTGATCGCATTGCTCGCGGCGCTGGTCGGTCTCGTCGTCTTGCGCTGGGTGAAGGCGCAGCGGACGAGCGGTTCGGAAGCCGTTGCCGACGCGGACCAATCGCCGGACGACCCGTAGGGCACCCCCTTGGTGTCGCGGAAACTCGGCGACTGGCGAGCGCGACCTCAGGTAGGGACCACGCAACCGGCCTCGTCCGACCTTCAGCTCCAGCACCCTGGCGCAAGCTCCGGCGAACCTCAAACGCAGATGGCGTGGATCAGCCCCAAACAGACGGCACCCGAGTCGAGCAGCGTGGCGAAACGTCGCTCCTGCTCGATTGCGTCGATCCAGCGCGGATCGTGCCGATGACGTTGCTCGAGTTCCGTTTGCAGCCGGGCCTGGCGGAGCTGCCACTCGACCGGCGCCTCCGGGAGCGGTTGCCCGATCAGCCGATCGATGACGACGAAACCTGCGTTATCGAGGGTGTGGTCGAGTTCTGCCGCGCTCTGGAAGCGATTGCCCCGGGGCGCCTTCGCCGGATCGATGGGCCCGTCGGCGAGGTAGGCCAGCACACCCACGCGGCCGTCGATACGGAGGACCCGGCGGGCCTCGCAAAGCGCGGCCAGCGGGTCGTCGAGGGTGTCGAGTACGCCGAGGAACCAGGCCACGTCGGCGCTGGCGTCTCTGAGAGGAAGGGCCAGCGCAGACGCCGACACCGCCGTGAGGCCGAACAGGCGGGTTGAGCCAGCCGCGGCCTGCGCCATGGGCTCCACGGCGACGGGGTCGATGCCGTAATGCTGCTCGGCCCACGACAGCGCACCGCCCAGCCCCGCTCCGATGTCCAGCAACCGGGTGCCTTGGGTCAGGCAGAGCGACTCGGCCAACCAGGCGAGAACGGCGGGGCTTCCACTGCCTCGGCAGGCGCCGGCGAGGACCGCTGCCGGTTCGCGATCGACCAACAGCTCGGCGGTCCAGCCGGCGATGACACCGAACTCGGTCTGGTGGGCCTCATCCATGTCCAGCTCGTTCATCGGAGCTGTTCGCTGACCGCTCGCATGATCGCCGCTCGTTCCTCGAAGCTCGTGGTGGAGGCCGGGCCGGAGAGGTTCACGCCGTCAACGCCGTCGACGGCGAGGACGGCGCGCGCCATCCGGACGGCATGATCCACGCCGGCTTGCACGGGATCGATGGCCCCCAGGACGGCGGCTACCTCCGCCTCGTCGAGGCTGGCGCCGGGGAGCAGGTCCAGCCGCCCGGCCCCCACGGCGTCGGTGAACACGGGGACGCAGGCGGCGAATCGCAGAAGGGCGCCCTCGTGACGGGCCGCGGCCACGAAGTCGGCGAGTTCCGCGGTGTCGACCCCGAGGTTGACGATGCACCAGGACGCCCCGGCCCGGTACTTGTCGGCCGTGCGCTTCGGCCGTTGGTCGACGGGCTCGGCGCAGGGACTCTCGGCCACGGAGACGCTGAGGCCGAACGAATGGGCGAGGGAGGTCAACCGGACGCTGTCGAGGTCGAAGACGGGGGTCGAGTTGGGACGCACGTGCGGGGCCCGGACGTCGCCGGTCACGCAATGGACCCCAGCGACGCCGAGCTCGGCCAAGGCCGCCAGATCGGCCTCGAGCGCCACGCTGTTGCGATCTCGGCAGGTCACGGTGACCCAGGGTTTGACTCCTTCATCCAGCACCAGCTCGGCCAGGACGGTGTTCGGGAGATCGACGCGCTCGTGGTGTTCACCCAGCAGCACCGTGTCCGCCCAGCCCGAGTAGCGGCGGGCGAGCGCTCGTGCATTGGCGATCGTCGGCTCAGGCGGTCGGAAGTCGCACAGCACCATGGGCGCGACGTCGTCGTCGGGTCGACGGTGAAGGGAACCCCGCTCGACGGACAGGTCGGTTGGCCACCGAGGGGCCGGCTCCGTGATGAACGGACAGGTGCGCTCGTCGAGTTCGCACCGCCCCTGGGGTCTGACCCCACCACACGGGCCGTACACCATCCGCTTCGGACAATCGACCCGTCGGGCGACCAGTGGGTCACCCACGCGCACGCTGATCTCGCCTTCGACGAAGGGCCATGGCCGATATCTATCCAACGGAGGAGGATCGAGCACTGCACTTCGCCCTCACGACCTGGTTGGCGAGGCGTCGGTGACCTGGAGGAGTCGAAGCGGTCGTCGTGCGGGCCGCGATGGACCGTGGAGCGAATCCGGGCCGACCGTTCTCAGCCCATCACCGGAACGGCCACGACGTCGACCAGGTGCTCGATCCCGATGAGGTCGGCGGCTTGGTGTGCGGTGGCGTCGGTCACGACACCACCAGCTCGTCGCCGACGTGCATGGTTCCGGCCTCGATGACGTCGGCGTAGACGCCGAGACAGACGAAGTTGCCGAAACCGGCGTAGTCGAGCTTGTTGTGGGCGGCCAGGGTGCGCAGCACCCCCGGCTCGGCGGCGAGCGAAGGCTGCGAAAGCGTGGTCATCACGCATCGAGGTGACGCTCGCCCGAACTCGAGAAGCGCCTCACCCAGCCTCACGCGCTGCGCGGCCCAGTGGTTCTCGACGAACCCGCGCCGGTCACCGGTGTCGATCACCATGCTGGGACGGAACCGCCGAAGGTCGAGGTCTGCGTTCGGCATGAGGGACGCGAGGTGGGCCAGTGACGCCGTGGTGAGCATCTGGAGCGGGGCGACGTCGGCGAAGCTGCCGCTCGGCAACGGCATGTCGAGTTCCACACCGGACAGCGCCATGTCGTCGAGCTCGGGCCATTCGCTCGCATACGTCTCGCCCTCGCCGCCCGCACCAGCGAGGGCGACCGGCCGGTCGAGGAGTTCGGCGAGGGCGTCGTTCAGTTGGTTCGAATCGTCGACGTGTCGGAACTCCCGGCTCCCGACCGTGACCAGCACCTGTTCGCTGCCGGGGTCGTGACGGGCCTGGCAGGCGAGCAGCGCTCGGCCGATCGAGGGTGCCTTGGCGCTCAGGATCTTGCCGGTGGTCAGGTCTCGCACGGCGAGTTGGCGATCACCGGAGATGCCCGAACGGTCGAGCGTGGCGCTGGTCACCCGCTCTCCCTGCATCGACTTCACCGGGTACACCCAGATGTCGCAGATGCGGCCAGCGGGAGACGGGGCAGAGTCCATGGGGGTGATGGTAGGAGGATCGTGAGTCTGGGTCAGCGAGATCGCCGACCCGGTCGGGGTGCGGGGCTCGTCGCGCCTGGTCGACGACCTGAGCGATCGCGTCCAAGACGAGTCGGGGCTGTAGGACGTGGATGTAGGGGGTGGATCAGGCCTTCGCCGACGATTGACGTGATCAGCGCTCAGGTGATGTCGATGTCGTCCCAGTCGGGGCGGCTGCACATGCGCTGGTACTCGGGCCCGTACCAGGGGGCGTTCACCTGCATCCGGCCGAACTCGTTGACGTAGTAGTTCTTTTCGGGAGCCCCTTCGTCCTGCAGGAGCAGGAGCTTCTGGGATTCCTCGTCGAGCGCGGTGTTGTAGCGCTCGAAGGCCTCCGTCTTCACCTCGACGCGTGACTTGCCTTCCTCGATCATCCGCACCAGGCACTGCGCCGAATAGGCCGACCACAGCACGTACCAGATGGGCAGCCCGGTGCCACCCGACACCGGCTGGGAGTTCGGGCCGTAGAGCATGAACATGTTCGGGAAGTTCGGCGCCATCATGCTCAGGTACGCCCGCGGGCCGTCGGTCGACCAGAAGTCGTGCACGCTCAACCCGTCGCGACCGACGTAGTCGGCCGGCCACAGGTACTTGATGATGTCGAAGCCGGTCGCGGTCACGATCATGTCGACGTCGAACACCTGCCCGTCGACGGTTTCGACACCGGTCGGGGTGAGCCGGGCGATGCCGTCGGTCACCAGCTCCACGTTGTCGCATGTGAGGGCGCGGTACCAGCCGTTGTCCACCACCGGCCGTCGCGAGAAGGGCGCATAATCGGGGACGAGCTGCGACATGAGGTCCTCGTCGCCGTTCGTCTGGGCTTCGATGTACGCGGTGAGGGTGGCGCGCAGCTTGTCGTTCATGGGGTTGAAGTGGCCGCCCTGGGCCTTCCAGTCATCGTCCGGGATCAGGTAGCCGTGGGTGCCGAACAACGCGGCGATGGCCATGTAGCGCCACCAGTTCCAGTAGCCGGGAAAGTTGTCCTGCAGCCACCGGATCTCGGGCTCCACGGCCTGTCCGTACTTGTCGCGTGGGGCGATCCACTGCGGGGTGCGTTGGAACACGAACACCTGGTCGGCCTGGTCGGCGACGGGGGCGAGCAGCTGCACGCCGGTGGAGCCGTTGCCGATGATGGCGATCCGCTTGCCGGTGGCATCGAAGTCCTCCGGCCAGCGCGACGGATGGATCATCGGCCCCGTGAAGCTCTCCTGGCCCTCGAAGTGGGGAATCTTCGGGTTGGCGAACGTGCCGACCGCGTTGACGATGGCGTTGGCCTCGATGATCTCCAGGCCGTCGGGGGACTCGACCTCGAGCACCCACACGTCTCGCGTCTCGTCGAACGAGGCCCGCTTCAGATCGCGCTCGAAGCGGGTGTGCTCGCGCACGCCGTACTTCTTCGAGACGTGGTCGAGGTACTCGCGCACCTCGGCGCCGCGACCGAAGTACTCCGACCACGGGTAGTTCTTCTCGAAGCTGTACTCGTAGGTGATCGAGATCGTGTCGACCCGGACATCGGGATACCGGTTGACCGTCCACGTTCCCCCCGGCTCGGCCCGCCGATCGAGCACCACGTAGGGGATGCCGAGCAACTCCAACTGCACCCCCATGGCGATGCCACTGAAGCCGCTCCCGATCACTGCGACCAGGAAGCCCTCGGGGAGTTCCGGCTTCTCGCCCGTCCAGTCCGCCGTCCAGGGGAAGGCGTTGAAGCCCGGAAGCTCGCGACGTGCCTCGAACTCGAGGTCGGGCATCTCCTCGGCCGTGGCCATGTTCATGAGCGCCCGCAACTCGGCTTCGGGGGGCTCCTCGGGCATGCCCGGGCCGGCGTTCGTCTCGAGCCAGGCCACCGCCTTGTCGATCAGCAGTTCGCGACCGGCGTCGTCGAGCGAGGCCGCCACCGGCAACGTGACCAGCTCGGGGTCGCCCGTGTGCTGGAAGAGCGCGACTCGCACCGCATTCAGGTCAGCCAGTTCCACCGCCCGGCGGATGAACGCGGCATCGACAGTGGTGCCCATCGGATCAATTCCCCCCAAGGTCATCGTTTGCGTCGAGTATCGCCGATACCGGCAGTCGAAGTCCCATCCGGTACAGCCGACGGGTCGGCCGGATCCTAGGTTGGTGATGTGGAGACCATCTGGGTGCTCGGTGACCAGCTCAACCGGCAACTCGGGCCGCTGCGTGAGGCCACGCCCGGCTCCGCGATGGTGCTCATGGTGGAGAGCATCGCCAAGGTGGCGTCCAAGCGATGGCACCGCCAGCGCGCTCATCTGGTGATCGCGGCCATGCGGAAGTTCGCGGCCGAACTGGCGGCCGAAGGCTTCGTCGTCGACTACCGCCGCGCCCCGAGCCTGGCCACCGGCGTTGGCGACCACGTCGCCGAGCACCAGCCGTCGCGGGTGACAGCGATGGAGCCCGCCTCCTACGACGGCCTCGCGCTGCTCCACCGCCTAGGAGTCGAAGTGGTGCGTTCCGACCAGTTCCTCTGCCACTACGACGAGTTCGCGGCGTGGGCATCGGATCGGCGGTCCGTGAAGATGGAGGACTTCTACCGGTGGCAACGGCGCCGGCTCGGCTACCTGATGGACGGCCCCGATCCCGCCGGTGGACGGTGGAACTTCGACGCCGACAACCGCGAACGCCCACCCAAGGACGGGCGGAGCTGGCCCGAGCCGCTGCGCACCCCCCTCGACGACGTCGATCGGGCGGTGCTGGCCGAGCTGCCCGATTCCTGCTGGGGCGACGAGCCCGACGGCACGTGGGCCACGACCCGGGCCGGAGCCCTGGAGCGCCTCGACCATGCGGTGAATGTCATCCTCCCGATCTTCGGTCCCCACGAGGACGCCATGCTGTCGACCAACTGGCACCTGGCCCACACCATGCTCAGCCCGTATCTCAACCTCGGGCTCTTGTTGCCCGACGAAGTGTGCGACGCGGCCGAGGCCGCCTACCGCAGTGGCGACGTGCCCATCGCGTCGGCCGAAGGTTTCATCCGCCAGGTCATCGGCTGGCGCGAGTTCGTGTGGGGTCGGTACTGGCAGGCGATGCCCGAGTACCGCCGGGCCAACGAGCTCGGCGCCCACCGGCCCCTTCCCCCGGTCTTCACCGGCGCCACCACCGAGATGCGCTGCGTCGAGCAGGTGGTCGGCGAGGTCACCGCTCACGGGTGGGCCCATCACATCCAACGACTCATGATCCTCGGCAACCTGGGCCTGCTGGCCGGCATCGAGCCGTGGGAGCTCACCGAGTGGATGTGGGCGGGGTTCGTCGACGGCGCCGAGTGGGTGATGCTGCCGAACGTGATCGGCATGGCCCTCTACGCCGACGGCGGCCAGATGGCCACCAAGCCCTACGCCGCCGGCGGGGCCTACATCGACCGGATGAGCGACTACTGCAAGGGCTGTCGTTACGACCGCCGCCAGCGGGTCGGGCCCGACGCCTGCCCGTTCACCACCCTCTACTGGGCGTTCCTCGACCGACACCGCGAACGCTTCGAGGGCAACGCCAGGATCGTGCGCCAGGTACGGGCCATGCAGAAGCTCACCGACCTCGATGCGGTGAACGCTCGCGCCACCGAGGTGCTCGTGGCTCTCGACCAGGGAACGCTGTGAACGCCGACGTAGCGTCTCAGGGGCTTAGGACCTCCGAAGGAGAGAAGTGCCGTGGGTGTTGAAGGCCATGTGATCGCCGTCATCGGCGCCAGTGGTGGCTTGGGTGCCCCCATCAGCCGTCACCTCGCCGAGCGCGGCGCCATTGTCATCGCGGCAGCACGAGACCAACAGCGGCTGGACGAGACGAACCCCGGCGCGGCGACGCTCACCCTCGACCTACGCGACTGCACGGCCGGTGACGCCCTGGTGTCGTTTGCCGCCGAACGATTCGGCCGCCTCGACGGTGTGATCAACGCTGCCGGGCTCGTGGCCTTCGGCGCGCTGGCCGACACCGACGATGTGATCATCGAGGAACTGTTCCTGACCAACACCTTGGGCCCGTTGTGGCTGTTGCGCCGCTGTCTCCCGCTCCTCGAGGCCAGCAAGGGCTTCTTCGCCAACATCTCCGCCGTCGTGGCCGAGGCGCCACTTCCCGGGATGGTCGCCTACAGCGCCTCCAAGGCTGCACTCACCGCGGCCGACTCCGCGCTCACCCGCGAGCTGCGCCGACGGGGCGTGCGCGTGGTCGACATCCGTCCACCCCACACCGAGACCGGTCTGGCCACCCGCCCGATCAGCGGCACCGCTCCTCGCCTACCCAGCGGCCTCGACCCCGACCGGGTGGCCTCGTTGATCGTCGACGCTCTCGACGCCGACGATCTCCCGAGCGAACTCGGATCCACCTCGTTCGACACCTGAGCATCCGGGGGCGACTCGCCGTTCGGCGCGGACCGACGGGCGCCCGTGGCCGGGGACCTGCCCCTTTCGTGACCACTCTGTTCGGTAAGGTGGTCACATGAACGTCGGAGTCAAGGAACTGAAGGCCCACCTTTCCGAGTTCCTCTCACGGGTCGAGGCGGGCGAGGACGTGGTGGTCACCGATCGGGGGCGTCCCGTGGCGCGCATCGTGGCGTACGCGCCGGGTACCACCGTCGATCGCGGCGTCGACGAGGGCTGGATCGACCCCCCCCGGCGGCGGCAGCTGGCCCCGGCCAGGAGAGCGCGATCGGCCTTCACCGTCGCGGAGGCCCTCGACGAGGATCGCGGGTGACGCTCTACGTCGACTCCAGTGCGCTGCTCAAGCGGTACGTCGACGAGCACGATTCCGAGGCGGCCGTCGGCCTCATGGCGACCGATCCCGTCCTCGTGACCTGTCGATTGACCGAGGTCGAAGTGCGCCGGAACCTCACTCGGCTCCTCGACGGTTCGGCTCTCGCCGCCAGCCGCCGGCAGTTCAGCCAAGACCTCGACGTGTTCGCGTTGGTCGCGGTGGACGCAGTCACCTGCAACGAAGCTGCCCGCATCGCCGAACAGACTCTTTGTCGATCCCTCGACGCCATCCATGTGGCCAGCGCGCTACGCGCCGGCCCGACAACCACGCTTCTGACGTTCGACCTCCGTCAGGCCCAGACCGCTCGGACCCTGGGCCTGCACGTCATCGGCTCGTGACCGGGGGCCGGGCGTCGTGCCCGAGGGCAGACGTCTCGACGGGCTGGTGAGCTCAACCAGAGGGCCCGGAGGCACCTTTCGGCAGCCTCCCTGCGGTGGAGACCCCCGAGTTCGTCGATCTGTCCCGACCGCCGCGGCGGGCCCTCGTCGTGGTGGCCCACCCCGACGACATCGACTTCGGAATGTCGGGGACAGTCGCCGCGCTGACCGAGGTCGGCACCGAGGTCGTCTACCCCGACGCCCGCAACCCCCACGCCCACGCCCGCTTGCTGGCCGAAGGCCTCGAGCCCCACACCGTGCCGGAGGTGTGGATCGGCGGACTCGAACCGCCCGACCTCTTCGTCGACATCACCGACGTCTTCGACCGCAAGGTCGCCGCGCTCTCGTCCCACGAGAGCCAAGTTGCCTGGATCGACGGCATCGATGGCTTCCTGCGCAACTGGGCCAGCGAGACCACGGCCCACTACGGCCTGCCCGAGGGCCGTCTCACTGAAGCCTTCCGCCGCGTCAACACCGCCTGAAACTGATCAGTCCCGGGCAACCGCCGAGATCTTGGGCGAGAGCAGTGGCCAGCTCTACTGCCTCTGACCCACCGGCCCGCTCAGTCCGGCACCAGCCGGTCGGCGATCACCTGCGCCCGGTCGTCGTAGAAGCTGAGCATGCCCCGCACTCTCTCGGACTCGGGGTACGGGTCGTCGTAGCTCCAGGCGACGTCCTCGACCGTGGTGTCGCCGACGATCGCGGTCCAGTACGAGGCCGTGCCCTTGTACGGGCAGTAGGACGTGGTGGCGCTGGGCGTGAGGAGCGCAGTGCGCACCAGGTCGCGGGCCACGTACAGCCGCGGCGGCAGAGCCGTCTCGTACACACCCATGGTGCGGTCGGTGTCGACCAGTGCGGCCCCCGCCACCTCGACCCGCAGCCGCCACCGGGTCGAGATGCACTCGACCCGGTGGTAGGGGTTGCGGGGGTGGAGGTGGACCTGTTCTTCCTCCTCGTACCAGGCATCGACGGCATCCCACGGCACCCGGACGTGACCGGTGACGGCCGGTTCGGGCTCGCACGCCACACCGTCGACCTCGTCGGCGGGGAAGGCGTACACCGGTGGGTTGCCGGCCCGGTGCACCAGCAGCACCCGCTCACTGTCGATCACCGTGTGCCCCTCGACCATCGTCCGCACCCGACGCGGGAGCGGCTCGACGTACACCACCCCAGCGGGGATCGCGGGAACGAAACGTCCCGCGGGACGGGCGCCGAGGGGGCCCCGTCCCGAGCTGAGGCTCACAGCGCGGTGCGGTGGTCGACGGTTCCGGACTGCGACGTCATGGTCCGCACCATGGCATCCACCGAGAACGAGGCCAGCAGGCGTCCGTCGATGTCATACACCCGGCATTCCGAGTGGGTCATGCCGTCGCCGGCGAACGTGGACCGGTGGCGGTAGCGCATCCACCGGTCGGCTCGCACGTCGGTGTGAATCGAGATGGCGATGGCGTTGATTGCTGTGGAAATGGTTCGATGAGCGTCGTACTGGCTCACCGACGCGTGAGGCCGCATGGCCGCGGCGATCGAGATGTGCCCGGTGAACTGGGCCAGAAGGCCGGCGTGAAGGGCCGGTTCGTCGGGCACCTCGCGAAAGCGCACCCAGGCGTCGATCTCGGGCGGTCCCACGGGCGCGTCGCGTGCGCCGTCGTAGGCGTCGTCCACGACCCGTACCGCCCGGCCGGTGACCGACATGTCACAGGGCGGGCTGTCGTAGGGGTCGGCCACCCGTGGTGCTGGCTCTTCATGACGGATCAGGTCGGGCGCGGTCACGTCGAGCAACAACGTGCCCGTGGCGCACACCCGTCCCCCCTGGGTGACGCGAACCGCGACCGTGGTGAACGTGCGGCCGTTGGTCACCTCGTCGAGCTCGAAGTCGAGGGGTCGGCGGGCGTCGGCGGCCCGGGTGAAGACCATGTGGGCCGACACGACCCGCCGGCCGCCGCTGTGGCGGCTGGCGGCCACCATGGCCTGGCCGAGCATCTGGCTGCCCTCGACGATCGGGAACCACAACGTCGGGCGCATGCCTGTCTCATCGACGCGAACCGTTTTCGTGGACTCGGCCAGGAGCGTCTCGCCCCACCAGGCCCGGGTCGTCAGCGGCTGGGGGACGGCCGCCAACCGGTGATCGGCCACGACCAACTCGGAGGGCGTGTGTGGTCGCACGAGATGGCGAAGGTTAGGCCATCAGGACGGCGTCGCGAAGGGGCTCGAAGTTGTGGGCCGAGTTGCGGCCGACCACCTTCGTCGTCATGACGGAACGTGGCGGGTCAGGACGTCGTTCAGGTGGGCCACCCAGTGGTCGGGCAGGTCGAAGTCTTGGGCCCCGTCGAGGATCCTCGTGGCGTACTCGAGCGTCGGTCGTCCCGCACTGTCGTCCGTGGCGACGTACGTCATCACCTCGACCCTCGACCCATCGAGGCGCTCGACCTCCGTCGTGTCGTGCACATAGCTCCCGCCGTCTGTCCCTTCCCACCTGTCGAGGGAGTCGACGCAGTTGTCGCTGAGCCGCCACAGGCCTCCGTGGGCTGTCCACCCTTCGCGGGGAACGATCGTGGCGTAGCCGCGACCCATGATCATGACGTCGTACCCATCGAGGGTCGCCCGGCCGAGCGGTGATGCTGCCGGGCAGCGCTCGGCCATCTGGGTGTGCCACAGGTTGGAGCCGTAGGCGAAGTACAGGGTCATCGGTTCTCAGCGTCGATCGAGAGGAAGGATCAGTTGCCCTCCCGAGATACCGACCGGTACCGGTACTGGATGGACTCCTCGGTGGTGGGCGACCTCGGGAGCTCATCATGAGGCCACGTCCCGATGGGGGCAAGGCGACGGGTGACGACGACCGGACCTGGCCCACGACCCCGCATTCTCGGCGCCGAGCATGGAGCGCAGTCGCAGGCTCGGTAACGTTGCGACGCATCCGGTTTATGTGGCCGGGGGACCAATGGGGGACAGCAGTGACGCACACCGTTCGCGACGACATCGACCTGCTCGACGGCAACTGGTACGCCACGTTGCCCTACGAGCAGTGGGCGTGGATGCGCCACCACGCGCCCGTGTACCACGACGAGCCCAACGACGTGTGGGGTATCACCCGATACGACGACGTATTGGCCATCGAGAAGGACCCGAAGACGTTCTCGTCGGCCGGGTCACCGAGGCCGCACAGCGATCCGCTGCCCATGATGATCTCGATGGACAACCCGCAGCACCAGCAACGACGCTCGCTCGTCAACCGGGGGTTCACCCCGAAGAAGGTGGCGGCCCACGACGACACCATCCGCGACCTGTGCACCACGATCATCGACCGGGTGAGTGAGACGGGGGAGTGCGACTTCGTGTGGGACATCGCCGCCCCGCTGCCGCTGCTGCTCATCGCCGACATGCTGGGCTTTCCCCCCGAGAGCTACGACGACCTGTTGCGCTGGTCCGACGACCTCATCAGGGGCACCACGGGCACGCCCACCGTCGAGGTGCAGACGACCGCCATGGAAGCGGGACTGGCCTTCCGCGAGTTCCAGCTCGGCATCATCGCCGACCGCCGTTCCAAGCCCCAGCAGGACGACCTGGTCAGCACCCTGTGCTATGCGGAGATCGACGGTGAGCGTCTCGACGACGAGTCGATCGTGCAGGAATCCCTCCTCATCCTCATCGGCGGCGACGAGACCACCCGCCACGTCATCACCGACGGGATGCTGGCCCTGCTCGCCGCCCCCGCCCAACGCGACCTGCTGATCACCGATCCGGCGCTCATGGAGACCGCGGTCGAAGAATTGCTGCGCTGGGTGTCGCCCATCAAGAACATGGCCCGCACCGTCACCCGCGACCTGGAGCTGCGGGGCCAACAGCTCCACGAGGGCGACCAGGTGATGCTCTTCTACCCGTCGGCCAACCGTGACGAGACGGTGTTCACCGACCCCGACCGCCTCGACGTCACCCGCGCCCCGAACCCGCACCTGGCTTTCGGGTTCGGCCCGCACTTCTGCCTCGGCGCCTCGCTGGCCCGCCTCGAGCTGCGCACGATGTTCACCGAGCTGATGCGCCGCCTACCCGACCTCGAGCTCGTGTCCGCCGAGCCGTTGCCGTACCGGGCGTCGAACTTCATCACCGGTCCCGAGGCCATGCCCGTTCGGTTCACCCCGTCACCGGCGGAGGGAGCGTCCCGCCGATGAGCCTGCGGCCGGGTCGGGGATCGCCACCCTCCATGGCCGTACGCTGCCGCAATGGGTCATCGACGCGGGTTCGTCGTGCTGGCGGCGCTGCTCCTGGGCGGCTGCGCGTCGACGGGGCCACCCGGGGAGTCGGCAGCGCCCGCGACCTCGCCGCTGATCGCCGCCACCACGGTTCCGGTGACGGTGGCGCCCGCCACTGCCGTGCCTGAGCCGGCTGCGGTGCCCGTCTTCGGTTTCGCGTTGCCCGAGTCGATCGACGGCTGGCGTACCCAGAACGACCCCGTGATGGGCGGACGTTCGTCGAGCGCGGTGACCTGGGCCGACGCCGCGCTGGTCTTCGAAGGCGATCTGTCGTTGGCCAACGGGGGCGGGTTCGTCTCTGTCGTGAGCCCCTCGCTGGTCGATCCGGCCTGGAAGTGGGCCGATGCCGTCACCGTCGAGGCGTCGGGCGACGGGAGGACCTACGTCCTCCAGCTGCGAACCACCGGCACCGGTAACTGGGTGCAGCAGTTCCCGACCACGGCGGGTGCCCCCACGACGGCGATCCTGTCCTGGGCGGCGTTCGTGCCGGTGAACCGCTTCCTCGACCCGGTGCCCGCGCCCGGCCCTCTCGACCCGGCCACCGTCGCCTCGGTCGCGGTCTACCTCCTCGACGGCCAGGAGGGTCCGTTCCGCCTGGCCGTGCGGGCCATCGGCTGATCCTCAGCTCACCGGCGGTCGGTGATGCTCCGCCCTCAGGCCCGACGGGGCGGGGCGCCTGGGAGGAAGGGGTTGATGTCGCCGGCCAGCCAACCACCGTCGACCACGAACTCGCCGCCCGTGCAGTAGCTGGCCTCGTCGGAGGCCAGGAACAGCACCATGGTGGCGATCTCCTCGGGCATGGCGGCGCGCCGCAGGGGGAGCTGGGTGTGGGCGGCGTCGAGCATCTCCTTCGACAGGTCACCGTTCATCGGGGTGAACACCCCGCCCGGGTGCACCGAGTTGACCCGGATGCCGAACTGGCCCAGCTCGAGGGCCGCGGTCTTGGTCATGCTGCGGATGGCGCCCTTCGAGCTCGAGTAGGCGACCAACGAGTTCTTGGAGCCGATCCCGTCGATCGACGAGATGTTGATGATCGAGCCACCCCCGGCCGCCGTCATCGGCCCGATGGCCGACCGCATCCCGAGGAACGTGCCGACCTGGTTGACCATGATCACCTCGAGGTACTCCTCCAGCGTGGTGTCGGCGATGGTGGTGAAGCGCAGGATGGCGGCGTTGTTGACGACGACGTTGAGCGGCCCGAGTTCCCCGGCCACGGCCACGGCGTCGTGCCAGTCGTTCTCCTTCGACACGTCGAGGTGGACGTAGCGGGCGGCCTTGCCGATCTCGGCGGCCACGGCCTCCCCCTCGGTGTCGAGCACGTCGGCCAACACCACCTGGGCCCCCTCGCGGGCGAACAACCGGGCCTCGGCTTCCCCTTGTCCGCGGGAGGCACCGGTGATGATGGCCACCTTGCCGGCCAGCCGGCCCGATCCGGTCGGCGTTGACGTTGGGTCGGTCGTACTCATCGTTGGTGTGCTCCGGGTGGCAGTGCAGTGACGGCGTGGCTCCGACCGGGCACGCTACGACCTGGACCGACGCCGGGCCCGGACCCCCGGACGACCCAGAGAGGTCGCCGTCGGCTGACGCGGGGCGGAACCGGTGCCGGAGTTCAGTCCGGTCGACCCAGGGTTCGCAGGTGGTGGTAGTGCGAGGCGATCGCCCGGCGGATGCTTGGTTGCACGTGGTACGGCACCCCGTGGTCCCGGCACGTGGCCTCGACCACCGGTGAGATCTCCCGATACACGGTGTGGGGGAGTCGGGGGAAGAGGTGATGCTCGATCTGGTAGTTGAGGCCGCCCACGTACCAGGTGAGGACCCTGGACACGAGACCGTCCCCGTGGGCGAAGTTCACCGTCGAACGGGTCTGCCACTCGTGCCACCGAGTCGTCGGCGGCTCGGTGTCGTGGGCGAACTCGGCCTCGACCACCACGTGGGCGGCCTGGAACACCACCCCCAACAAGATGCCGACCAGGGCGAGCGTGCCTGCGGCGCCGAGCACCACGACCCACCAGGGGTGTAGCAGCGCGGGGATGCCGATCATCACGACCACGAACACGATCTTGGTGCCGAGGAGCGTCGCCCAGCTCTTCAGGGTGGGACGGTGGCCGTGGCGGTTCCGGGTGAACGCCTCAGTGGCCGTGGCCGCAACGTCGGCGACGATCATCGCCACCCCGGTGAAGGCGTACAGCGCCCAGAGGTAAACGTGCTGGAGCCGGTGCCAGGCTCGCCGGGGCTGTGACGGGGCCAGGCGGGCGAAGGGCTGCAGGGAGATGTCGGAGTCGCGGCCCTCGATGTTCGTCGACGAGTGGTGGGCCAGCACGTGTCCGTCGATCCACCGTTCGGCGCTGGCGCCCAGGGCGTACATCGACCAGCCCATCCGTCGATTGGCCGAGGTCAGGCGCTTCGACGAGGTCTCGAAAAAGGCGTTGTGGTTGGCGTCGTGCTGGATGTTGAAGCCCACCGCCGCCATGGCCAGAGCCAACGACACGCAACCGATCACGCCGAGGAACCAGCCCGACGCCAGGACGACGATGACGTAGGACGCCACGTACCAGGCGGCGACGCACACGGCTTTGCGGTGCAGCCGGGTGAACCCCGCAGTGAGGGCTGCGCCTTCGAGCGCAGCGTCGACCCTCGTGCTCAGGGCCCGCCCGAAAGGGGCGCCGTGGGCATCTTCGACCGCCGACAGGGGCTCGACAGCGGGGACAACATCAGTCGTGGTGGGCATCAGTTCTCTGGGGTCGGCCCGACGCGGAGATCCACCGGATTGCGGCCCTGCCGGGCCTGGTACCGGTGTCGGCCCTACGCCGGGGGGGTGGGGGGTCGAGGGCCGAGTTCTCATCCTGGCAGCCCGGGCCCGACAAGGTAGAGCGGGGCGACGAACAACGGGGCAGTTGATCTGTGCTGCGGCCACACGGGGTCGATGTCGATCGTCACCGTGTTCTCCGGGGGTGCAGCTGAACGTCCCCGGGTCGCGGGGGAACACCCGCCGGAATCGGCCACTCTCGATCTGCACGACCACGGTGGGCTCTTCGTCGCCGGCCGATTCCGCCCGCTACGGTCGGGCTTCACGCAACCGGGGGTTTCCGATGGAGCAGGCATCAGAGGAGATCGCATCGACGAGGTCCGGGCCTTCCTGGTCGACTCCATGACCGGGATCGAGGACTGGACCTTCCCGGTGGACCACATCTACGTCGAGGGCAACGACGTCGTGGTCAAGTACCGCCAGGTGCTGCCCGATGGCCGGCAGCAGTCCGGCGTGACCACGCTGATCTACGCCGGTGGGGGCAAGTTCTGCTTCGAGGAGGACGTGCTCAACATGGCTCAGGTCCTCGAGGATCTCGCCGCCTCGGGGTGGACGCCTCCCGATGGGATGAAGTTCCCCCCCCCGCCAGCCCAATCGCGACTTCTCCCGCCCCTGACGCTGCCCTGGCCTCAGCGGGAGGTCCGATTGAGATCGCGGCTCAGTCGTCGAGCCTCGACCAGGTGCGGGCCGGGTAGAGCGACACCACCGGGTGGTACAGCCACTCGTCGCGGTAGGCGCGCCGGGTGAGATATGTGATCACCGCGGCGTCGTCGACGTCGCCCTCGACGATCGACGTGTCCAGCGCTCGTGTCCCCTCGGCACGCGTCCGGGGCCGGGCGCCCAGGAGTGGGGCCAGCTCGTCACATTCGACGGCGTCGAGTACGAGGCCGTAGCGACGTCGTCGGTCCATGATCCGGATCAGCAATTCGGCGTCGCTGACTCGCGAGGTGGCGAAGGCGTCGGTGAGGTGAGGGCGCACATCGTGGTCGAGGGAGTACACCGCAGCTTCGGCGAGAACGTCGCATTCGCCCTCGTCGGTGGGCATCTCGGGCCGCTCGACGGCGATGCCGGCGGCGTCGGCCAGCGATTCGCAGGTGGCCCGGTCGCCCACGTAGCGGTAGCAGAGGAACCACGCCAGCGACTCGCGGGGGTGGGCGTTCACGGTGATGTAGTGGATGGGGATCATGCCCCGCACGTTCTGTTGCACCCGGTAGTACTGCGCGGCGAATCGTGTGTACGGGATGCCCGACTCGGCCTCGTAGAGGTGGAACAGACCGTCGAGGCCGCCCGATGGGTTCCAGAACTCGCGCACGCAGATGTTGCCGATGTCCTCGAGCGGATCGCCGAAGTGGGCCCACTCCAGATCGATGATGGCGCTCACCCGATCGCCGTCGAACATGAAGTTCACCGGCCCCGTGTCCCCCTGGACGAGGGAAAGTCGGTGCAGCGTGTCGGGCACGTTGCGGCGCAACCAACTCACGCCGTAGGTGATGAGCGGCTCCCGGTAGTCGTCGAGGAACCCCTTCCACTGCTTCAGGGCCAGGTCCACGTCGTTGAGCGCAGCTTCGGCGGGCGTCGTCGGCAGGTACGGCATGTGCCGGGCCAGATCGAGCGCGTCGAGGTCGAGGGTGTGCATGCGCGCGATGACCCGGATGAAGTCCTCCATCACCGCCCGCTGCTGCACCGGGTCGTCGAGCTCGTCGATGTCGGAGCGGCCCCGCACTCGTTCGAACAGGGTGCAGCGCAGGGCGTCGTTGCGGCCGTGGACCGCCGGCACGGGGATGTCGGTCGTGGCCAAGGCCTCGATCACCTTGGTTTCGCGCACCAGCGACGTCGACGAGTCGGCGGGCACATCATGGCGGTCCAGCCGGAGAAAGCCCTCGAGCACCGAGCCGTCGGGCCGGGTCACGTCGACCACCCATGCTTCTCGCCGAGCCACGTGCCGCTCGAGGCGCGTCACCTCGCCGCCGCCGGTGTCGGCGACCCACTCGATCATCCCGTCCGGCAAGTCGTGCTTCGTTTCCATGTGAACCCCCTGCCGGCAACGTAGTCACCGGTGACCCCAGCCGTGAACATCGGACCGGTGACGGCTACCGATTCCCCATGTCCTGGACTCCCCTGTTGGAACGAGTCCGGGCGTTGGCCCCCTTGGTCCAAGGGTCGGCCGACGAGATGGAACACAAGGCCAAGCTCACCGACGACGTCGGCGCGGCGATCCGGGACTCCGGGACGATCCACCTGCTCGTGCCACGCGAGTTCGGCGGCGACGAACTGCGCATCGTCGATGCCATCGAGGTCATCGAGGAACTGGCCCGCCAGGACGGCTCGGCCGGCTGGTCGACCATGGCGGCCTCGGTCAGCACCACGTTCACCGCCATCTACACCAGCGACGACGTCGCCCGGTCGTTGTTCGGCACCGGCCGCAACGCGATCCTGGCCGGGCAGCTGGCCCCCATGGGGAGGGCCGTCCCGGACGCAGACGACTACCTGGTCTCCGGCTGCTACCGCTTCGGGTCGGGCTCCGACCAGGCCACGCACATGCTCGGTGGGCGCCTCGTCTTCCGCGACTGCGAGATGGTGATGCGCGACAACGGCATGCCCGAGGTCGTGGCCGCCGTCGTGCCCAACGACCGGGTGGAGTTCCTCGGCAACTGGGACGTCATGGGTCTGTCGGGCACCGCCAGCGTCGACTACGAGATCGCCCCGATCCACGTCGGGCCGGGTGAGGTCTTCTCCATCTTCACCGAGGTCCCCGAGCGGGGGTCCGACGTGCATCGGTTGGGAGTCATGGTCATCACCGCGGCCGGCCACGCCGGGTGGGCCCTGGGCGTGGCGCGCCGGGCCCTCGACGAGATCGCCGCCTCGGCCGCCACCAGGGTGCGGATGAGCGACACGCTGCTCGCCGAACAGCAGGTCTTCCAGGTCGGCTACGCCGAGGCCAGCGTCCGCGCCGCCCGGGCGTTCGTGCTGGAGTCGTTTGCCGCTGTGGAGCAGGAGGCGGCGGAGACCGGTCGTCTTTCCGCCCGGACGAACCACCTCACCCGTCTGGCCACCACCTGGGCCACCTCGGTGTGTGCCGACGCGGTGGCCTGGGCCTATCGCGAGGCCGGCACCGATTCGCTGCGCAACCCCAGCGTGATCGGCCGTTGCTTCCGCGACATGAACGCCGCGACCCAGCACGTCATGGTCGGTCGCAAGACCCTCACCGACGCCGCGGTGAACCTGCCCGTCGTCGACTGAACGCCTCGGGTCGACCAGTATCGGCGCCTCGTTCCTCTCGTGAGCCGCACCAGTGTCATGTGAGACTTCTCCCATGACCGATGCTCCGTCTGGCCCCCCTCACGCCTATCCGTCGTTCACCCTGGCCGGCTCTGATGTCGTCATCTCGCCGCTCGGGGTGGGCACCTGGGCGTAGGGCGATTCCTCGACGTGGGGGATGGGCGGGTACGACTCCTCGCTGACCGAGGACACCATCGCCGAGGCCTGGGATGCCAGCGTGGCGGCGGGGGCCACGCTCTTCGACACCGCCGAGGTGTACGGCAAGGGCGAGAGCGAACGCATCATCGGTCGGTTGCTCGCGTCGCTGCGGGCGTCGTGCGACCGTCTCGGTGTCGAGTCGGTCGATCTGTACCAGATCCACGGCCCTGTCAGCCTCCGCGGCCACGCGGCGTTGGCCGAGGCCCTGGCCGGCACCCTCGACGCAGGGCTCACCAAGGCGGTCGGGGTGTCGAACTACTCGGCGATGGAGACCCGTTCGATCGACTCCGAGCTGCGCAAGCGTGAGGCGCGTCTCGCCACGAATCCGATCGAGTTCTCGTTGCTGCGCCGGGAGCGCGAGACCAATGGCCTCATCGCCATCTGTCAGGAGCTCGGGGTCGTGCCGTTGGCGTACTCGCCGATCGGGCAAGGTCGTTTAACGGGCAAGTACTCGGCCAAGAACCGGGTCCAGGCCGAGGAGAACGCCGGCGCCCTCGGTTGGCGCCTCACCGCTGATGAGGTCGCCGCGCTCGACACAGTTGCTCTCTCGGAGCGCCGCAGCCTCCAGAACCGCTTCTGGCAACACGGCTGAACGCTGGGTTCAGGCCGGAACCAGCCCGCGACCCTGGGCGACGAGATGAATGGACCGCAGCCGGCTGGCGAGGGTGGGGGCCTGATGGGCCAGCATCAGTTCGTCGGCGTCGGCGTGCTGGGCGAAGGCGTCGAGGTAGTCGGCCACCTGCGTCATGGTGCCGACGGCTGTGTAGCGCATCATTTCCTGCAACGGCCGCGCTTCGGGAGAGGCCAGGATCGCGTCCGCCTCGTCGTCGGTGAAGCTGCGACCGCGCCCGAAGAAGAGTGAGACCCGGCCGCGCTTCACGACCCGGTGATTGGCCTCGGCCTCGGCCTCGGTGTCCGCCGCGACGACGTTGGCCCCCGCGATGACCCACGGTTGGTCGAGCTGCTCGGACGGGCGGAAGTCCCGTCGGTAGATGGCGACGGCCTCTTCGAGTGCGGCGGGAGCGAAGTGCGACGCGAACCCGTAGGGCAGGCCGAGCGCCGCTGCGAGCGTGGCCCCGTACAACGACGAACCGAGGATGTAGATCGGTACGTGGGTGCCCTTGCCGGGGACGGCATCGACGCCGGGTACGTGGCTCTCGTCGCCGAGGTAACCCTGCAGTTCCTGAACGTCCTGAGGGAACGTGTCGGCGGCGCGGGGGTCACGGCGCAACGCCCGGCTGGTGGCTTGGTCGCTGCCCGGGGCGCGACCAACCCCGAGATCGATGCGGCCGGGATGCAGGACTTCGAGGGTGCCGAACTGCTCGGCGATGGTCAGCGGTGCGTGGTTGGGGAGCATGATCCCGCCGGCGCCGAGCCGGATGTGATCGGTGTGGGCGGCCACATGGGCAATGAGCACACTCGTGGCCGACGAGGCCACCGCCGCCATGTTGTGGTGCTCGGCGTACCAGACCCGGCGGTAACCGGAGCGTTCGGCTTCCTGGGCCAGCGCCACGCTGCCGTTGAGGCTGGTTCTGGCTGTCTCGCCTTTCCCGATGAGGGCCAGGTCGAGAATCGAGAGCGGTACGGACACGGTCGTGGCCTTCGGGAGGAGGATTCGATGGACGTCAGGGGGAGGGTGGGGTCACCCCAGTGGCTCAGTTTCGCAGCCTTGGTCAGCGTTCCCACCGCTCGGCCCGGGTGAGACGGACCGGGATGCCTGATTGGCGAACCATCCCGGTCAGGGGATCGATCTCGTCGTCGGCGCTGGTGAGCGCGCTCACGTTGCATTCGCCCCAGCCGTGCGCCAACGCGACGGCCCGGGGGTGGAGGCGATCGTCGGCCCGCAGGCTCGCGGTCACCGATCCGTGGGACGAGGTCACGGTCACGGCGGTGCCGTCGGGGCCGAGCCCGGCCGCCACCGCCGGGTGGGCCCGCACGGCCACGGCCTCGGTGCGCCCACCCGGGCCGGCGATGTCGCGCATCTGGGAGTTCATGGTGCGCAACTGGCGGTGCGGAATCAAGACCAGGCCCGTCGGGTCAACCGCCCGCGCTGCGCCGAGGAGAGTCGAGAGTTGCTTGAGCAACTGTTCGTTCCCGAGCCGCCAGCCACCCGGCGGGAGCACCCGCTCGTGCACCCAGCCGAAGACGGCCGCCGAACCGACCACCCCTGACGCGGCACCGACCACTTCGTCGATCCCGCCCAGGCTGCGCTCGAGGATCGGGCCGAGCAGGTCGAGTTCGGACACCGAGTCGACGGTGAGTCCACGGGGGAGCGCCGAGACCCCGAGCCGCTCGGCCAGGTGACCGATCGTCCACCACACCGGTCGGCGCTCGGCTTGCGGTGGAACGACGGCGGGTGAGAACTGCGCAGCCACCTCGAGCTGGTAGGTGTCGAACAGCCAGGTGGTGTCGGCCCGCTCGAGCTGGTCGACGGCGGGAAGCACGTGGGTGGCGAGCTCGGTGGTCTCCGTCGGCAGGATGTCGAGCACGGCCAGGGTGTCGAGCGACGACAGGGCGGCGCGGGTGCGGTGCTCGTCGGGGAACGCGGTGACCGGGTTGCCACCGACCACGAGGAGGGCGCGCACGTTGCCGGCCTCGATCTCGCTGATGAGGCCGGCGCACGGCCATTCCCCGAACCGTCGTGGGAGCTCGGGCCGACTGGGTGGGCCTGGTTCGGCCACACCGTCGGACGGCACCCACTGGCGCGTCTCGAGGCGAGACAGGTAGCCGGGGTTGAACCACATCCCGCCGGGGCGGTCGAGGGAGTCGGTCACCACGTGCAGCGCCCACAGCAACAGCTCGGTGACGTTCGCCGACTCAGCCATCGACGTACCGGTCCCCGTGAGCGCGCTCACCCGACCGGCCCGGGTGACGGCCTCGAGCAGCTCGCGCAGCACGCCGAGCTCGAGGCCGGTCCCGTCGACCACCAGGTCGTCGGTGAAGCCACGGGTCGCACCCCGTAGTTCGTCGACGCCGGAGGCCCGGGTCGAGACCTCGGCCACTCGGCCCGGATCGGTGAGGAGCTGAGCGACCAACCAGCCCAGCACCAGCCAGTCCGAGCCTGGGTGCACGGCCAGATGACGGTCGGCGTGGGCCACGGTCTCGGTGCGACGGGGGTCGACCACCCACACGTGGCCGCCCCGGTCACGGAACTCCCGCAGGCGATTCACCGGATCAGGAATGGCGTTCGAGTGTCCGTGCGACACCACCGGGTTCGAGCCGAACAGGACCAGCAACGTGGAGCATTCGTGGTCCCAGACGGGGGTGAGGCCCGACCATCCACCGACGAGCTCGGCCACCAGGGGCTTGCAGGGGGTGTCGATCGTGGTGGCGGTGTACTTCTGCTGCGACCCGATGACGTCGAGGAACCGCTCGGCGGCCCGGCGTCCGGCGGTGTCGAAGGCCGACCCGCTGGCCAGGTACATGGCCAGCGAGTCCGGGCCATGAGCATCGATCTCGTCGCGCAACCGGGGGGCGAGGTCGTCGAGCAGCTCGGTCCAGTTCACGGTCCGCCGCCCGGGCCCCCGGCCGATCGTCGGACGGTCGAGGCGGCGGGGGTCGTGGTGCAGGGCGCCGAGGGCCCGACCCTTCGGGCAGGTGTAGCCCCGGGACAGCGGATGCTCGGCGTCGCCGCGGACCCGTTCCACCCGACTGCCGTCGGCGACCGTCACCACGATGCCGCACATGGCATTGCAGATCCGGCAGAACGAACGGTGCTCGGCGCTCGTCGCGGTGGATCCGCGTTCGGTTCCGTGGTCGGGCATCGGCCGAGTGTCGCGCGCCCTGGCTGCCCACGACCGTCCCCTCGCCCGACCGTCGTGGGTACCTGACGCGGCTGTTACGTTCTGGTCCCCGTCGGGGATGCCCGTTCGGCCGCACGACCACAGGGGAGGCAGGGTGGAAGTCACCCTCAGCGACGACCAGGAGTTCTTCCGCGACACCACGAGGAGGTTCCTCGCCACCGAGTGCCCGCTCACCGAGGTCCGGGCCCTTGCTTCGTCGGCGACCGGCTTCGATCGGGACTACTGGCGTCAGGGGGCGGAGCTCGGCTGGACGTCGCTGCTCGTCCCCGAAGAGCTCGGCGGGGGCAGCATCAGCGGCAGCGGCGTGGTGGACCTGACCGTCGTGGCTGATGCCTTCGGCCGCCACGTCGCCCCAGGCCCGCTGTTGCCCGGCAACGTCGTGGCCGCCGCCGTGGCCCGCGCCGGTACCGACGAACAACGACGCGAGCTCCTCGAAGCCATCGTGGGCGGGGCCACAGTGGTCGCGTGGTGTGGGGCCGAGTACGCCATCGGCGTGGCCCGTCCCGACGCCCCGACATCCGCCCCGGCCGGGGCCGACGTCGTGATCTCGGGAAGCTCGGCGCCGGTCGAGTCCGCCGGGCAGGCCGACCATCTGCTCGTCACCACCCAGGGCCCCGACGGGCTCGCCCAGTACCTCGTACCGACCTCGACCGCGGGAGTCACCACCACCGCCCTCGACGGACTCGACCTCGTGCGCCGGTTCGCTCGAGTCGACTTCGACGCGGTGGTGGTCCCGGCTTCGGCCCGCGTCGGCACGGCGGCCACCACCGGCGCCGATGTCGAGCGCCAACTCCAGGTGGCGCTGGTGATGCAGGCCGCCGAGATGGTCGGCGCCGCCGAGCGGACCTTCGACTTCACCGTCGAGTGGGCCTTCGACCGCTACTCCTTCGGCCGCCCGCTGGCCTCGTACCAGGAACTGAAGCACCGTTTCGCCGACATGAAGACGTGGTTGGAGGCCAGCCATGCCCTCGCGGCGGCGCTGGCGCGCGAGGTGCAGGCCGACGATCCCGGTGCGGCCGAGACGGCCAGCGTCACCAAGGCCTACCTCGGTGAGTACCTGGCCGAGCTGATGCAGGACTGCGTGCAGATCCACGGGGGGATCGGCCTCACTTCTGATCACGACATCCACCTGTTCCTGCGCCGGGTCGTGGCCGACCGATCGCTTTTCGGCACTCCCGCCGACCACCGCCAGCGCATCGCCGTCATCCGGGCGGGGTCGGCAGCATGAGCCGCACCGACCCGACGACCCCGACGACCCCGACGACGAGGAGACGACGATGACCGGTCTGCACACCGATACCGACACCGAGATCGAGAGCGTCGAGTCGTTCGTGGCGCGAGCCGAGACCTGGCTGGCCGACAACCTGCCCCGGCGTCCTCGGGTCGAGGCCGGACTCCGGGGGTTCGGATCCGACGAGGAGGAGCTGGCCTCGGTGGCCCAAGCTCGTCACTTGCAGCGCACCCTCTTCGACGGTGGTTTCGCTGGCATCTGCTTCCCCCGGGAGTACGGCGGGCAGGGCCTTGCGTTGGCCTACCAGTTGGCGTTCAACCAGGCCTGCGCCCCCTACGAGATGCCCCGGATCATCAACGTCCCCACCTTCGTGCCCTGTGCCGCAGTGCTGCTCGAGTTCGGCACCGAGGCCCAGAAGCAGCAACACATCCCCGCCATCCTGAAGGGAGAGGAACTGTGGATGCAGTTCCTCTCCGAGCCGAGCGGCGGCTCCGACGTGGCCGGAGCCCTCACCACCGCGGTGCGCGACGGCGACGAATGGGTGATCAACGGCTCGAAGGTCTGGACCACGGGCGCGTGGTGGTCGGACTACGGCCTGTGCCTGTTGCGCACCAACTGGGAGGTGCCGAAGCACCAGGGTCTGTCGGTGTTCATCATCAAGATCGATCAACCCGACATCGAGGTGCAGCGCATCGAGATGATCAACGGCTCGCGTGAGTTCTGCCAGGAATACATGACCGACCTGCGCCTCTCCGACGATCGCAGGGTGGGGGAAGTCGACGACGGCTGGACCATCGGGCGCCGATGGATGTTCCACGAACGCAACGCCATGGGCGGTGGATCGCCCTTCGTCAGCGGCCCGGCACCGGGGCACGCGCCCCCGAACGATGGTGAGGACTCGCTGGTGGCCCTCGCCCGCGAGACGGGTCAACTGAGCGACCCCCGGGCGCGCGACCTGATCGGCGAGGCCCTCACCCTGCAGCGGGCTGGCATCGAGCTGAGCAAGCGGATCGGTGCGGGCATGGCGACCGGGGCCATCCCCGAGACGGCGGCGTCGATCGCCCGTCTCATGGGCGCAGTGGTGGGGGAGCGGGTCATCTCGATCCGCCTCGAGCTGGCGGGATCGGCGGCGGCGGCGTGGGACGCCGACGACCCGGCCGCCGGCGTGGGCATGTCGTACCTGATGCGCCAGGCCAACAGCATCGGCGGCGGCACCACCGAGATGGCTCGCAACAACATCAGTGAGCGCGTGCTGGGCATGCCCCGCGAACGCACCCTCGACAAGGACGTGGCCTTCCGCGAGGTGCCCAAGGGGCCACCGGCGGGCTCGAGCTGAGCACGGCCGGCGCCCTCGATGGGGTCCGCGTCCTCGACCTCAGCTGGGGCTCAGACCTTGACGTGCTCCTCGATCCGCATGATGCGGGCCAGGTTGCCGCCCATGATCTTGGCCGTGTCGTCGGCGTCGAACTCGGACAGTTCGTCGACGAAGCTGATGGGATCGGCCAGGCCCTCGGGGTGCGGGAAGTCGGAGCCGAAGATCACGTTGTCGACCCCGATGAGGTCGGCGAGGCCCCGCGGGTCATCCTCGTGGAACGGGTGTACGTAGACGCAGCGCTTGAAGACCTCGACCGGGTCCTCTTCGAACATGGTGGGGTTGAACATGTACGCGTGTTCCATCGACGAGATGAGCGGCCGGACCCATCCCGAGCCGTTCTCGACCGGCGCCAGGCGCAGGTCGGGAAAGCGGGTGAGCATCCCGTGACCGATGGCCGAGGCGATGGTGTCGGAGATGGCCCGGCCCCCACCGCCGGTGATGGCGGCGAAGCCCGATCCGCCCTTGAAGGGCAGGAACTCGCCGCCGCGAACGCCTTCCCACTCGTTGATGTAGCGCTGGTAGCCGCTGTCGCTGGCGTGCATCCCGACCAGGACACCTGCCTCTTGCACCTTGGCCCAGAACGGGTCGAACTCGGGCAGGGCGAACGACCGCGTGCCCTCGAAGCCGGGTACGGGCGCCGGGCGTACGAGGATCACCCGGGCACCGCGTTCGAGCACCCACTCGAGCTCCTCGATGGCCTTCTCGAGGATCGGGAGGGTGATGACCGGGGTGGCGAAGATGCGGTCCTGGAAGTTGAAGGTCCACTGCTCGTGCATCCATTGGTTCAACGCGTGCACGACGGCGTGGGTGGCGTGCGGGTCGTCGCGCAGACGCTCCTCCACCAGGCTGGCCAGGGTGGGCCACATGAGGCTGCGGTCGATGCCGAGCTCGTCCATGAGTTCGATGCGCGGGCCTGGTTCGCGGAACGCGGCCGGGGCCACGATGGCCTTGCCCATGATGTCGCGGCGGGACTTGCCGTCGGGGTTGCCGATGCGGAAGTACTCCTCCTGCGCACCCGGCGCGGCCACCTTGGCGAACGTGGGGTTGGGGATGTAATCGCTGATCTGACCCTTCACCGTGATCTTGGTGCGGCCCTTCACCTCGACGTAGTCGATGACGCCGGCGTAGTCGTCGGACATGAACTTGGTGAGGGCTTCGGGGGTCTCGTACATGTGGTTGTCACAGTCGAAGACCGGGAAATCGAGTTGGCGTGACGGCATGATGAGCCCCTTCGTGGCAGGCGAACGAACGGTGGGTGAAGCACGGCCAGTGTAGCTGACGTGTCTGTTAGTTGACAATAGCCGCCCGCCGATCGCCACCTAACATCAAAGTCAACATCTCTTCGGTGCCGCTCTTCGCCGGCACCGTGTCGCCCCTCGATGGTCGGGCGGTGAGCGGGTGTTCACGAATGGAGTCCTCATGACCGTGCGTCTCGTCGGACACCCGCTGTTCCCCACCCCGGTGGTCGAGCCCGACCAGGCGATGCTCGACCGGATCGCCGACGATCACACCCGCACTCTCGGCGGAGCGGAGCCGGAGATGGAGCGGTTCCTGTTCGGCGACGTCCCGGTGCGGGTCTTCGACGACCTCTTCTCGGGCCGGAGCCAGATCCCCGGTCCGACGGCGCGCTGGCTCCTCCACCTGTCGGGCTATTTCGGTGGCCGGTGGTTACGAGGAGAGATCGCCGCCGCCCAGCCCGACGCTCCGCTCGTGGGCTTCTCGGTGGCGCCCACCGTCGAGGGCTTCGCCGCGACCATGATCAAGGCCCAACATGGAGTCGACGCGGCCGGGGCCGACGACCTCGTCGCGGTGACCTTCGCCCGATCGAGCCTGCTCGATGGACCACCCACCGAACCCGGGGGTGCACCGGTGCCGGGGCTGACCGACTCCTTCGGCTACAACGCGGGCTACAACCTCGAAATACTCGCGTCGCCACCGGCGGGGCTGTACGCATCGCCGCACTACGACGTGCGGTGCACCGGCCTGTTGCGTTGCGAGTACGCGTCGTCGCGGCTTCCCGCCGTCGGTGCACTCGAGGTCGTCGCCGATGCGCTCAACGGTGCGGACCCGAGGTACGGCGAGCTGGCGGTGCTCCTCCAACCGCTCCAGGACGCCGCGGTTCCCCGTGGTCGCGCCGTGTGGAGCACGGGGCTGTCGGTGCAGGGATTCCCGCAGCGTTCCTACGACCAGCTGCTGGAAGTGAGCTCGTCGTTCCTCGAGACGGTGCAGGCCACCGCTCTCACCATGGCCCAGGCCGACGCCACCCGTGACGTCGACGCGGCGCGCACCGGGGCGCAGGCGGTGGCGGCGATGACCGTGTGGCTCGATGCCTACATGGCCGGGCTGCTCGACGGCGAGGGAGCCATCGAGCTCCCGCGCTTCATCGCGTGATCCCCCACGATCTTCCGCACTCCTGACGTCAACGTCACCATCGCTCGGGCCCCTCGGCTAGAACGGTCTCCATGAGAGTCGAGTTCGACGCCGATGCCTGCACGGGTCACGGCCGCTGCTACGCCTTGGCCCCCGAGTTCTTCGGTGCCGACGATGACGGGTACTGCGTCGATCCCACGGGTCCGGTGCCCGAGCACTTCCAGGCGGCGGCGCGACGAGGGGCCGAGAACTGCCCCGAGAACGCCATCACCATCGTCGAGGACTGAGGCCCCGAGAGGGGGCCGTCGGCGCGACCGCCGGTACGAGGCTCAGGTCGTCGCCAGGCCGAAGAGGCAACGCTGGATGAAGAAGTCCGAGGCCTCGATTGCTTCGGTCTCGTCGACGAAGGCCATGACGAGCACGCTGTAGGGCACTCGCTCGATGACCGAGAGCAGCACGATGGCGTCGACGGTGGCATCTCCGAAGCCCCGCTCGTGCACGATGCGGACCAGCCGGTCGAACGCGGCGGTGGCCACCTCGAACGAGAACGCCGCCAGGTCCGGGTCGTCCTGCCCGATCTCCTGCCAGGCGCTGAGGATGCCCCCGTTGTCGCGATACGTGGCGAACCAGCGGACGAACCACGGTCCGAGGTCGTCGCCGGCATCGGCCGGGAACTCGGCCAGGAGCTGCACCATCGTCGTGGCGGCCTCGGCGGCGAGGACCTGGAAGAGCGCGTCCTTGCTGGGGAAATAGCGGTAGAAGCTGCCGTGGGAGACGCCCGCTTCCTCCACGATGTCGTCGACGCGGGTGTCGTGGTAGCCGCAGATCGGGAGAATGGCGCTGCCGGCGTCGAGCAGCCGCTGGCGGGTCTGCTGGCCCCGCGGTCGCAGCGGGCGTTCGTCGTGGCCCTCCGGTGGAGAGGGCCACTTGGGTGCCCGTTTGGGGGGGGCTTTCGTGATCGGCCCGAGGTTCACCCCGGGGATGGCGCCGTGCAGCAGGCGGTGCGTGGTCTGGGCCAGAGCGTCCTCGAACCGGGCTCGCGGGATCTGCCCGAGTCCGAGTCGCCAGTAGTGGATCGCCCGCAGGACCACGGTGACGGTGACGCTGGCGGCGGCCACCGGTGGACGGGGTCCGGCCGGGTCGAAGTGGCGCAGGAAAGCGACACCGAAGCGCTCGTTCACCGCCCGTGAGCCCCTTGCGGTGCGGGCCTGGTCGCGGCTTGCGGCCTGGAACGACGACAGCAGTGGGGCATAGAGGGTGCACAGATCGACGAGCTCACCGAGCCACTGCCGCAGGTAGGTCACGCCGGACTGGTCGGGGGAGATGTCGCCGAGGTTCGTGACGAGCCCGTCCATGGCTTTGGCCATGTGGGCGGCGAGGCGCCAGAAGACATCCTCCTTGCTGGAGAAGTACTGATAGAAGGCCGGGCGGGAGCAGCCGGCGGCCTCGGTGATGAGCTCGACACGCGTGTCGTGGTAGCCGTGCTGCGCGAACACCCCGAGCGCAGCATCGAGGATGCGGCGCTGGGTGTTGGCTCCCCGCTCGCCGACCAGCGGGTTGTCTCCGAACGGCGGCCGCCGGACCACGTCGATGCCTTCCATGGGGGTCAAGGTACTTGCATCGTCGCCTGTTTTCCGGAACCGTGAATGCGCGCGAGGACTCCGTCGTCAGAGGCGACGGAGTCGGTACTCACGTGGTGGGGGGGCGGTCGATGACGGCGACGTCGTCGATGTGGGCCGGTGACGCCAGCACGTGCAGGACCGTGGCGGCCACGTCGGCGGGGGCCATGATGCCCTCGGATCCGAGGACACCAGAGGCCAGCCAGCGCTCGCTGGCCGCGCCCAGCATCTCGGGGTCCCACGACGAGGCGAACTCGGTGCCGCCGGTGTTGCCCACCACGACTCGGGTCACGAGCAGACCCGGGAACTCGAGAGGCAGGCAGCGCACCAAGCCGTCGAGCGCGAACTTCGACGTGGTGTAGAGGGCCAGGTCGGGGAACGGGCGGCGCACGGCCTTGGACGACAGCACGAGCAGTTGGCCGTGGCTGGCGATCAGGTGAGGGGCCACCGCGCTGGCCACCAGGGCGGCGCCGATCACGTTGGTGTCGAACACCCGTCGCCAGTCGGCCTGGGTGGCCTCGCTCATCGGAAGGAGGGGCGACATCCCCACCGTGAAGACCACGGCGTCGAGCCCCCCGAGCTCGTCGACGGTGGCCTGCACGACCGTGGCCACGGAGGTCTCGTCGGCCACGTCGCCCGGTACGGCGATGGCGCCGGGGCATCGGGCCACCAGTGCGGTGAGGCGCGCCGCGCTGCGAGCACTGACGGCGACCCGGGCACCGGCCGCGGCGGCTCCTGCGGCCACCGCGGCGCCGATACCCGACGAGGCGCCGACCACCAGGAGCCGCTTCCCTGAGAGGTCCTCGGCCGTGTTCCCCCTCTTCGCGAACCGGTCGCCCGGCTTGCGTCTCCACTTTTGACGGCTAATCTAACAGCACTGTCACACTCCGGAACCGTGGGGGGACCACCGATGCAGGCCGAAGATCTCATTCTCGTCAGCGTCGACGACCACGTCGTCGAGCCACCGAACCTGTTCGAGGGGCGGTTGTCGGCCAAGGCGGCCGAGCGCGCCCCCTACGTCACCCGTCTCGACGACGGGCGTGACGTCTGGATGTTCGAGGGCAACGCCATGCCCAACGTCGGGTTGAACGCAGTAGCGGGGCGCGTGCCCGAGGAGTGGGGCCTCGATGCCAACACCTTCGACCAGATGCGGCCGGGCTGTTTCGATATCCACGAGCGCATCCGCGACATGAACGTCAACGGTGTGCTCGGGTCGCTCAACTTCCCGAGCCTCACCGGCTTCGCCGGGCAGCTCTTCGGTACGTGCGACGACAAGGCGATCGCCCTCGAGCTCACCCAGGCCTACAACGACTGGCACATCGACGAGTGGTGCGGCACCTACCCGGGCCGCATGATCCCGTGCACCATCCCACCGCTCTGGGACCCCGAGCTCATGGCGGCCGAGGTCCGCCGCACCGCGGCCAAGGGTTCCCACGCGGTCACCTTCTCGGAGAACCCCGAGAAGCTCGGGCATCCCAGCTTCCACAGCGACTACTGGGACCCGTTCTGGCAGGCGTGCTGCGACACCGACACGGTGGTGTGCCTCCACATCGGCTCGTCGTCCACGCTGGTGAGCACGTCGTCCGATGCCCCGATCGACGCCATGATCACGCTGCAGCCCATGAACATCGTGCTCTGCGCCGCTGACCTGCTGTGGTCACCGGTGCTGCGCAAGTTCGACAAGTTGCGGGTCGCCCTCTCCGAGGGGGGTATCGGGTGGGTGCCCTATTTCCTCGAGCGGGTCGACTACACGTACCAGCACCATCACACCTGGACGAACCAGGACTTCGGCGACAAGTTGCCGAGCCAAGTGTTCAACGAGCACATTCTCACCTGTTTCATCGACGATGCCGCCGGCATCGAGGTGCGTCACCACCTCAACCCAGATCACATCATGTGGGAGTGCGACTACCCGCACTCCGATTCCACGTGGCCCAACGCGCCGGAGATGGCGTGGAAGTATCTGCAGGCCGTGCCCGAGGAGGAGATCAACAAGATCACCCACCTCAACGCCATGAAGCAGTTCTCGTTCGATGCCTTCACCCACGTTCCGCGTGAGCAGGCCACCGCAGGGGCGTTGCGGGCCCTGGCCACCGATGTCGACACCGAACTGGTCAGCCACGGCACGGGCAAGTTCCAGGACGAGGGCCTCGTCACCACCATGACGCTCGTCGAGCGGATGATGGCGGGCGGGAAAAAGTAAGGCCCACCGTCCCCGCCTCGTCCCATCCCGCCGCGTGCCATCACGCCGGCCCTGGAGCAACGCCATGACCGATGTCCCCTTTCGCGTGCTCCCGTCGCTCGACGAGACCAACGAGTTCTTCTGGACCTCGGGATCCGAGGGGGTCCTGCGCTTCCTGCGGTGTCAGTCATGCGGCTACTGGCTGCACCCGCCCGGGCCGTGGTGCCCGGGCTGTGGGGCGACCGAGTTCGCGCCCGAAGCCGTGAGCGGTCGCGCCGAACTGGTCACGTACACCGTCAACCACCAGCCGTGGGCGGGACCGGCCGACCCGTACGTGATCGCCATCGTCGGGCTCCCCGAGCAGGAAGGCCTGCGCCTCACCACCAACATCGTGGGGTGCCCGATCGACGAGGTCGTGATCGGCATGCCGGTTCAGGTCGTGTTCGAGCAGCACGGGGACATCTGGTTCCCCCTCTTCGAGAAGGTCGCGCCGTGACCGACTTCGAACGACGATCCATCATCTCGGGTATCGGGCAGTCCGCCATCGGCCGCCGTCTCAACCGGACCGGGCTCGACCTCACGGTCGAGGCGTCCCTGCGAGCAGTCGAGGATGCCGGGCTCACCCTCGCCGACATCGACGGCATCGCCACCTACCCCGGTGGTGGCTCGGCCGGTGGTGGCGCCTTCGCCGGACCCGGCACCCCTGACGTGCAAGACGCCCTTCGGCTCGAGGTGAACTGGCACACGGGGGGTATCGAGGGCCCGGCGCAGCTCGCCGCCGTGGTGAACGCGGTCATGGCCGTGGGGGCGGGTCTCGCCAACCACGTGCTCGTGTACCGCACCGTCACCGAGGCCACGGCCCAGGGGTCGGGGGGCCGCCAGGGCATCGGCGCCGGCGGCGGGGGCATCGGTGGCTCGATGCAGTGGACCATCCCCTTCCGGGCCTACTCGGCGGCCAACTGGCTGGCCATGAACGCACAACGCCACTTCCACGAGTACGGCACCACCCGGGAGCAGCTCGGGATGATCGCGGTCAACGCCCGCCGCAATGCCGGGCTCAACCCGCTGGCGATCTACCGCGACCCGATGACCCTCGACGACTACCTGGCGGCGCGGATGATCACCACGCCGTTCGGGCTCTTCGACTGCGACGTGCCGGTCGACGGCTCCACGGCCCTCATCGTGTCGCGCTCCGAGCACGGTGCCAACGTCGATCACCCCGTGGCGCGGGTCGAGGCCATGGGCACGGCCCTGCGGGGTCGTCCGTCGTGGGACCAGTACGACGACCTCACCACGATGGCTGCCCGCGACGCCGGCGCCCACCTCTGGACCCGCACCGACCTCACGCCGGTCGACGTCGATCTCGTCGAGCTCTACGACGGGTTCAGCTTCCTGGCCATGGTCTGGCTCGAGGCGCTCGGCTTCTGCGGCAAGGGCGAGGCCGGGCCCTTCGTCGAAGGGGGCACGCGTATCGCCCTCGAGGGCGAGCTCCCGCTCAACACCCACGGGGGCCAGCTCTCGGCCGGACGCCTGCACGGCTTCGGCTTCATCCACGAGGCCTGCCTGCAACTGCGGGGCGAGGCGGGCGAACGGCAGGTGGCCAAGGCCGAGGTCGCCGCGGTCGGCAACGGCGGCGGTCCCATCGCCGGTGCTCTGCTGCTCAGCCGCGACGGTTGAGGTCGAGGTGAGCCCGACCCCGGACCCGATCGGTGACGAGGTCGCCGTCTGGGTCGAGTCGCACTGGTCGCCGGACCTGACGCTGCGCGAGTGGTGGCAGGCGTTGGCCGACGCCGGACTGGCCCTGCCCACCTGGCCAACCGGTCTGGGTGGCCGGGACATGACGCCGGGGGCGGCGCGCCGGGTGGGGCGCATCCTCGCCGATGCCGGCGTCGTCGGCGCCCCGAGCGGTGTCGGCCAGACGATGGGCGGCCCCACCGTCCTCGCTCACGGGACCGACGAGCAGCGGGCTGCGCTCGTACCTGCGCTGGCCAACGGCACCGAGTCGTGGTGCCAGCTCTTCTCCGAGCCGGCCGCCGGGTCCGACCTCGCCGGGCTGCGAACGTCGGCGGTTCGTGACGGCGACGAGTGGATCGTCAACGGTCAGAAGGTCTGGAACTCGGGTGCTCACCTCTCCGAGCGGGGCCTCTTGCTGGCCCGCACCGATCCTGATGTCCCGAAGCACGAGGGCATGAGCTTCTTCGTGATCGACATGCTCCAGCCGGGGATCGAGGTGCGACCCCTGCGGCAGATGAACGGTGGAGCCGAATTCTGCGAGGTGTTCATGACCGAGGCCCGGGTGCGGGCCGACCGCATGATCGGAGCCCCCGGAGCGGGCTGGCAGGTGGCCCGGACGACCCTTGCGTTCGAACGGGAGGCCGTCTCGGCGGGCGGGGCCCGATCGGCCGGCGCGTTCCCGGGTTCGATCGCCGGTCAGCTCGACCGGACGGTCGGCGAGATCCGGGCCCCGTCGGCCTTGTCGTCCCCGCGCGAGGTCAATGGGTTCGTGGTCGACAACCGGGCCCTGCGGAAGCTGGTCCACGCCCGGGGTGTCGCCGCCGATCCGATCGTCCGTCAGGGCCTCGCCCGGTTCAAGTCGATGACCGAGGTCAACCGGTTCAACGGGTCACGGGCGCGGGCGTCGGCCTCGCGAGCCGGGCGCCCGGGACCCGAGGCCTCGGTGGGCAAGCTGGCGATGTCGAACATCGCCCGTACGTCGCGCGACCTGGCGTTCTCGTTCATGGGGGCCGAGGGCATGCTCGCCGGCGACGATGCTCCAGGCGGCGGTGCCTACCACGAGGTGGCGCTCGGGAGCTTCGGAGCCAGCCTGGGCGGTGGCACCGACGAGATCCAGCGCAATGTGATGGGGGAGCGGACCCTCGGCCTGCCCCGTGAACCCCAGGCCGACGAGGGGATCGCCTTCCGCGACATCCCCTCGCGGATCGACCAGGGTGAAGGGACGAGGCGAACCGATGGCTGAGCGCGAGCGGCGGAGCGTGCGGCTGACCGAGGACGAGGCCTGGGCCTTCGTGGCCGACGCCCACACCGGCATCCTCACCACCCTTCGCCGTGACGGCTCCCCGGTCGCCCTGCCGGTCTGGTTCGCCGTCGTGGACCGGCGGATCTACGTGTCGACCCGCGGCAAGAAGCTGCTCCGGATCCGCCACGACTCCAGGTGTTCGTTCCTGGTGGAGTCAGGTGAGCGATGGGCGGAGCTGAAGGCCGTGCACGTCGGCTGTGATGGTCGGGTACTCGAAGAGATCGACCACGCGCTGTCCGGTCGGATCGGCGACGAGCTGACTCGCAAGTACGCCGCTTTCCGCACGGCGACGAGCGCCATGCCCGACGCCACCCGCGAGGCCTACGCCCCGGCGTCCGGCGCCGTCGTGGAACTCACCCCTCACGATCGACTGCTCACCTGGGACAACGCCCGCCTGGGGATCGACTGACGCCGATCGTCGAGCCCCTCGCTCAGATCGACCGGTCGGTGCCTTCCCAGTAAGGGGCGCGCAGGACCCGCTTCTGGACCTTGCCGCTCGGGAGGCGCGGGAGGTCGGGTACGAAGTCGATGCGCCGGGGGAGCTTGAACCGCGCCAGTTGCTTCGCGCAGTGCTCGAGCAGGGCCGCGACGGTGGCGGCGTCGCCGGGGACACCCGGGGCCAACTCGATGATGGCCACGACCTGTTCGCCCCATTCGTCGTCGGGGGCGCCGATCACGGCGACGTCGGCCACCAGCTCGCTCTCGAGCAGGGCGCTCTCGATCTCGGCCGGGTAGATGTTGATCCCTCCCGAGATGATCATGTCGACGGCCCGGTCGCGCAGGAACAGGAACCCGTCCTCGTCGAGGTGGCCGATGTCGCCCAGCGTGACCCAGCTCCCCCGCCGCATGCCCCGGGTCTTCTCGGGATCCTTGAAGTACTCGACCGACGGAGCGTTGGCGTTCTCCACGTAGATGGTCCCGGGCTCGCCGGGGCGGCATTCCTGCCCGTCGTCGCCCACGATGTGCAGGGTGATCCCGTGGATGGCCCGACCGACGGTGCCCGGTCGCTCGAGCCACCGTCGCGGCGTGGCGATGGTGGCCACCGATTCGGTACCTCCGTAGGTCTCGTAGACCACCGGGCCGAGCCACTGCATGAGCTTCGTCTTCACCGGCATCGGGCACGGGGCCCCGGTGTGCATGACGCTGACCAGGCTGCTCAGGTCGTACTTCTCGCGGACGGGGGCAGGCAGGGCCAGGAGCCGGTGGAACATCGTGGGCACCATCTGCGTGCTGGTCACCCGGTGTCGCTCGATCATGGCCAGACAGGCCTCGGGCTCCCAGCGGTCCATCAGAACGATGGTGTTGCCGGCGTGGAGGGCGGCCACCGCCGACGCGGAGGGGCCGGCGTGGTAGAGCGGACCGCACACCAGGTGCACGCCCCGACCGGTGGGCATCCCGAAGCCCTGGCAGTACACGGCTGCTGCGGATCCGTACACGGTGTTGGGGTCGGCTTCGGGCAGGGGGCGGCGCACGCCTTTGGGCCGCCCCGTGGTGCCTGATGTGTACATCATCGTGGTTCCGGCGCCGAGGCCCGGCGGGAGCGGTGGGGCGGCGTGGCCGAGGTCGAGGAGGTCGCCGAGAGGCCGGAAGCCGTCGGCGTGGGGATCGGCGAAACAGGCTCGGGGGTCGATGAGTGACGTCGCGACTGCGGCGCGGCTCAGGGGGGCCAGGTCGGCGTCGGTCACCAGCGCTCGGGCGTCGCAGTCGCCGAGGACGTAGGTCACCTCGGCCTCGGCCAAGTGGGTGTTCACCGGCACGAGGTAGAGGCCCGCCTCCATGGCCGCGAGGTGGGCGGCGAAGAACGTCGATCGATTGGGGAGGAGCGCGGCGAGGCCGTCGCCTCGGCGTAGGCCCAGAGCCCACAAGCCCCGGGCCATGGCCCGACCCACTCCCCGCAGCTCGGCGTACGAGATGGTCGTGTCGCCCGGCCCGACGACCGCAGCCCGCGTCGGTGCCTCGTCGGCGACGGCCCAGAACCCGAAGGTGGCTGTGCCAGTGCCCGTCGCGGTCACCGGTGGTCTCCGAGAAGCCGGATCACATCACCCGTCGTCCGGCGTCGGGGCCCGATGGCGCCTCGCCGAGGCCGCGCACGATGTTCTCCTGGGCGAACGAGGCGACCAGTTCACCCTGCTCGGTGAAGACGTGGGCGCGTCCATAGGTTCGCCCACCGCCGGCGTAGGGGCTCTCGAGGGCCATGAGCAGCCATTGGCTGGCGTCGAAGGGCTGGTGGAAGGTGAGGGCCTCGGAGATCACTCCGGTGGAGATGGAGCGGTGGGCCTGCTCCTGTCCGACCCCGGAATGGGGGCGCAGGGCGGTGGCGATGAGGTAGCCGTCGGTGGCCCACGAGAGCACGGCCTGGCTGCTGGTGAGGTCGAGAGGGTCACCGGGCAGGCGCGTCCAGAGGAACAGCTCGGCCGGACCGGTGGGCGCGTCGGCCCTGATCAGATCGACGTCCTCGACGATCCGGACATCGGATCCGGGGTAGACGAGGTAACCGGGAGCCGGAGTGCAGGCCTCGGGCCCCGGTACGTCGGGGGCCGGTGGGGAATGGGTGATGAGGTCGGGTTCGGCCACGTCGAGCAGGGCGATGGCCTTGACGCACATGCGGTCGCCCTGATGGACGGTGACCGACTGGCTCCCGAAGACCCGACCGACGTGGATCGCCTCGACCTTGATCTCGAGGGGAGCCTTGAAGCTGGCGGCGCGGGCGAACACGGCCTGGAGCGACTTCACCCGTTTGCCCGGTGTACTCGTTGTTGCGGCAACGATCATCTGCGCGAGCATCTGCCCACCGAAGACGACGTCACGGACTTCACCGTCCCCCTCGTGCGGAGCCGTGTAGCTGCCGTCGCCCCGATCGACGAGGGACAGCAGGTGGAGGTCGGCGCGATCCGGCGTGATCATCGGGCGCTCGCTTCTTCTCGGCGGGTTCGACAGCAAGAGGATACTCAATTGCTTCTGGCTCTCGCCGGGGCCGTCGCCGGTCGCCGAGAGGAGGGGGTGGGAACACGAGGAACTCGAAACGCGAGCATCTGACGCGCAGGTCATTTATGGTCACGCCCACATAGGGGAACCCAGGGGGTACGAGGTCATGCGCACCAGCACGCGTTCACTGTTCGCACTCGTGGCGGTGGCGTTCGTCGCCGCCGCGTGCAGCAACCCCGATTCGGGTACGGGTCAGTCCGCGACCAGCGCCAGCCCGCCGGACATGACTGTCCGTCTCGTCGACTACCCGCTCTTCCCCACCCCGGTGGTCGAGCCCGATCAGGTGACGCTCGATCGGATCGCCAACGACTACGCCGACACCCTGAGCGGAGCGGACCCGGAGATGGAACGGTTCCTGTTCGGCGAGGTGCCGGTGCGGGTCTTCGACGACCTCTTCTCGGGTCGGAGTGAGATCTCCGGGCCGACGGCGCGCTGGCTCCTGCACGTGTCGGGCTACTTCGGTGGCCGCTGGCTGCGAGGCGAGATCGCCGCCGCCCAACCCGACGCTCCGCTCGTGGGCTTCTCCAGGGCGCCCACCATCGAGGGCTTCGCGACCACCATGGCCCGGGCGCAACAGGGGGTCGACGCGGCCGGGGCCGACGATCTCGCCGCGGTGACCTTCGCCCGATCGAGCCTGCTCGACGGGCCGCCCAGCGAACCCGGGGGTGCGCCGGTGCCGGGGCTGACCGACTCCTTCGGGTACAACGCGGGCTACAACCTCGAGATCCTGGCGTCGCCACCGGCGGGGCTGCAGGCATCGGCGCGCTACGACGTGCGGTGTGCCGGGCTGTTGCGTTGTGAGTACGCGTCTCCGCGGCTTCCCGCCGTCGGTGAACTCGAGGTCGTCGCCGATGCGCTCAACGGCGGCGATGCCGGGTACGGCGACCTGGTGGCACTGCTCCAACCGATCCAGGACGCCGCCATTCCCCGTGGCCGTTCGGTGTGGAGTTCGGGGTTGTCGGTGCAGGGATTCCCCCAACGTTCCTACGACCAGTTGCTCGAGGTGAGTTCCTCGTTCCTCGAGACGGTGCAGTCCACCGCGCTCACCATGGCTCGCGCCGACGCCACCGGTGACGTCGACGCGGCCCGCACCGGGGCGCAGGCGGTGGCGGCGATGATCGTCTGGCTCGATGCCTACCGGGCCGGGTTGCTCGACGGCGAGGGGGCCATCGAGCTACCCCGCTTCGCCGTGTGACCCCTTCGCACTGGTGAAGCGGGCGCTCCGTTTCGTCCCGGTTGGCTCGACAGCAAGAGGGTTCTGAGTTGTTCTCGACGCACGCCGGCGTTTGGCGACCCGTTGTCGACCGACGGAGCGGGACGGGAAGAGACCCGAGAACGAAATCGCGAGCATCTGACACGCACGTCATCTAGGGTGACGCCCACATAGAGGAACCCAGGGGGGATCTGATCATGCGCATGAGGACTCGTTTGTTGTTCGCACTGTTGGCGGTGGCGTTCGTCGCCGCGGCGTGCAGCAACTCCGGCTCGAGCACGTCCACGCCTTCGAGCAACGCCAACCCCGGCACCACGGCCGTCGCTGGCGATCGCAACGAGAAGGTTTCGATCTCCGGAGTCCCGGGGGTCACCGACAGCGCGATCAACTACGCCGTCGTCGGCACCAAGACGAACAACCCACTCGGTACGTGCATCCTCGACTGTTATGCGGATGGCGTGAAGGCCTACTTCGACTATCAGAACTCGGAGTTCAACGGCATCTACGGGCGCCAGCTCGAGGTCAATCAGGTCCTCGACGACGAGCTGGGCCAGAACCAGGCCCGGTCCATCGAGGTGATCTCCGGTGGAAAGGACTTCGGCGTGTTCGTGGCCACCCTGGTCGCCGCCGGGTTCGTCGACCTCAACGACGCCGGCGTACCCACCTACAACTGGGGCATCCACGCCACCGAGGTCGCCGGCCGACTGAACATCTTCCCCAGCACGCCCGCTCCCTGCGCGAACTGCACCACCCGCACCGGGTCGTACCTGCTGAAGCAGACGGGTCTCAAGAAGGTGGCCTCACTCGGCTATGGGGTGAGCGAGAACTCCAAGGTGTGTGCCGCCGGCCGGCGGGACTCGTTCGAGAAGTACGCCGGCGTCACCGGGGCCGAGGTCGCCTACTTCAACGACGACCTGGCTTTCGGTCTGCCCAACGGCATCGGGCCGGAGGTCACGGCCATGAAGAACGCCGGTGTGCAGTTCATCTCCACGTGCATGGACCTCAACGGCATGAAGACCCTGGCCCAGGAACTGCAGCGGCAGGGGATGACCGACGTGGTGCTCGACCATCCCAACACCTACAACCAGGCGTTCGTGGCCGAGGCCGGTGGCATCTTCGACGGTGACTTCGTGACCCCCGGGTTCCGGCCCTTCGAGGCCACGCCCAACGAGTCGCAGGCCAAGTTCGTGGAGTACATGAAGAAGGGTGGCAACGAGGTCTCCGAGCTGGCCATGACCGGGTGGATCAACGCCACGGTCGCCGTCAACGGGCTGCTGCTGGCCGGTCCGAGTTTCACCCGCCAGAGCGTGATCGACGCCACCAACTCCCAGGTCGAGGACACGGTTGGGGGGCTCCTTCCGCCCATCGACTGGACCCGTCAGCACACCCCACCGACGCAGGACAACCCCGCCGGCGGGGGCAAGTTCGACTGCTTCGCCCCGGTCAAGGTCGAGAATGGCAAGTTCGCCACGGTCGCCCCGGCCGACAAGCCCTTCATCTGCTGGCCGAACACGACGCGCGACTGGTCAGAACCCCAGCCGATGTCCTTCGACGCCAACTGACCCGCTGACGACGACCGTCACGTGATCCTCTCCAGCGGGGTCCCCCAGGACATCTTCCGGGCCATCCTCCAAGGCACGCCGCCGGGCGCGGTCTACGCCCTCATCGCGCTCGGGTTCGTCCTCACCTACAAGACGTCCGGGGTCTTCAACCTGGCCTTCGGAGCCCAGGCCTACGTGTCGGCGGCCATGTTCTTCAAGGCCCGCACCGAGTGGGACTGGCCGATCGTCCCCGCGCTCATCCTGTCGGTGTTCATCCTGGCGCCGCTGGTGGGTCTGATCCTCGAACGGTTCATCTTTCGGCACCTGCGCACGGCGTCGTCGGTGTCGAAGTTGGTGGTGTCGATCGGCCTCACCGTGGCCATGCCGGCCCTCTTCGACCTGATCGCCAGCTTCACCGCCGTTGCCGGGCGGACCCCCTCGGGCATCATCTCGGGGGGCAACTCCGTCTTCTACGACCCGTTCGGGGTCTATCCCTTCAGCCGCGACGAGCTGGCCCAGCTCGTCGTCGCCGTCGTCGCCATGCTCGGTTTGGGCGCCTTGTTCCGGTTCACCGCGATGGGCCTCAAGGTGCGGGCCGTCGTCGAGAGCCCCCGCATGGCCGAGCTGAACCGCATCGACGCCAATCGGGTCTCGGCCTTCTCGTGGGCCCTGTCGAGCTTCTTCGCCGGCATGGCCGGGGTGCTCATCGCCCCCAGGTTCAACACCCTCGTCGCCCCCGACTTCTTCGGTCTGGTCGTGGTCGCGGTTGCGGCCGCGGCGGTGGGGAAGCTCATCAGCCTGCCCCGAGCGCTGATCGGCGGTCTCGGGCTCGGCATCTTCATCGCCCTGTTCAACACATTCCTCCCGACCTGGTCCAAGACCCTCACGTGGCTGGCACCCATCCAGGACAACATCACCCCGGCCGTGCCGTTCCTGTTGCTGTTCGGGATCTTCGTGTTCTGGCCCGCCATCCGGAAGGCTCCGACGGCATCAGACCCGATGGCCGGGGTCGACCCACCCCCACCGGCCGATCTGGCCTTCGCCCGCAGCCGGTTCCTCGCCATCGGCACCTGGGTGTTCGGCGTGGTGTTCCTCACCACGTGCTTCGCCGTCGTGTTCCTGCGCGGTGATCAGTTCTGGGTGTTCGTCGTCACCCAGGCCGTGGTCATGTCGATGATCTTCCTGTCGGTGACCGTCATCACCGGTTTCGCCGGACAGATCTCGCTGTGCCAGGGAGCCTTCGCCGCCATAGGGGGTTTCACCGTCTTCCAGTTGGCCTCCCGTTACGGGTTCTCGGTCCTGGGCGCGGCGTTCATCGGCGCGGCCCTAGCCGCAGTCGTGGGCGCGATCCTGGCTCTGCCGGTACGACGCCTCGGGGGGGTGTGGCTGGCCATCGCCACCCTCGCCTTCGCCTTCTTCTTCGACGCCGTGGTGGTGAAGTTCTCGTGGGTGGGCGGTGGCTCGCTGCTGCAGGGCACCCGCGTGCCCCGCCCGTCTCTCGGCCCCTTCGACTTCGCCAACGACAAGACGTTTCTCGCCCTGTCGTTGGTGATGTTCATCATCGTCGCCGTCATCGTGATCCAGCTCCGACAAGGCACGTTCGGCCGCACCCTGCGGGCCATCCAGGGCAGCGAGGTGGCGGCGCAGTCCATCGGCATCGCCCCCGCCCGGGTTCGGGTCGTCGCCTTTGCCGTGTCGGCCTTCATCGCCGGGCTCGGTGGAGCGATGTTGTCGATCTCGCAGAAGAACGTGAACTACGCCAACAACTTCTCGCCCACTGCGGCGTTGTTCTGGCTGGTCCTCGTCGTCAGCCTCAGCGCCCGCACCGTCGGTGGGGCCGCCCAGGCCGGTGGCGCCTTCGCCCTGTTCGACGCCATCATCCTCAGGGGCGCTTTCCTCGGTTGGATCCTCGGTGGGGCCGACCGCATCCCGGGCCTCTTCCCGATCTCGCCGAAGTGGCGCTTCGTGCTGTTCGGTCTCACCGCCGTCCAGTACGCCAAGCACCCCGAGGGCATGCTCGAGTACGGGACTCGCAAGTCCAACGCCAAGGTCGACGCCTGGCTGGTGCGCCGAGGCTGGGCCACGCCGCGCAGTGGTGGACCGGTGCCTCCGGATGCCACCGCCAGCATCGATGACCCCGATCCGCCCATCGGACTCGACCCGTCCGCCCGGGCCGACGCACCCATCGAGGCGCAACGATGAGCGCCCTGCTGGAGGCCACCCAGATCACCAAGTCGTTCTCGGGCATCCGGGCGCTCGACGGGGTCGACCTCGAGGTCGCCGAGGGCGAACGCGTCGGGTTGATCGGTCCCAATGGCGCCGGCAAGACCACCTTCTTCAACTGCCTGCTCGGCATCAGCCCCCAGACCACCGGCTCGATCGCGTTCGATGGGCAGGACCTCGGGGGGATGAGCGTCCACCGTCGGGCCCGGGCCGGCATCGGCCGTACGTTCCAGCGCATCGAGCTGTTCTCCGACACCACCGTGCGCGAACACCTCCTCATCGCCGAACGGATCCGCAACGGGCGCGGATCGTTCTTCAAGGACCTGATCGGTCTCGGTAGACCCAAGCCCGACGAGATCGCCGCCGCCGATGCCGTGCTCGAGTTGCTCGGCCTCGAGGCCCTGGCCGACGCCCCCATCGAGATGCTCAGCCTGGGCAAGGGCCGCCTGGTCGAGGTCGGTCGGGCACTGATGACCGAGCCCAAGCTGTTGTTGCTCGACGAGCCGTCGTCGGGCCTCGACCGCTCCGAGACCGAGGCGTTGGCGCAGACGCTGCGAGAGGTACAGGCCCATCAGGGATTCGCCATCCTGCTGGTGGAGCACGACGTGGAACTGGTGTCCAGCTTCACCGAGCGCACCTACGTCCTCGACTTCGGGCGCACCATCGCCTTCGGGCCCACTGCGGAGGTGATGGCCGACTCACGGGTTCGCCACGCCTACCTCGGGGACGTGGAGGTGGAGTCATGACCGACGCGGTGGCCCCGATGCTCGAGCTGCGCAACGTAGAGGCCGCGTACGGGCCGTTCCGGGCCTTGTTCGGGGTGTCGCTCACCGTCGGCCGGGGGGAGGCCGTCGCCCTGCTCGGCGCCAACGGCGTGGGCAAGACCACGGTGGCCAGGGTGGCCAGCGGGCTCATCGCACCATCCGAGGGCCAGGTCCTCGTCGAGGGGATCGACATGAGCGGCCGACCCACCCGCGACTATGCCCGCATGGGTGTGGCCCACGCCCCCGAGGGCCGGTCAATCTTCGGTACGTTCACCGTCGAGGAGAATCTCACCCTCTCGTTCCGCCAGTCGCTGGGCAAGGGTGGGGTCGTCGGAGGCCTCGAGCGCGCCTTCGAGCTATTCCCCCGGCTCGGCGAGCGGCGCGCCCAGATCGCCGGCACCTTGTCCGGTGGCGAGCAACGCATGCTCTCGCTGGCTCGGGTCCTGGTCGAATCACCACCGCTGCTCATCGCCGACGAGCTGTCGCTGGGGCTCGCTCCGGTGATCATCAACGAGGTCTACGAGACCCTCGCCACCATTCGCGACGCCGGGACCTCGCTGCTCATCGTCGAGCAGCACATCGGCCCGGCGCTGCGCCTCTGCGAGCGGGCGGTGTTGCTCGACCGGGGCACCGTCACCTGGGAAGGAAACGCCGAGGAGGCCGCCGAGGTGGTGGCCAGCAGCTTGTTCGAAGGAGCGTGACATGGAGTTCGACCCGTTCAGCCAGGAGTTCTTCGAGGACCCCTACGAGGTGTACCGGTGGCTGCGTGAAGAAGCGCCGGTGTACCACAACGAGAAGATCGGTTTCTGGGCCGTCTCGCGCTATCACGACTGTGTCGACGTGCACCGAGACGTCGCTGCGTTCACGTCGACGCACGGGCTCACCATCGACCAGCTCACGAGCGACGACTTCCGCACGATGAGCCAGTCCATCGAGTCGATGATCATGATGGATCCGCCGATGCACGACCGGATGCGCAAGCTCGTGAGTCGGGCTTTCACCCCTCGGCGTATCGCCGACTGGGAGCCGGTGGTCGACGAGGCGATCGCGGAGATCCTCGATGGCCTGGAGGGGCGTGACGAGTTCGACGTGGTGAAGGACTTCAGCGGGCCGTTCCCGGTGGAGGTCATCTGCTCGATCGTGGGGGTGCCGAAGGCCGACCGCCAGCAGATCCGACACTGGACCGATCGCCTCCTCGAACGGGAAGTGGGCAACCCCTTCCCCACCCGGGCCGGCATCGAGGCCGCCATCGAGTCGGCCGTGTACATGCAGGAGCTGGTGTCGGACAAGCGGGCCGACCCGACCGACGACATGATCAGCCATCTCATCGAAGCCGAGATCGAGCGTGAGGACGGATCGGTCGACCACCTCACCGACACCGAGATCGCCGGGTTCATCAGCCTGCTCACCGCCGCCGGTAGCGAAACGGTCACCAAGCTGATCGGCAACGCCGCCCTCATCTTCGACGACAACCCCGGCGAGCTCGAACGGGTCAAGGCGGACCCGACCCTCACGGCGGACGCCGTCGAGGAACTGTTGCGGTACCGCCCACCGTCGCAGTACCAGGGCCGCTTCTCCCTGGAGGACCGGTCGTTCCACGGCGTCACCATCCCCGCCGGGAACCCGGTGCTCATCGTCACCGGTGCCGCCACCCGCGACCCCCGGGCCTACGACGATCCCGACCGTTTCGACATCCAGCGCGAGGGCCCCCTCGGCATCACCCTCGGGCACGGCATCCACTATTGCATCGGCGCCCATCTGGCCCGTCTCGAGAGCCGGGTGGCCATCGATGAGCTCTACCGCCGCTGGCCCGACCTCACCGTCGACCGCGACGGGGTGCGGTGGGTACAGATGTCGAACGTGGCCGGCCCGGCCAACGTGCCGGTCTCGGTCTGAGCCTCCCTCAGGCGTACCAGGGCACCAACGCCGCCAGGTGGCGTTGCGTGCGGTGGCGGGCCAGGGCCGCGTCGCCGGCGACGATGGCCTCGACGATGAGGTCGTGGGTGCGGTGCACCTCGGCGGCCATCGAGGCACGGGACCGACGGGTGCGGGGTGGCGGGGTGTGGTTGGCGCTGAGCTGCACGACGATGCGGAGGAAGAGGTCGAGGAGTCGGTTGCCGCTGAGCGAACCGATCAGGAGGTGGACGTCGTGACCGACCTCGTTCAGATCGGCGTCGCCGTCGGCCCGCTCCTGGCGTAGGCCGGCGTGCAGGGCGCCAGCGCCGTGCTCGTCGAGCCTCACCGTCGTCATCTCCACCGTGGCGAGCTCCAACGCCACTCGGGCCTCGTAGAGGTGCCGAGGTTCGATGCCCCGGTACTCGAGGCACAACGTCATCGTGTCGACGATGGCTCCGAGCCCGGGCTCGGTGACGACGAGACCGCCCCCCGGCCCGCGACGCATCGAGGCGATCTGGTGGAACTCGAGCAGCCGGGCCGCTTCTCGCAGCACCGCCCGGCTCACGCCGTAGCGCTCGACGAGGTCGGTCTCACTGCCCAGCACCTCACCCACCGGCCACCCTCGTTGGGCCACCTCCCGGAAAACCGTCCGGGCCAGGTCCTCTCCGCGCTTCGACCGTGCGTCGCGGGTGCGGAACCCGAGCAGTTCTGAGTCCACCGATTGAGAGGCACGACGCCGCCGCAGGAACTCCTCGAGGCCGTCGAGGTGGCGGTGCATGCGGTGGACGGCGAGCTGCGCGTTGCCGCCGAGGAGGGCGTCGACGATGGCGGTGTGGTCGGCGGTGGAGGCTTGGCGGCCCTGACGGCGACCGGCAGGCGACACGCGGACCGAGCCGACGTACAACGCCGTGAGCAGCGTGAGCACGATGCTGAAGAGGTCGAGGGCGGGATTGGCGCTCAACCGTCCGATCATTCGGTGCAGCTCGTGGGGGTCTTGGTCCGCCGTTGCCGATGGGGCCGGATCGCTCTCCTGCCCGGCCCGCAGCTCGGCGATGTCGGTTTCGGTGAGGGCGGCCGAGGCGAGTTCGGTGGCCGCACCCTCGACGATCTTGCGGGCCTCGAACAGCTCGCTGAGGGTCACGTCGGCGTAGCGGACGTAGACGGCGACCGCGTCGACGGCCGGCCCTTCATCCGGCGCCGTGACCACCAGGCCCCCGCCCCGGCCGCGTCGCATCCGGGCCACCTGCTTGTGCTCGACCAGCCGGACCGCTTCCCTCAGCACGCCCCGGCTCACCGCATAGCGGTCGAGCAGCTCGGCTTCGGAGCCGATGACCTGTCCCACCGGCCACCCCCGCTCGATGATGTCGGACTCGATGCCCGAGGCCACCAGCTCGGCGAGCTTGGCCGGCTGCCGCCCGGCCGGGCTCATCGCGGTCGGGTCGGGGGCCGCACCGGCGCGGGACCACCGGCGGTGGGGGTGGCCCACAGGACGAGGGCCCTCTGCGCCCTCCGGAACAAGAGATCGAGCACGACCGGTTCGCCGGTGGCGCCGGCGCGGTGGGTGGTGGTTTCCGTCAGGTTGTTCGTGGTCGCCGATGGTCCGAGGGTCGTTCGCAGGTCGTCGGCGTCGGCTCGGTGGAGGTCGGACCCGAACCGTTCCCACGCGTCATCGTGTTCGAGCACGAGGACGGCGTCGCGGGTGCGCAGGCGGGTGGCCGCCGTGGTGAGCGTGGGCATCACGTCCTCGAGAAGACCGCGTCGCGCCCGGTCGCGTTCATCGCTGGACAGCCCGCCACCCCCGTCGACCGGGAGTTCGATCGTGGTGGGCTCGAACCCGATGGCGTCGGCCAGGTCGGCGCCCAGCTGCACGAGGAAGCGGTGGTGAGGGGCCTGGTAGGCGGTGAGCCCGACCGCCCCTCCGCCTCGCCGGATGGCAGTCCCGGTCGTCACGGCGCACCGCAGCTGCACCAGCACCGCGTGGTAGCGCACCCTCCCCGGGTCGACGGTCACCCCCGTCGCCGATTGGTAGAGCCGGTCGCGGTGGGCGGTGTCGGCGAAGGGGCCAGAGGCACCCGACCGCATGTCGATCCAGGCGATGTCGTCCATCGGGTCGCCGAGGTGCCACATCTCCCAGTCGACGAGACCGGTGACGGTCGTCCCGTCGTGGAGGAAGTTGCCGGGGCCGGTATCGCCCTGCACGAGGACCGTGCGTTCGGCATCGGTCGGTCTGTTCTCCTCGGCCCAGGCGAACGCATAGGCCAACAGCGGCTCGTCGAGCAGGTCGTACCGCTCGGCCAGGCGGCGCCACGCCTGGAGATCGGCGCGGATGTGGTCGTCGGTCGAGGCTGAGGCGGCGAGACCGGGAAGCCCGAGTGATCCGGGTTCGAGGCGGTGCAGCTCCGCCACCGCAGTGAAGAAGCTGGTCATCAACGCGTCGGCGTCGGCGATGGCGTCCGGGTCGGTCCTCGCCGTGCCGGGGAGATGCTCGAGGACGAGGACGTTCCCGTCGGGGGCGGCGGCCAGGAGCCGGGCCATGGGCACGTCGGTGGCAGCCAGGCTGCGGTAGGCCGCAGCCTCGCGGGTCAGCGAGAACTCCGTTCCCGAGAACGCGCCCTCCCCGCTCTCGACCCGGATCACCACCGGTAGCGGGTCCGGGTCCGTGGCGACTTCCGCGAACCAGAGCTCGCGTGACCCGCCCGAGTAGTTGCGGCGGAGGTGGACGATCGGCCCGTCGAGCTCGCGTTCGACCCAGCGTTGGAGGTCGGCGTCCACCGTGGCGGTCAGGCTCCCGAGCCGGTGTTGCTCAGCTCGACGTGGCGGGCGTGCAGCTCGACCGCCTTGTGGGCGAGGTCACGGGGGACGTCGGGGAACATGGGCAGCCCGGTGCGGCGCAACGGGAGGGCGACCGTGGCCTTGCCGTTGGCCGTCTCGACACCGCGCTGGTTCACCATCCTGAGGTCGAGGTCGACCACCGGCCCGTTCTCCTCGATGCGCTTCTCGGTGACGGAGCCGGTGAGGAACTGGGTGTCGCCCTGGTAGTTGAACTTGCGGATCGAGTCCTCGAGACGAACGAGGCAGCCGTCGTCACCCATCCAGTCGGTGACGTGATGCTGGAACCAGCTCTGGCGCATCACCCCGTAGTCGTAGGCCATGGGGTTGCCGATGGCCTGGGCCCACGCCGAGTCCCAGTGGAGGCGCTGGGCCACGTCGGGCACCCCCATCTCGTTCTTGATGTAGAAGGGGCGGATGCGGGTGCGGTTCTTGTAGCCGACCCGTGACGAGCGCAGTCCGTAGGGCACGAAGCCGTAGCCCCCGGCATGGAAGGCGATGATCTCGGTGACGGTCAGCGGACCCTTCACCATGGGCCGCAACTCCTCGCCGACCTCGATGTCGTCCCACCAACGCTTCTCCGCTCCTCGTACCTCCTCGGCGGCATAGATCCGGTCGATCTCCTCGATGTCGGCATCGGTGTAGTTGGCCGGCTCGATGTCGAGGTACTTGCCCCGGTCGCGGGATTCCTTGCGGGCGGTGAGGATGGTGAGGATCCGGTAGACGCCGACGATCTCGACCCGTTGGTTGAAGATGGCCTGGCGGCTGACCTGCACCACCGACCGCCCTGCGAACTCGGAGTCCTTCGCCTCGACCGATTCGAGCCCGTTGAAGCTGTAGAGGCGGTCGCCCGGGTACACATGGCGGTAGAAGTCCCAGGTGCCCCCCGAGACGAACACGTGGATCCCCCGGAACAGCCCCTTCGTCGCTTGGGCAATGTCCTTGGGGACGGGATCGCCGAGGAGCGGAGCCTTGATGTGGCCGATGAACGTGGGCGAGGCGATCTGCGAACCCCAACGCGTCGTGGGGCCATAGGTCTCGTCGACGTGGAGGGGATTGTCGTCGCCCATGCCGAGCGCCCAGTTGCGGATGGCGTCGGGGGTGGCGGTGGAGATGTGCTCGCGGCGGCGGTTGGTGGTCTCGATGCCGATGAGCAGCCGGGCCCGTTCTATGTCGTCCTCGGTGAGCTCGTAGGCGACGGCCTTCTCGAACTCCTTCTCGAGATCGGTCATGGTCGGCCCCCCTCCGGCCGCCGCGCGGCCTCTTCATGGCAGAGAGAAGAGTATCCCCATTAGGGTTTGCGGGTCCGAACGACGAGAGGACGGCGAGGTGTCCGACGAGGCCGAACCGACGTTGCTGACCGAGCGCGACGGCGCGGTTCTCGTGCTGTGCCTGAACCGGCCGAAACGGGGCAACGCCCTCGATGGGCCCACCATCGCCGCCCTCATCGCCGTCCTCGACGACCTCGCGCTCGACCCCGGTGGCACGCGGGCGGTCCTTCTGCGCAGCGAAGGCCGGCACTTCTGCACGGGGGCCGACATCGGTGGGGCCGACATCGGTGGGGCGGCCGGCGCCAAGCGAGCCCCGGTCGGCCACATGGTCCGCAGCCTCGGTCACGGGCCGCACCGTCTGATCGAGCGCCTCTGGGACTGCCGACTCCCGGTGGTCGCGGAGCTCACCGGCCGTTCGTCGGGGCTCGGCCTGCACGTCGCCCTCTGCGCCGACATCACCGTCGCTGCGGCCAGCGCCACCTTCTCGGAGCCCTTTGCCGACCGGGGTTTCAGCGTCGACAGCGGGGGCTCGTGGCTGCTCCCACGATTCGTGGGCCTCACCCGGGCCAAGCAGATGCTGTACACACCCGAGCCGCTCGACGCCGCCACCGCGCTGGCCTGGGGTCTCGTCGCGCTCGTCGAGCCCGATGCCGACGTACGCGCTCGGGCCCACGCGATCGCGGCCGACCTCGCCGGCCGGGCCTCGTTCGCGTTGGGACTCACGAAGGGTCTGCTCCACGACCATCTCGTCGGGGACCTGGCGCCGGCCATGGTCGACGAGGCCGCCGCCATCGAGCTGGCCATCCGCAGTGACGACTTCAAGGAAGGGATTCGCGCCTTCACCGAGAAGCGGGTCCCGGACTTCACCGGTCGTTGAGCATGGCCACCGTCACGATCGGCCCCGGTCCCGCCGGCTTCGCCGTCGCTACGCTCGCATCATGAGCAGCTTCGCGATCGACGTCGACGCGGGAATCGCCACCGTCACGTTCGACCGACCTCCGGTGAACGCCATCGACGCGGCGTCGATGGCCGAGTTGCGCAGGATCTTCGACTCCTTCGAGGACGACCGGGACGTGCGGGTGGCGATCTTCACCTCCGCCGGTCGTCGGGCCTTCATCGCCGGCGTTGACCTGGGCACGCTGGGCGCCGACCGCGACGTCCCCCCCACCCCCTCCGCCATGATCGATCCGGGTCGGGCCGCCCGAGCGGCCATGGGGGCGATCATCGACTGCGCCGTGCCGGTGATCGCCGCCGTCAACGGCCCCGCCATCGGCGCCGGCCTGGCCTTCGCCGCCTGTTGCGACATCATCGTGGCCAGCGATCTGGCCACCTTCGGCACCACCGAGATCAACGTGGGGTTGCTCGGGGCCAGCGCTCACGTGTCGTCACTCGTGGGTCGGCACAAGGCCCGGGAGATGTTCTTCACCGGCGAGCTGGTGCCCGCCGCTGACCTCTGGCGTATCGGTGCGGTGCGAGCCGTGGTCGAACCCGAGGAATTGCTCCCCACCGCTCGTGCCCTCGCCCACACTCTGGCGGCCAAGAGCCCCATCGCCCTGCGCATGGCCAAGGCCTCGATGAACCACGTCGAGGGCCTTCCCCTGAAGGAGGCGTACCGGATCGAGCAGACCTACACCGACCGACTGGTGCGCTTCGACGACTCCACCGAGGCCCGCGAGGCGTTCTTCGCCAAGCGCGACCCGCAGTGGCGGTGGCGGTGAGCAGGACCGGCGATCGGCGGTGCGGTGGCTGAGGGGGATCAACGCCTGCTCGGCCCGGCCGACGACGACTTCCACCCGCCGGTCGGTGACGAGTGGTGGTCGCACGAGACGTGCTGGTTCTGGTTCCTCATCCCCGAACGATCCATCGGCGCCTGGATCTACAACTGGATCCGACCCAACATCGGCACCTCCGGCGGTGGCTTGTCGCTGTGGGACGACACCACCTCGCTGCACTGGGAGGTGCCGTACTTCTCGAACTACTCGAGTCTGCGGCTGCCCGAGGACCGAGACCTTCGCCGGTTCACCTTTCCGAGCGGGGTGTCGGTCGAGATGCTCGAACCCCTGACCCGCTACCGCCTGCGGTTCACGCACGACGACATGGTGGATCTCGACCTCCAGTTCACGGCGATCATGGAACCGTGGGTGAGCGTGGCCGAACACGGCGAAGTGCGCCGGCCGTATCACTTCGACCAGTTCGGGCGGGTCACGGGATCGTTGCTGCTGCACGGTGAGGCCCTCTCGGTCGACTGCCTGGCCATCCGCGACCGCACCTGGGCCGTGCGCTCGGAGCGATGGAAGCACGGTGGGGGGTTCGGATACACGAGTGCGGCCGCCGTCACAGGGGAGTCGTTCCTCTTCGTGGGTGACGCCGAGTCGGCCTCGGGGTTCGTCGTCCTCGACGGCCATCGCTCCGCTCTGGTGAGCGGTGGTCGTCGGGTCGAGCGCGACGCGGAGCGCGGGCATGTCACCCGGGTGCTGATCGATGCCGTGGACGCCGACGGGCGCCGGCTCGAGGCGGAGGGGCGGTCGATCAGCCGGATCGCCATGCCCGTTCCCGGGGTGCACGGCGTCGTGTGGGCCAGCGTCTGTGAATGGACCATCAACGGCGTCGCGGCCTGGGGCGACGACCAGGAACCCTGGCCGATCATGACCTGGTCGAACCGCCGCCGAACCTGACACGAATGTCAGGTCCACGGTATTGTTTGTCGTTGCCGAACGCGAGAGAGGGGATCGTGGTGGAGGTCGAGTTGAGCGAGGACCAGGACCTCTTCCGGGCCACGACCCGCAAGTTCCTCGAGGCCGAGTGCCCTCTCACCACCGTGCGGGCCCTTGCTGACGACACGGTCGGGTTCGACGCCGGTTTCTGGCGCAAGGGGGCGGAGCTGGGTTGGACGACGCTGCTCGTGTCCGAAGCCGATGGTGGGGGCAGCCTCAGCGGAAACGGGCTGCGCGACCTCGCGCTCGTGGCCGAGGAGATGGGCCGACTCGTCTCACCCGGTCCCCTCGTGCCCACCAACGTCGTGGCCTGGGCCGTCTCCCGCGGTGGATCAGCAGAGCTGAAGGCTCGGGTGCTTCCCGGACTGGTGGCCGGCACCACGGTGGCGGCCTGGGCGCCGAGCGCCGCTGGTGCCGCCTTCGAAACCGTGGCGGGTGGGTGCCGCGCCGAACGGTCGGGCGACGACTTCGTGCTGAGCGGGGTGAAGGGCCCGGTGGAGGCGGGGGCCCAGGCCGATCACCTGCTCGTGGCCGCGGCCACCGACGCCGGGCCCACGCAGTTCCTCGTGGATGGGAACTCACCGGGGGTCACCGTGGTCCCGATGGGGTCGATCGATCTGGTCCGGCGGGTCGCCGAGGTCCACCTCGACCAGGTGCGGGTTCCGGCGAACCAGGTGGTGGGGGCAGAGGGTGGGGCCGCCGCCGACCTCGAGCGCCAGTGGCAGATCGCCCTGGTGTTGCAGTGCGCCGAGACCTGCGGCGCCACCCAGCAAGTGCTCGACATGACCCTCGAGTACGTGGCCGACCGCTTCTCCTTCGGTCGCCCGTTGGCCTCGTATCAGGCTCTGAAGCACCGCTTCGCCGACATGACGATGTGGCTCGAGGCCAGCCACGGCACCACCACCGCCGCCCTGCGCGCCGTGCAGGACGACGCCGCCGACGCGTCGGAGCTGGCCAGTGGGGCCAAGGCCTACGTCGCGGCCAATGCCCCGGAGATCATCCAGGACTGCGTGCAGATGCACGGTGGCATCGGCGTCACCTGGGAGCACGACATCCACCTCTACCTGCGCCGGGTCACCCTGAACCGGGCGATGTACGGCACCCCGGCCGATCACCTCGAACGCATCGCCGTGCTGCTCGGGATGGACGCGGCGTGAGGTCGGCCGAGAGCGAGGTGACCGGCGGGGTCGAGACGGTCGAGGGGTTCCGGTCGCGAGCGCGTTGCTGGTTGGCCGACTGCATGCCGCGCCTCGAGACCGGGGCCGTGGGCCCCGAGCGCAGTGATGAGCGTTACGCCGAGGAGCGCCTGTTGCAGCGTCGGGTCTTCGACGGCGGGTTCGCCGGCATCTGTTGGCCGACCGAGTACGGCGGCCTCGGCCTCGACGGGGCCTACCAGCGGGCCTTCGACGAGGAGTCGCTCCCGTACGACATGCCGCTGTCGTTCAACATCCCCACGTTCGGGATCCTCGCCGCCACCCTCATCGACTTCGGCACCCCCGAACAGAAGGCCCGACACCTGCCGGCCATCTTGAGGGGCGACGAGCTGTGGGTGCAGTTCCTGTCCGAGCCGACCGGCGGCTCCGATCTCGCCGGGTGCATCACCCGCGCCGACCGCGACGGCGACGTGTTCATGGTGAGCGGTTCGAAGATCTGGAGCTCGGCGGCTTCGGTCAGCGACTACGCCATGTGCCTGGTTCGCACGAACTGGGACGTCCCCAAGCACCGTGGTCTCACCATGCTCCTGATGAAGATCCACCAGCCGGGCATCCAGATCGACCGGATCCGCCAGATCGACGGGTCGATGGAGTTCTGTCAGGAGTTCTTCGACGACGTCGCCGTTCCCGCCGCCGACGTCATCGGTGATGTCGACGACGGATGGTCGGTGGCCACCCGGCTCCTGTTGCACGAGCGCGTCGCCGTCGGTGGAGGTTCGCCCTACACCAGCGGTCGGTCGATGACCGGGTCGACCTCAGGTGTCGACCGTTCGCTCCTCCGGCTGGCCCAGTCGGTTGGTCGCTCCGATGACCCTCGCGTACGACAGCTCGTCGCCGCGAATCACGTCGAGCACCGGGTGCAGGGCCACCTCGTCGACCGGGTGACGGCGGGAGTGTCGGCCGGTCGGATGCCCCCGGCCGCAGGCTCGCTCACCAAGCTCTTCCACGCCGTGTCGATCATCAGCCGGGCGCGGGCCAGCCTCGAGATCGGAGGCATCGACACCGCCGTGTGGGCCGTCGACTCCGAGGGCCCCGGCCGCCGGCTCGGCGAGGCCAGCCTCCAGCGCCAGGCCATGTCGCTCGGCGGGGGGAGCAACGAGATCCAACGCAACATCATCAGCGAACGGGTCCTCGGCATGCCCCGGGAGTGGGCCGGCGACCGTGAGGTCGCGTATCGCGACGTGAAGCGCAACACCATGCCCACCGGTCCCGGGCGGCCGGGCGACCAGCAACCCAACCCCCGGGATCGAAACCAAGGAGACGACCTCTCGTGAGTGCGATGACCGACGCCGAGACCCTTCGGGACGGCCTGCGATCGTGGTTCGAGGCCAACCTCAGCGACGAAGTGAAGGCGGCCCTTCGGGCCGACGATGACGACGTCCGCTTCGACGCCCACCGGAAGTGGAACGCCACGCTGGTCGACGCCGGCTACGGGGCCATCGCCTGGCCCCAGGAGTTCGGGGGACGTGACGCGGGCATCGAGGAGCAGCTGGTCTACAACGAGGAAGCGGCGCGCGCCGGTGCCGCCGGGCCCGTGAACGCCATCGGGGTGGCCAACATCGCCCCGGCCATCATGACCATGGGCACCGCCGAGCAGAAGGACCGGTTCCTGCAGCCGATGCTGCGCGGCGACGAGATCTGGAGTCAGGGCATGTCCGAACCCGGCGCCGGTTCCGACCTGGCCTCGCTGATGTGCCGCGCCGTGCTCGACGGCGACCACTTCGTGGTCAACGGTCAGAAGACCTGGAACTCCAACGGCAATCGGGCCGACTGGTGCCAGTTGTACGTGCGTACCAACCTCGACGTGCCCAAGCACCAGGGCATCACCTGCCTGCTGGTCGACATGCGCACGCCCGGTATCGAGGCCCGCCCGATCCTCACCATGGCCGGCGATCGCGGGTTCAGTGAACTGTTCTTCACCGACGCCCGGATCCCCGTTTCGGCCCTTCTCGGTGAGGTCGACGGCGGGTGGGCCGTGGCCACCAACACGCTCAGCAACGAGCGCGCCGGTGTGGCCAGCATGTACCTCAACACCCGCACGTCGTTCGATCGGCTGCTCGAGGCGGCACAGGGCCGGCGCCCCGACGGCTCCCGTCCCGTCGATTCGCCGGTGGCCCGGGATCAGCTCGTGCAGCGGTTCATCGAGGTGCGCAACCTCGAGTTCCTCGCCAAGCGGGCTCTCGGAGCGGCCCTCGACGGCCGCCCGCCCGGCGCCGAGGGGAGCATCATGAAGCTGGCCTGGTCGCAGACCAGCCAACGCCTGTCGAACACAGCGGTCGACGTGCTCGGCATCGCGGCCCTCGACGACGAATGGGGCCGTGGCCTGTTGTCGTCGGTGTCGCTCACCATCGCCGGCGGCACCAGCGAGGTGAACAGGAACATCCTGGGCGAACGGGTCCTCGGCCTACCCCGCGAACCCAAACCGGCGGCGCCGAGCTGAGCGGGGCCTGCTCCTAGCGGCCGATCGTTCAGTAGTGGGCGATGACCTGTTGGCCGAAGGCGGTCAGGGTGGCCGGAGGGGCGAAGTCGGCGAACCACACGTAGATCCGCTCGACCCCTCGGTCGTGGAGGTCGTGGTAGTGGACGAGCAACTCGTCGGCGTCGCCGGCCACCAGGCCACCGCCCATGGTGCCGAAGCGCTTGGTGGCCAGGCCCACGACCTCGTCGCGGGTGGTGGGGTCGGCCACGAAAGCCACCATCTCCTGGGTGCTGGCCCGGGCCTCGCCGGTCTTCGGTCGGAGCGCGTCGAAGCGGTCGAGGGCGTACAACGGGCAGTTCCACCAGGTGGCGTGCTCGGCCACGAGTTCCAGTGTGCGGGGCCCGGCCCCACCGATGACGATGGGAATGTCGCGAAGGGGCACGGGCCGTTGCTGGGCGCCCTCGATGTGGTGGTGGACTCCGGCGAAGTCGACGGTCTCACCCGACCAGAGCGCCTGCACCACCTCGAGGGTCTCGCCCAGGCGCTGCACGCGGGTCGGGGCCTCGGTCGAGCCGATCCCGAAGCGGTCGAACTCGGCGACCACCGACCCCCACCCGATGCCCAGCTCGAAGCGGCCCGCGGAGGCGTGATCGAGGCTGACCACCTGCTTGGCCAGCACCGCCGGGTGACGGAACGAGTCGCACAGCACGAGATGGCCGATGGTGAGCGTCTCGGTGTGAGCCGCCAGCCACGCGGCCGTGGTCATGGCGTCGAACATGGCGTGGCTCTCGGCCATGGGCGGAGCCAGATGGTCCATCAGGGCGATGCCGGTGAAGCCTGCGGCCTCGGCCCCCTGGGCCCGTTCGACGAGAGCTTCGTGGGTCAGGCGCATCTGGGGCAGGAACAGGTGGAACTCGGGCACGGCGTTCATCGGGACCCCCTCGGTCGACGCAGGCTAACATTCGTGTCACTTTCCCTCGCCTGATCGGAGCCGTTGTGAGTGATCCCCTGCAGTACGACCAGAAGCGCGTGGTGGTGACCGGTGCCGCGTCCGGCATGGGGGCGGCCTGCGCGGCGATCCTCACCGACCTCGGAGCCGAGGTTCACGCCGTCGACATCAATCCGGGCGCAACCGGCGTGGCCGCGTTCCACCAGTGCGACCTCGGCAACCTTGCGGCGATCGACGCCACCGTGGCCGAGATCGGCGGGCCCGTCGATTCGTTGTTCAACTGCGCCGGTCTCCCCACCACCGCCCCCAGCCAGAAGATCATGCTGGTCAACTTCGTGGGCCACCGGGCCCTCACCGAGGCGCTCGTGCCCCACATGCCTCGCGGATCGAGTATCGGGTTCATCTCCTCCGCCGCGGGTATGGGCTGGATCATGAGCATGGCCAACATCTACGGCCTGCTCGTGACGCCCGACTTTGCGTCGGGCCAGGCGTGGTGCGAGGAGAACGACGCTCTCATCGGCGAAAACGGGTACGGCTTCTCCAAGGAGGCGATCAACGCCTACGTGGCCTTCCGGGGGTTCCAGCTCGCTCCCGAGGGCATCCGTGTCAACGGCATCATGCCCGGCCCGACCGACACCCCGATGATGCCGTCGTTCGTCGAGAGCATGGGCGAGGAGTTCTTCCAGACCTTCCCCAAGCCGGTCGGCCGCAACTCCACGCCCCAGGAGCAGGCCTGGCCGCTGATCATGCTCAACAGCCCGCGATCGAGCTACGTCACCGCCACCACGTTGATGACCGACGGTGGGTTCTCGGGTGGCATCTACACCGGCGGCATCGACCCCGCGGTGCTGGTACCCCCCGCCGGCTGAACGTCGAAACGACCGAATTCCGAGGCGCTCAGCCCGTTACTCGTTCGCCTCCGACGACCGGTTCAGTCGCTCGATGGCCGCGGTGCCGATCAGCTCCACCAACACGCCGTCGGGGTCCGTCACGACCGCCATCGAGATCCCCTGGGTCTCGGTCCGTCGGGGCGGTCCACCCAGCCCGAGCCGGGCCAGTCGAGCCAGCGTCTGGTCGACGTCGGCCATGATCGACAGCAACAGGAACCCGTGGCCCGGCGGGTCGGTGGTCGTTCCGGGCGGTCGGGGCAGGCCCAGGTCGACCAGTTCCACGATTCCCGCGTCGACCCCCGGCCGGCCCAGGAAGATCGACCGCAACGAGGCCGACGGGGCGTGAAGCAGCGTCGGCCAATCGCCCTCGAATCGTTCGTCCATCAGGAGTTCGAAGCCCAGCCCGTCGCGCCAGAAGCGCAGGCTCTCGTCGAGGTCGTGAGCGCAGATGGCGCAGTGGTGGACGATCGTCACGGTGACTCCTCTGGTTGGGCGAGGGCGGCGCCTCGAACGTTCGGCGACGTACCGCTAGTGTCCGGTCGGGGTCGTTTCAGGGGCCGGATCGTCCATCGACAGGGGACGGATGGTCGGCGACGAAGAGGGGGTCGACGGGTGACGGGATCGGGAGCAGTCGTGGTCGGGGGTGGATCGGGGATCGGTGCCGCCGTGGCCCGTCGCCAGCGCGATGCCGGCATCCGGGTGCTGACCTGGGATCTCGGCGGCTCCGGCGACATCGAGTGCGACATCACCGAGCCCGAGCAGGTCGCGGCGGCGACCGTGGCGACGCAGGCCGAGATCGGGGTGCCCGGCCTCGTCACGATCACGGTGGGGATCGGCCACAGTGGTCTGTTGAGTGAGGTCACTCCGACCGAGTGGGACCGGGTGATGGCTGTCAACGCCAAAGGGGTCTGGCTGGCCATGAGGGCGCTGGCCGGGCCGATGCGCGATGCGGGCGGGGGATCGATCGTGGCGACTTCCAGTGTCAGCTCGCGGCTGGTCGACCGGTCGATGGGTCTCTACTGCGCGTCGAAGGCCGCGCTCGACATGGTGGTGAAGGTGGCGGCCGCAGAGTGGGCCCCCTCGCTTCGGGTGAACGCCGTGGCCCCCGGAGTCACCGACACCCCCATGCTCGGACGCGCCCCGCGCACCGGGGAGTGGTTGAGCGGTGTGGTCGAGCGCACCCTGCTGGGACGCCTCGGCACGCCCGACGACGTGGCCGAGGCGATCCTGGCCGTCCACGCCATGGGGTGGGTGACGGGTCAGGTACTCGATGTCGACGGGGGGCTGTCCTTGCAGAGCCCCATCGACTCGTTCCGGCATACCCCCACCCGACCGGGCTGAGGCTCGCCTCGCCATCAGAGGATGGCGCCGGACTCCTTCATCGCCGCCAGCGCCTCCCAGTCGAGGCCGGCGTCGAGCAGCACCGTTTCGGTGTGCTCGCCGTGCTCGGGACAGCGGGTCACCTCGATCTGCTGTTCGTCGAACTGGGCGGGGCTGGCCACGAGCTGTATCTGTTGGCCGTTGCCCGCGGTCATGGTGGGCAGGTACCCGTTGGCGATCACCTGGGGGTCCTCGTAGAGCTCGTCGAGGGTCTGGTACGGCGTCCAGACCCCGTCGAAGTCGGCCAACGCTTCCTTCCAGTACGAGAGGGGCTGGGAGCCGAAGGCCTCGTCGAGCAGCGTGATGCACTCGGCGCTGTTGACCCGTCGGGCCTCGGCGTCGATGAAGCGCTCGTCGGTGGCCATCTCGGGCTTTCCGAGGCGGCGCACGAAGTCGGTCCAGAACTTGTCGCTCTGCAGAAGGATGAGGCTGATGAAGCGCCCGTCGCCGGTGCGGTAAGCGCCGACACCAGGGTTCGGCGACTGCTTGCGGTCGCCTCCCTGCGGCATCTTCGACATCCCGAAGAGCTTCGACGCCACCACCAGCGGGGAGATCTGCCACATGGCGGTGGCCAGCAGGGACACGTCGACGACGCTGGTCTCGCCCGTGTTGGCCCGCTTGAACAGCGCGGCGGCGATGGCCCCGGCGGTGGTGAGCCCTCCCATCACGTCGCCGAAGGCCGGGCCGGGCTGGTTCGCCGGCCAACCTTCGGCGTTCTCGGGAAGGATCGAGCTCATGCCGCCGCGGGCCCAGAACGAGGCACCGTCGTAGCCGCCCTTCTCGGCGTCGGGCCCCTTCGGCCCCTGGCCGGTGCCCTTGGCGATGATGATCTCGGGGTTGCGGGCCCGGATGTCGTCGACGTCGATGTTGAGCTTGCGGCGCACCTTGGGCATGTAGTTGGTGAGCAGCACGTCGGCCGTCTCGACGAGCTTCATGAACGCCTCGTGCCCATCGGGCTTGGTGAGGTCGATGGCCACCGACTGCTTGCCCCGGTTGGGTTGCTCCATCATGAAGTTCACGCCGCCGGGGCCACCCGGTATCAGGCCCGAGGTGATGAGCCCGCGCTGCGGGTCGCCCCCCTGCGGTGGCTCGACCTTGATGACCTCGGCCCCCCAGTCGACGAGGACGGCTCCACCCGACGGGATGAACATCCAACTCGACAGTTCGATGATGCGAATGCCGTCCAATGGTCCGGGCATGGCTCAGTTTCCTCCGTGTGCGGTGATGGTGGTGTCGTGGGTGTCCACAGGCGTGGGGGCCGCTCGACGCGGGTCGGGTCGAGAGCTCAGCCCTGGGGCCAGCCGACGGTCTTGGTTTCGGTGAAGATCTCGAGGCCTTCGATGCCGCACTGGCGACCGATGCCTGACTGTTTGAAGCCGCCGAAGGGGGCGTCGGCGCCGTACCAGATGCCCCCGTTGAGACTCAGAGTTCCGGTGCGGATGCGCCGGGCCACGGCCTTGGCCCGATCGAGGTCGCCGGAAGTGATGGCCCCCGACAGGCCGTACGCGCTGTCGTTGGCGATGCGCACCGCGTCGTCGTCGTCGTCGAAGCCGATGACGACCAGCACGGGCCCGAAGATCTCCTCCTGGGCGATGGTCATCGAGTTGTCGACGTCGGCGAACAGGGTGGGCTCGACGAAGAAGCCCTTGTCGAACTGCGGAGGGACGCGACCACCGGTCACGAGTCGGGCACCCTGGGCCTTGCCCTTCTCGATGTAGCCGAGTACTCGCTCCTGCTGTCGCTTCGACACCTGCGGGCCCTGGAGGTTCGAGGGGTCGGTGGGGTCGCCGTAGCTGACGGCGGCGAACCCGGCGGCCACGATGTCGACCGCTTCGGCGTAGCGCGAGTTGGGCACCATGAGCCGGGTGGGGATGGCGCAGCCCTGGCCGGCGTGGAAGCAGGCACCGGCGGCACTGGCGAGAGCGGTGGGGAGATCAGCGTCGTCGAGCACCAGGTTCACCGACTTGCCGCCGAGCTCGAGGAAGACCGGTTTCAAGGTGTCGGCCGCCGCGGCCATGATCCGCCGGCCCGTGGCCGTGGAGCCGGTGAAGGCCACCATGTCGACGTCGGGTGAGGTGCTGAGCACCTCGCCGATGAGGTGGTCCTGACCCACGACGATGTTCACCACGCCGGGAGGGATGTCGGTCTTCTCGGCGATGAGGCGACCGAGACGCAGCGTGTTCCACGGGGTGTCGGGCGCGGGCTTGACGACGCAGGTGTTGCCCATGGCCAGCACGGGCCCGAGCTTGTTGAGGATGATCTCGATCGGGAAGTTCCACGGCACGATGACGCCGACGACACCGATCGGCTCCTTCCAGACCTCCCGTTCGGTCTGCACGCCCATGCCGAAGGCGTCCTTGGGGCCGAGCGAGCGGCTCCACTCGAACTTGTCGATCATCTCGGCCGGCCAGACGAGGGCCTCGCGCAGCGGCGCGTCGAGCTGCGGGCCGTAGGTGAGCAGCACCGGGCAGCCGACCTCGGCGACCAGCTCGGCGCGCAGTTCTTCCTGCTCGGACTCGATGGCGGCTTGGAGCTGGAGCAGGCAGGCCCTACGGAAGGCCCGGTTCGTGGACCAGTCGGTGGTGTCGAAGGCGGTGCGGGCTGCGGCCACGGCGGCTCGCATGTCGGCGGCGCTGCCGTCGGCCACCGGGCCCAGAACGTCTTCGGTGGCCGGGTTGATGTTGTCGAAGGTGGCGCCCCCCTCGGCGTCGACCAGCTTCCCTCCGATGAGCAGGCGGGCTTCGCCCATGGTCATTCCCCCTGTGGTTCCTGGATCGTGCAACTGCGGTGGATGGTCGTCGTTCTGTCGGGCTGGGCCTCGTGGGTGAGGTCGTCGAGTTGTCAGGTGGCGCTGGCCGTCACCAGGTCAGCTCGAGGTTCTCGACCGAGCGCAGCCCCTGGCTGTAGAGCAGTTCTGTGCCGTCGACGATGGCGTACTGCGGCACGGCGGCATGCCACTCCTCGATGGCCACCCGCAGTTCCATGCGGGCGAGGTGGGAACCGAGGCAGCGGTGGGCACCCCCTCCGAAGGCCAGGTGCTTGTTGGCGGGGCGGTTGAAGTCGATGGTGTCGACGTCGGGCCAGGCCTTGTCGTCGGTGTTGGCCGACCCGATCATCACGCTGACGGTGGTGCCCTTCTCGATGGGGCAGCCGGCCAGCACGGTGTCCTCGGTGGTGATGCGCACGACCCCCGAGACCGGGCTCTCCCACCGCAGCATCTCTTCGATGGCCGACGGGATCAGCGCCGGATCGTCGACGATCTGCTGGCGGTGCTCGGGGTGTTGGGCCAGGTAGGCCACGAAGCAGTCGAGCGAGGCGGTGACGGTGTCGAGCCCGGCGAGGAAGAACAGGTAGCAGATGTCGAGGATCTCGTCGTGGGTGAGGGTGTGGCCGTCGACCTCGGCGGTGAGGAACCCGGACATGAAGTCGTCCTGGGGGCTCTTGGTGCGCTCGACGAGGACCTCCTCGAGGACGGCGTAGATCTTCGCCCCGGTGGCATTGACCATCTCGAGGCGTTGCTCGACGTTGCGGGCGGGCGGGCGGATGATGCCGTCCTTCAGCTCGATGAACTCCTTGCGTCGTGAAACCGGCAGACCGAGGAGTTCGAGGAAGACCGTGGTTGGCAACGGTTCGGCGATGGCGGTGTGGAAGTTGACGTGGCCGTCGTCGACGACCTCGGCGATCATCTCGCGCACCAGGGCCCGGGTGCGGTCCTCGATGGCGGCGGCCTGCTTGGGGGCGAAGAGCGGGTCGAGGATCTTGCGGAACTTCTTCTGCTCCGGCGGATCGATCTGCAGCGGGATGAGCGGACGGATCTGACCGATGTGCACGGCGTCGATGCCCGAGGAGTAGATCTCCGGGTGCTTCAGGACCTCGCGCACCTCGGCTTCGCCGGCGACGAGCACCATGGTGGCGCTGGTGCCGACACCCATGTTGTCCATGGGCATGACCGGCGCCACGCTGCGCAGCATGGCGTACCCCTCCTGGGGATGGGCCAGGAGGTGGGGATCAACGGCGGGCCCGTCGGCGGGCGCAGCCTGGTCGGTGTCGCTCAAGGAGGACCTCCAGATCGTGTGCGGCCCCTGTTTAGCGCAGATCTAACGGAAGCGTCATTGAGAAGTCTTCGTCGGCTGTCTACGATCGGCCTGGACCCGGGGGGATGGGATGATCGACCTGCACGCACACGGGCTCAGGGCACCGTCCACCGCGCCCCGAGCCATCGGCGGCCCGGCCACGATCGCCCGGATCCTCGATCTCTCGTTGGCCGAGGACCCCGATCGGGTGGTCCTGGTGGGGCGGAGCGGTCGTCATTCCGCCGGCGACCTCGACGATCTGGTCCGGCGCGCCGCCGGGGTGCTGCGGGCCATGGGCGTCGGGCCTGGTGACCGCGTCTGCGCATCGCTGCCCAACGACGACGCCATCGTGGTCGCCTTCCTCGCGGCGATGCGCCTCGGTGCGATCTGGGTGGGCCTGAACCGGCCCCTCGCCGTGCCCGAGAAGGCCTACATGCTCCGCGATGCCCAAGTCGGCGTCCTGCTCGCCGATGGTGAGGTGGCAGCCCAGGTCCGGTCGGTGCAAGCCGAGCTGCCGGACCTCCGCCGGGTCGTGGTGGTGGACCCGACGGACGCCGATGACGAGTGGGCCTCTCTCCTGGCCGATGCTGCGGCGCCGGACCTCGACGTCGAGATCGACCCTCTGGCGCCGGCGGCGATCGCCTACACCAGCGGTACCACCGGCTTCCCGAAGGGGGCGGTGCACACCCAGCACAACCTGCTGCTGCCGGGGAAGATGAGCGCGTTGCGATCGCTCGTCGCGTTGCCGCCCGCCCCGCGGCCCGTCCCGCCGGTGATGGGTGTGCCGCTCCCGCTCACCATCCTCAACCTCATGATCCTGGGTCCGCTCGCCGCCTACCAGGGCGGTGCCTCGGTCGTGGCCATGGACCGCGTCGATGCGGTGGGCATGGCCGAGTGGATCGAGCGCGAGCAGGTGACCACGTTCGCCGCCGTGCCGGCGATGGTCCACGACCTGTTGACCCACCCCGATGTCGGCGACGAGATGCTGGCCAGCATCGAGGCCATCGGCGTTGGTGGGGCCGACATGCCCGACGCCTTCCGGCGGCTCTACGAGGAGCGATTCGGGCGCCGGGTGGGTACGGGGTACGGCCTCACCGAGGCCCCCACCAGCGTCACCGGGGAGGACGTCACCCGGCCACCGGTTCCGGGCACCTGCGGCCAGGCCCTGCCCCAGATCCGCCTCCACATCCTCGACGACGATGGGCGCGAACTCGGTCCCGGCGAGCTGGGCGAGGTGTGCGTCGGGCCGGCCACAGAGGGCGACTTCGCCGACGTCTACCGGACCATGCTCGGCTACTGGAACCGACCCGACGAGACGGCCCGGGCGCTGCGCGGGGGAGTGCTGCACACCGGCGACCTGGGTGAGCTCGACGGCGACGGCAACCTGTTCATCAAGGACCGCCGCAACGACCTCATCATCCGGGGCGGGGCGAACGTCTATCCCGCCGAGGTCGAGCGGGTGCTCCACGACGACCCCCGGGTGGCAGCCTGCGCCGTGATCGGCCGGCCCGACGACCGTCTGGGCGAGCGGATCGTGGCCTTCGTGGAGCTGGCCCCGGGCGCATCGGGGGACGCCGACGGGCTGCTCGAGCACTGTCGGATCAACCTGGCCCGCTACAAGGTGCCGGAGTCGATCACCTTCGTCGAGCGGTTCGATCGCACGCCGATGGGAAAGATCCGCAAGACCGTGTTGCGCGACGGGTCAGCCCACCGGGCCTGACCGCCCCCGCTGCGGATGCCGGTTGGGAGCGCCGGTGCGGGTCTCGATGCCTCGGTGTGCGGGCTCAGCCGGGGACGGCGGCGCGCACCGTGGTCTTCTCGGCGGGCACGACCGGGGGAGCGCTCTTCCAGTCGGCGACACCGTCGGCCGCTTGGGCGGCGGGGTAACGGTCCTCGTGCACCTCGGCCCAGTGGGAATGGTTGAGCTGATGCAGGGTGAAACACGCGTTGAGGGCGTTGTGGAAGCCCTGGTTGTCGACCGTCTGGTTGACGGACTCCTTGATCATGAGCGCCGTCATGGTGGGCAGCTCGGCGATGCGGGCGGCCATCTCGTCGGTGCGGGCGTTGAGGTCGGCGCGGGGGAAGACCTTCGACACCATGCCGAGGCTGTGGGCTTCGTCGATGTCGATGCTGTCGCCGGTGAGCAGCAGCTCCTTGGCCTTGCGGGGCCCGAACTCCCACGGGTGGGCGAAGTACTCGAGGCCGCACATGCCGAGACGGGTGCCCACCACGTCGGCGAAGGTGACGTCGTCGGCGCCCACGATGAGGTCGCAGGCCCACATGAGCATGAGCCCGGCGCCGTACACCTTGCCGTGGACCTCGGCGATGGTGATCTTGCGCAGGTGGCGCCAGCGCAGCGTGTTCTGGAAGTAGTACTGCCACTCGCCGAGCATGCGGGCTTCAGCGCCCCTGCGGGTGCCGCCGTCGCCCTTGAACGACGGGTGGTTGGCGTATTCGTCACGGGCGACGTCGGAGCCCATGTCGTGGCCCGAGGAGAACAGCTTGCCCTCGCCGCCGAGGATCACCACCCGCACCTGGTCGTCGATCTCGGCCCGGCGGAAGGCGGCGTCGAGCTCGACGAGCATCCCGCGGTTCTGGGCGTTGCGGGCCTCGGGACGGTTCAGCATGATCCGGGCGACGCGACCGTCGTCCTGGGTGGTGTAGCTGATGAACGTGTAGTCGGACATGGTTCCCCCTGGGAGGCGGGCGAAGCGTCGGCCGGGGCCGCGCCGCCGCCGGATTGGTGACGTGAACGTCAGATTACCCGACGACCTCCACCTCGCCGCTCGGCCGGCGCGACCCCTGCCGGCGAGCGGACCGAGGCCCTGGCGCGTTCTCTGACTCGAACGCGTAAGAGATCGGGCGGTCGTCGGTCAGGAGGGGTGACGGGCCGGAGACGCCGGCTCTCACCACACAAGGAGAAGATCAAGATGACCAGCTTCCGCACCCGCACCGCCCGCCTCGCCGTCGCCGCCGTCCTCACCCTGGGGATCGCCGGCACCAGTACCGCCGCCTTCGCCACCAGCCCGGCGTTCCCCCACGGTCCGATCGACCTCGCTCCCGGCGGCAGTGGCCCCGACGATCCCCGCCCCGAGGGCCCCGGCGACTTCACCGACGCACCCCCCGAGCCGGACTGCAACCCGATCCTCGCTTCCTGTGACCTCGCCCCCAACCCGGGCGGCGGCGACGAGGGCACCGATCCCGGCCCCTCGGTCGACGGCGCCGTGGTGGCCAACCCCACCTTCACCGGTTGATCATCGGTCTGATCTGCCTCGAGAAGGCGAAGGGAGCCGGGCCTCGGGCCCGGCTCTCTTCGCGTCCGGGCGGGAGGCCGAGTCGGATCCGGCCCGCACGATGTGTAAGAGATCGGCGGCTGGGCGGTCAGGACGGGTGACGGGCCACCGCGGCCCGCACCCTGACGCTCGGAGGCGCCGCCATGACCACCACCCGTTCTGCCCGCCGATTGCTGCTCGTGCTCATCGTCCCGCTGCTTCCCCTCGTGTCGGCCTGCGCCGGCTCGTCCGACGCGTCGGAGCCGGCCCCATCGGCGCCGGTCCCGGTCAGCGTCGCGACGGCCCCCATCGCCAGGGTTGCCCCTCAGCCACTGGGTGTCACTCGGATCGCCCGGCCCACTGTCGACACCCCGGTCTTCTCCGCCCCTGGGGACGCCGCCCCGGTGCAGGTGCTTCCCGCCACCACGGAGTTCGGATCCCTGCTCGCCCTCGTCGTCCTCGACGAGCGCGCCGATGGGTGGTTGAACGTGCAACTTCCGACACGACCCAACGAGTCGACGGGCTGGATCAGGGGAGACGGCGTTTCCGTGCGTGACGTGACCGTCGCCGTGTACGTCGACGTCGCCGCCCGCCGGCTGACCGTCACCGACCGGGGCGTCACCGTGCTCGAGACCCCGGTGGCCGTCGGTGCCCCGGCCACCCCGACCCCGGCCGGCCGCTTCTTCGTGGTCGACAAGCTCATCACCCAGGATCCCGCCGGCTCCTACGGCCCCTTCGCCCTGGGTCTGTCCGCGCATTCGGAGGTGCTCACCGACTTCGCTGGCGGTGATGGCCAGGTGGGCATCCACGGCACGAACCAGCCCGAGTCGATCGGCAACAACGTGTCGAACGGCTGTGTACGCGTGTCCAACGACATCGCCGTCCGCCTCAACGAGCTGCTGCCGCTCGGCACACCGGTCGTGGTGACATGAAACGCCGGGCCCCGATCCCCGGACCGTGTGATGCTTGACGACGATGGCTCGACGCTACGACGACGACCCAGCCCTCGTGGCGGCCGCCCAGGCCGGCGACGAAGCAGCGTTCACGATGCTCTTTCGCCGCTGGTTCGACCCCTGCTTCGACGTGGCCCGCAGGATCGTGCACAACGACGACACCGCGGCCGACGTGGCCCAGGAGACGTTCCTCGTGGTCTGGCGTCAGATCGGCACGCTGCGCGACCCGTCGGCGTTCGGCGGATGGGTGCTGCGGACCAGCCGCAACAAAGCCCTCAACCGGCTCGATCGCGAGCGCCGCAGCGTGGCTGTCGACCAGGACGAGCACCCGGTGCTCGCCGATCTCGAGGCGGTGGGCGACGTGGCCGGTGAGGTGACGGCACGCGAGCAGCAGGACCTGGTGTGGGCGGCCGCAGCTGCGCTGGGCGAGCGCGACGCCAGCGTCCTCGACCTGCACCTGCGCCACGGGTTCGACGCCGCCGAGATCGCCGAAGCACTCGACGTGACCACCAACAACGCCCACCAGCTGCTGTTCCGCATGAAGGGCAAGCTGGCCGCCGGCATCCGAGCGTGGGTGCTGTTCAAGGGTGGCGATCCGAAGTGCGAGGACCTCGGTCGGGTGCTCCAGGCCGCGGGTGCCACCTCGTTCTCGGCGACCACGGTCAAGGTGATCTCCAAACACGTCGACGGCTGCGACGAGTGCACTCGACGGCAGGCCGTCGTCCTCGCCCCCGAGGCCATGTTCGCCGCCGTGCCTCTGCTGCCGGCGGGTGCGGTGCTGCGCGATCGGGTGGCCTCGGGCCTTCGCACCGACGGGGTGCCACTGGGCCCCGACGCGGCTCGACCCATCTCGGCGTCCGGCTCCGGGTCGGAGGGGCCGACCGCCCCGACCGAGGACCCGACTTCACCGGTCGGCGGCTCGGCCGACGCCACCACCGTTGGACCCGTCGCGGCCGTGGCCCCTCCGGGTCCGGTCGACGAGGTCGTCGACGTCGTCGACGTGGGCCGGCCCGCGAGCGAATCCCATCGGTCGAAGGTGCTCGCGGTCGTCGGCGCGTCGGTCGTGCTGCTCCTGCTGCTGGGTGGGTTGGCGATCGTGCGGAGCGGGGCCGACCAGGCCGACGTGGCCGTGGCCCCGGTGGACACCACGACGCCGGTCTCCGAACCTCGCGTGGGTACCTCCGTTCCCACCACCGCGACTGCGGCCGCGGAACCCTCGACCACCGCTGGAGGGCCCGTTCCGGTTCCGCCGCCGTCACCGCGCCCGCCCTCTTCGGGACCGGGCACCACCGTCGCTCCTCCGCTGCCCCCGACCACCTCGCCGCCGTCACCCTCGCCCGCCCCGCCGGTCATCTCGGCCTTCCGGGTGACCCGGGCTTCGGCCCCCGGTGGGGCCTGCCCGCTCGCGCAGTGGGCGTTCACCCTGGTGTGGGCCACGACCGGCGCCACCGAGGTGTCGATCGTGCGCAACCCGGGGGGCACGCCCATCCCTGGCCCCCCGAGCGGCAACCGGGTGAGTTGTGCCTTCTCGCCGAGTGCCACGTGGACGCTCACGGCCACCGGTCCCGGCGGCCAGGTCAGGGCGAACGGTTGATGCCCGTGGAGTCTCCGACAGGGTGAGGGTTGTCGAGCCTGCTGAACACGGTGCAGGGCCTTTTGGGCCATTCCGGCCAGCGACCCTTGTCATCGGCCACTGTGCGTGGTGTACTCGGGTTCGCTGATTCACAGCACATGGCGGAACGTGGGTCGTCGACCCACCCGTCGGAGTGGCATGGATCCGCAGGCTGAACTTGGTCGCTGCGCCTGCGGGGAGCCAGAGCGAAACCGACCCCAACAGATCACACGATCGGGGAATGGTTTCGATGACGACGCGACCCTTTGGCGGAGTTCCGCAGCAGAGTTCGACGACGACGGCGGCCCGCACGACGCGACAGCGCCGCCGTGGCCTCGTGGCCGCGGCGTTCACCGTGGTGGCCCTCCTGCTCTCCTACCTCCCGGCGGCCAGCCCGGCGGCGGCGCACACCGTGTCGCTGACCGGTGCCAATTCCGTCTACAACGGGACGTGGCCCCCCAACGCCGAGTCAGGGTGGAACCTCCCCGCCCTCAACCCGGCGTTGAACCCGGCGTGCGGCATCGACGTCGGCATCCTCATCGACCGTTCCGGTTCGATCGCCGACGCCGGGCAACAGGCCAACATGCGAGAGTCGGCCAAGGACATCGTCGAGACCCTCGCCGGAACCCCGTCGAAGGTGGGGGTCTGGAGTTTCGGTACCTCCTCGAGCGCCACGGGCACGGTCGACCACCCCGCTCGGCAACTGACCGCGGTCGGCGGTCCGACGGGCGCGGCCGGCGTGACCTCGTTGAGCGCGACCATCGACAGCATCCCGATCGTGTCCGGGGTCGCGACCAACTGGGAGGTCGGCTTCAACTCGGTCGACGTGGCTTCCGATGCCGGCACGGACCCGGACCTGCTCTTCGTGCTCACCGACGGCAACCCGACCGTCCACATCGACGACCTCGCCACGGGGGGGACGACGAACAACGACGACGTCGACGGCGGCATCCGCACCGCCAACCTGGTCAAGGCCAACGGCACCCGCGTGTTCGGGGTCGGCATCGGCGCCGGCATCACCGCCTCCACCCTCGGACTCATTGCCAACCCGCTGGCCCACCGCGGTTCCAACTTCGAGACCGCCGGGTACGCCCTCACGAGCTTCAGCAACCTCTCTGCGACGGTCCGCGGGCTCGCCACCCAGCTGTGCGGCGGCAGCGTCACCGTCCAGAAGCAGGCCGATCCTGGCACCGGCGTCTTCAGCCGCGCCCCTGGATGGTCGTTCACGCTCGACCCGACCAACGCCCGGATCCCGAACCAGACCGAGTTCACCGATGCTGGGGGCCAGGCCAACTTCGATCTCGACTCCTTCGTCACCGAGCAGGTCACGCTCACCGAGAACCTGGCGGCCCAGCCCGGCTACGTCTTCCTGGCCGACCAGCTCGTATGCACCAACTCGAACGGCGCCGCCCCCACACTCACACCGGTCGCCAACGGGGCGACGTTCGATCTGTCTCCCACCGACATCATCGAGTGCACCTTCAAGAACAAGAAGGATTTCGTCGACCTCAGCATCGTCAAGAGCGATGGCGGGGTGTCGACCGTGCCTGGCGGGCAGCTCACCTACACCCTCACCTACGGCAACGCCGGCAACGTCGCCGCCCCGAACACGGTGATCACCGAGACCGTTCCCGCCCGCACCGCCGTCGACCTCGGGGTCGGCCCTGCTGATGGCAAGAACGACGGCTGGGTCTGCAATGGCCTCCAGGCCGGCGTCTTCCTTGTTGGCGTCACCTGCACGCGCGCCGTCGGCACCGTCGCAGCCGGCGCATCCGGCGCATCCGGCTTCACCGTGTCCGTCGTGAACCCGGCCCCGTTCGGGCTCGGTCTGATCACCAATACGGCCACCATCGACTACGACGGCACGAAGGGGCCGGACACCGAGCCGGCCGACAACACCTCGACCGATACCACCCCGGTGGTGACCGACCCGCAGCTCTCCATCGACAAGAAGGTGGTGCGGGCCGCACAGGACTGCGCAATCGCGCTGGACGAGTTGACGATCGTGGCCGGCGAGTCGGTCAAGTACTGCTACGTCGTGAACAACCCGGGCAACGCCCCGGTGCTCAACGTGCTGGTGCGTGACGACAACGCCACCCCGGGTGTGCCCGGCGACGACTTCGACGTGACGCTCACCGGTCTGACCAACCAGGACGGTGACGGCCTCGCCGACGATCTGGCCGCCGGTGCGACGGCGACGGGGGCCTCCTCGGTCGTCTCGTTCGAGCCGGGCACCGTCATCAACGTGGCCACCGCCACCGGATCGAGCTCCACCGGTGAGTCGTTCACCGACGATGACACCGCGGTGGTGACGATCACCGATGTGCCGCCCACCATCGTGGTCACGAAGACGGCGGGGGTCACTTCGATCGTCGAGCCGGGTGGTCCGGTGACGTTCACGGTCGGCGTGACCAACACCAGCTTCGAGTCGGTCACGGTCACGTCGATCACCGATTCGGTGGATGGTGGTGGGGCGTTCGGTGTCACTGCTCCGGCGGTGCCCCCGGTGCTGACCACCACCTGCCAGCCCGGTGTGGTCATCGCTGCTGGTAGTACCTACACCTGCACGTTCACGGTGAACGTGTCCGGTGACGTCGGTGACATCGTGGAGGACACGGTGATCGCGACGGTCGTCGACAACGACGGCACCCCCACCACCGGCACCGACGACGAGACCACCCCGGTCGTCGCCGTTCCCGCGGCGCTGGCAGCGGTCGTGACACCGACCGCCACGCCCGCGGTGGTGGTCACCTCGGCGCTTCCTTATACCGGCTCGGACACCACCCGGTTGGTCCTGTTCGGCCTCGCCCTCCTCGGCGCCGGTGCCGTGCTGGTCGCAGGAGTCCGCCGCCGCAGCCTCGGGGAGTGACCACCGGACACACCGGGTCCCGCCGCGCCTGTCGACCGCCGACGGCAGACTCGCATGGCGGCTCTTCGCGCTCGTCAGTCCATCGGGAAGCGGATGAAGATGCCCTCGGCGCGAGCGGTCACCCCACCGGCATCGCTGATGGTGCCTTTGGTGAAAACCTTGCGGCCCTCCACCCGGTCGAGCCACGCCTCGAGCGCCAGTTCTCGGCCGACAGGTGTCGTGCGTTCGTACCGGACCGACAGGGTGCCGGTGAACGCCCCCATGCCCAGGCACACGTTGGTGGAACCCAGTAGCTCGTCGAACACCAGGGCGATGATGCCGCCGTGGATGGAGTCCGGCGGCCCGCCGTAGAGCGCGCCGAGCACGGTGGTGCCCCGCATCCTCTCGCCATCGAAGCTCATGGCAATGGGCGGAGCGATCGGGTTCAAGGGTCCGACGACGGGGCTGTAGGGGAAGAAGGCCGAGGGGTCGTCGGCGGGGCCGGGGAGCATGGTGGCCAGCTCCGGCCGCAGGCCTCCCTGCATGACGGTGGTGTCCACCATGTGCGGCTCGAGCAGCGCAGCGGCGCGGGTGACGAGCGCAGTGGCTTCGGCGAGATCCGAAGTCGGCGCATCGGTCAGGCGGATGGCGGCGATGAGGCGTCGGGCGGCCCCGGCCATCGTCGCGGTGCCTTCATGGTCGGCGACCTGGGCGCCGGGTCGGGGTTCGTCCATGCCCGCCATCCTGGCAGTGTCAGTGATGCGCGTTCGCCAGGTACCCGTGAATCGAGCGGATGGCGCTCGATTCCCTCGCCCACAGCGGCCGCCACCCGCTTCATCAACCCGCTTCGCACATCACCCGTTGCCAACATGCCGGGCAGCGATGTCTCGAACGAAAGGACCGGGCCCGAAACCTGCTCGGAAGGGACATCGGGGTCGGTGACCACGTAGTCCTGATCGTCGAGGGCGGCATGGCCCCACCGCCGCAATGCCTGTGCGCAGGGTGACCTCGGTGAGGCGTTCGTCGCCGTGCAGCCCGTCCTGCCCGGGCGGATCGGCCTCCCCGGAGGGTGTGCCAGTGATGGGGCGATCCCGGTCTGCCCATCGGTCGGCTCGTAGGCTTCGAGGCGCCGCGCCGCTGTCGCGCCGGCGGTTCGAGGGGAGCGACGTGGGGACGACCGCCCGGGGACTGGACGTCAGCACCGACGATGCCGGGGCCGTGGCGGTGCTCGACGACTTCACCGATCGTCTCGTGGGGCTCGAGCCCGGGGCGGAGGCAGTACTCGAAGGGGTGGTGGCGCACCCGGACGTGGTGTCGTTGCGCCTCGGGGCGGCGATGCTCGGGCTCTACGGCCAGACCACCGAGGCGTCGGCGCTGGCGGCCGGGCACCTTCTCGGGGCCGAGGCGCTCAGCGCAACGATGAACGAACGCGAGCGCGCCGTTCTCGCGGCGCTCAGGCGTTGGGACGCCGACGACGTGTTGGTGGCGGCTGAGGCGTTCGAGGCGATCGTGACCCGCTGGCCCACCGACATGCTCTCGGTGAAGGCCCTCGAGTTCCACTACTACGTACTCGGTCAACAGCACATGGGACCCCGTTTTCTCGCCCAGATGGACCGCATCGCCGGCCCCAACCGGGGTGACGCCGACTTCCTGGCCGCGTGGGCGTTCGCCGCCGAGCTGAGCGGGCAGCTGGAACGGGCCGCCGACCTGGCCGAGGAGGCGATCTCGATCAAGCCCCACACGGCCTGGGCCCACCACGCGCTGGCCCATGTCTTCATCACTCGTGGGGACCCCCCGGAGGCCCTGGCCCGGCTTCGGAGCTTCCTGCCGGCATGGGAGACGAGCGGAAGGGTCGTCCACTGCCACAACGCCTGGCACCTCGCCGTGGCCCACCTGGACCAACTCGATCGTGACGGGGCCGACGCGGTGTACGCCGATCATGTGTGGGGGGTGAACCCCGACAGCCCCGGCGAGCAGATCGACGCCATCTCGTATCTGTGGCGGGTCGAGATGGCCGGTTGGGCGGTGGCCGACGGGGTGTGGGCCGACGTCGCCGACCACGTCGAGACTCGCGTGCACGAGTGTGTGTTCCCGTTCTTGAGCGCCCACCACGGCTACGCCCTGGCTCGGGCCGGACGCACCGACGCCCTGGAGGCGCTGCGGGCCTCGGTGCAACGCCGAGTCGACGCGGATGACGGTGAATCGGCGCGCGTGTGGCAGCCCGTGGGCGTCGCCGTCGTGGAGGCGAGCATCGCCCACGGAATGGGAGCACTGGTCGCGGCGGCCACCCTGCTCGGCTCGGTGGAGGGGCAGATGACAGCCATAGGCGGCAGTGACGCCCAGGACGACCTGTTCCGTCTGGCCCTCCTCACTGCGCTGGCCGGGTCGGGTCGTACCGCGGACGCCCGCTCGTACTGGTCGGCCATCACTGCGTTCAAGACCCCGTCGCCGCTGGACGAACACCTGCTCGCCGCGATCTGACGGAGGTCTCGCTGACCTCACTTTGGTCGGCCGTTCGCCTCGGGGGTCTCAGAGGCGACACGCCGGGCGTACGGTCACGGCCATGGACCTGATCGACACCCTGCGCAGCACCGGAGCTGTCCGGCAGTTCACCGACGAGCCGGTTGCCGACGAGGTCGTGCACCGCGTGCTCGACACTGCCCGCTTCGCTCCGAACGGTGGCAATCGGCAGGCGTGGCGGGTGGTGGTGGTGCGCAGTCCGGAGGTGCGCGTCGCGTTGCGGGATCTGTATCTCCCGCCCTGGTACGAGTACCTGGCCCAGGGTGCGGCCGGCCTCACCCCGTGGGCGCCGGTGGGCGACCGGGCTGCCGAGACCGCGGCCGTGGTTGCGGCCGAGGGGTTACGGGCCGTCGGAGCCGACAGTCCCGGCTTCGCCGAGCACTTCGACCAGGCGCCGGTGCTGCTGGCGGTGTTCGGCGATCTCACCCGGCTGGTGGGCACCGACCGAGACCTCGGCCGCTACACCTTCGTGGCCGGCGCCTCGATCTACCCGTTCGCCTGGAACATCTTGCTGGCGGCGCGGTCGGAGGGTCTCGGCGGGGTGATGACCACCATCCTCGGGCGGGTGGAGCCGCAGGTGAAGGAGCTGCTGGGCGTGCCCGAGCACGTGGCCCTGGCCACGGTGATGGCTCTGGGCCACCCCGTGCACCAGCCCACCAAGCTGCGACGCGACCCCGTCGGGTCGTTCGCGACCATCGACCGGTTCGACGGAGAACCGTTCGGCGGCTGACGAGTTTGGGTTCGTGGTCTTCGAGCACACCACGACGTAGCGTCGGGGTGGTCATCCGAGGATGGGAGATGCCGAGCATGAGCGTTGACGACGTGGAGACGCCCCGTCGTGGGGCCGGGATCGATCGCACCGAGGAGTGGGCGGAGCTGCGCCGTCGGCACCTCCATGACGCCTCCGACCGACCGCCGTCGTCCGCCCGCGGGGTCCACCACGTCGCTCTGCTGTCGAGCGACGTCGAGGCGACGATCGAGTTCTACCAGGGCGTGCTCGAGTTCCCGCTCACCGAGCTGTTCGAGAACCGTGACTACCAGGGCTCGACGCACTTTTTCTTCGACATCGGCAACGGCAACGCCCTGGCGTTCTTCGACATGCCCGGTCTCGATCTCGGCCCCTACGCCGAAGTGCTGGGTGGTCTGCACCACCTCGCCATCTCGGTGGATCCCGAGCGCTGGGAGGCGTTGCGGGCCAAGCTCGAGGCGGCCGGTGCGGCGACGGAGAACCTCTCGGGGAGCTCGCTCTACTTCACCGGTCCCGACGGCGAGCGCATCGAGATCATCTCTGACCCCCTGAGTGAGATGTACGGCACGTTGGTGGGGTAGCGCAACCGGGCGCGGATCATCGACGGTTGTTCCGAGCGTCGCCGCTGTGGCGGCTGGCGGCTGGCGGCTGGGGGTGTGGGGGGTGGCTTGGACCCGCCGTCGAAGCCGAAGCCCCGGCGCTCTGGTGCCCCGGCGCTCTGGCGCTCTGGACCTTAAGAGCTGGGTCAGCTGGTGTCGGCGGCGAAGAGGAGGGCGGGTTCGGGTAGTAAGCCTCGGTGGTCTGCACCTGGCGACCGTGGGTCGGGGTCGGGCTCGGGCTCGGGGGACTGTCCCCGGGCGCGGGTGCGCCGGCTGGTTGGCTCGGGGTGGGCCGGTGATGGGCCGATCGGGGGCTTCACGTGTGGTCCGGCGCGTCCTGTTGCCGTTGCCGTTGCCGTTGCCGTTGCCGTTGCCGTTGCCGCTGCGGGTGGGTCGGTGTCGGGTGGGTCGGTGCCGGGTGGGAGCCAGTTTTGGGGGTGGCTGGTGACGGTGGTGGTGCCGGTGGGGTTGGTGGCGTGGAGGGCGTGGTTGGGGTCACCGGTGAGTGTCCAGCCGCCTTCGTGGATGGTGTGGTGGTGGTGCCAGCAGACCAGGGTGAGGTTGCCGGCGTCGGTGGGTGA
>Ga0209491_10000276_pt1 | contig 101630 bp, 81 predicted proteins | sample BON02_FD_187213 | JGI IMG/M metagenome (GOLD analysis project Ga0209491, IMG submission 187213) | Freshwater microbial communities from Lake Bonney liftoff mats and glacier meltwater in Antarctica - BON-02 (SPAdes) (version 2) | ecosystem: Environmental > Aquatic > Freshwater > Ice > Glacier...
AAAACAACTTTTATAACATAAGTGGTATCCACGTTATAAGTATAATTTCGTCTATTTAGTTTTTGATTAACAGATTGATTCCTTTTTTTAAAATGATTTATCATGTTGTCTTTTACAGCAACATTAGAATCAAGGTAATTGTCAAACCCGCAGCAATGCATATTATACTCCGCATTTAAAGACTGCACGATTGCAAATAAAACAATCAATACTTTTACTTTAGTTTTACATATCATTAGCAAAATAAATGCTGTTTATATACCAAAGATTATTGTCGTTGGGCCTTAGACCATCTTAGAGTAGTGAGCGTGTTTGTAGATTTATTTAGCACTTTTACTATATATTGTCCGTTTGCAATTAATTCAGTACCTAATATCATAAAAGGGCCATTTAGTTTTACATTGTTTCTTGTTAATATTTTTCTACCAACCATATCATACAATTCTACACTAAAAAGTGTTTGAGTAAAAATATCTGCAGTTAAATGCAATTCATTTTTAGGATTAAATAAAATACGCGGCTTGGCATCCACATTAGCCCCAATTACACTATCCACGCTCACCTCTGTGGTGTAAATCGATTTTCTATGTGTATTGATATTATATTTCATTAAAGCAGCCTGCTGTGCTGTAAATATATTTTGACACCTTCCAAGTGCATAATCCATGTAGTTTTCTATTTGGTCTGGTAAATCATTTATAGGATCAGTGCAAGTATTAACAAAATTGCAATTAAAATTAGACTCCCTTGTATTTGGGGTGTCATCTATATAATCATCATTGCTGGTATTACAGTTAGACGCAATACCCCAAGTATGAAATAATCCAAAGTAATGACCAAGTTCGTGGGTTAAGGTTCTGCCTAATCCGCCACTATTATTTGAAGATGCAGTAATGTTGAATCTACCGACAGTAGAAAAATGAACAACTGCTCCCTGCACCTCTTTTGGATAAAAGAGTGACCAATTTGGCGCATCGTTTGGCGGAGTTGCATAACCTGCCACGAATCCGTTTGAAGGGTTGGTTGGAAACATATCACATACCCAAACATTTAAATAATTGTCAGTATCCCATGCATCTTTACCGCCATTGGAATTGTATTTCATTCTCTCGTCTAAATTAGGATTATGGTTCGAGAAAGAATTAATAGTCGTAAAGGTTCTTGTTATTCCATTTGTGGGTAACCCATTAGGGCCGACTGTAGCCAATTCGAACCTAATACGCATACTGCCAGCAACACCCTTGAAAATTTGTCGTGTAGCATTTGTATCCCTATTTTGCCTATTAAAATCTTCGTTTATTACCTGCATTTGTGTAATAATCGTAGAATCTGGAATATTTTCTGATGTATTGTTATATAAAACATGAAAAACCACTTTAACAATATATGTGGTATCATAGTTATAAATATAATTTCTACGAAATTGTTGATTATTAAAGTCAGATTTCCATTTTTCTGAATTCTTTTTGAGTTGTTCTGATACCTTTGGATTATTTTCTAAAAGTAAATCAAAACCGCAGCGATGAGGATTTTCTTGTGATTTTAAAAATCCAGCGAGGCTAAGAAATAAAAGAAATAGGTTTATTTTCATATCAATGGTTCAAAAATAAGCATTCTTTTCTCATTTTCCTGTAAAATTTGCAGGCCTTTTTTCGTTAAATGCGGCTACACCTTCTTTATAATCATCACTTTTGCCTGCAATTTCTTGACAGTAAGCCTCATAATCTAGCATTGTATCTAAATCACTATAGGTTGATTTATTTAACATTTTTTTCATTAAACCAATTGCTTTTGTCGGTGCATTTGCATAATAGAGCGCAATCTTTAATGTTTCTTCATCTAAATTTTCTGGTTCTGCCAAACGGTTAATTATTCCTAAGTTCATTGCTTCTTGTGCATCAATTTTTGTAGCCATTGTAGCCATTTCAAACGCTTTTTGAGTGCCAACAATACGCGGTAAAAAATAAGAAGAGCCACTATCTAAAACCAATCCAACATTTATAAAAATTTCTATGAGTGATGCCTTGGTAGAAGCGATGATAAAATCACTTGCCAAGGCCAATGAGCAACCTGCACCAGCAGCAACCCCGTTTAATTTGCAAATTATTGGCTTAGGCATATTGCGCATTAATCGTATTATTGGATTGTATCTTTTATGCAATGAGTCTGCTAAAGATCTTTCTTTATTGCCTGAAATTGATTTTAAATCTTGACCGCTGCAAAATGCTTTTCCAGCTCCTGTTATAATTATGACCCTTACTTCATTGTCCTTTCCAACTAATTTTAAGACCTCCTGCAATTCAAAGCTCTGCTCATCGTTAAATGCATTATAAACTTCTGGCCTATTTAGCGTAATGGTAGCGATGTTTTTACTTATTTCTAAAAGAATATTTTGATAGGTTTTCATATAATGCACAATATTACCAAAATTCCAATTAATAATCCAATCAAAATTTCTTTAAAATTATGGGCTTTTAATACCAATCTAGATGTAGCCACTATTCCTGTAAAGAGAATAAAAAAACAAGCCAAAAGTATAAATTGATTATTTTGCCAATATATTCCTTCTTTTAAAAAGTATGCAGCCCCACCTGCCATTGCCATGGTATGAACACTAGCTTTAGTAAAAGTCAATAAACTTGCGTTTACAAATAATGCAATGGCGGAGCATAAAATCATTATCGCAACAGTGTTAAAAGAGCCATCCCATATTTGATAAGCACTTATTGCTAAAAGGGCTGCAATAAAAATAAAGGGCAAAAACCGCTCTTTTTGATTGGGTAAATGAAAACTACTAATATATCCAGCTCTTTTAAACGTGTTTAATGCCAAAATTGGTATACCTATTAAGGTGATTAATAAAAGCAATCCAATTTTTGATAATTGAGCAAAATCTAATTTCCCTCTGAGCAAAGGATGGCAATAAAGTATAATTATTGCAATAAAAAAATTTACAAATAAAGGATGAAAGATATAAGAAATAGCAAGTGAAAAATGCTTTAAAATCTTATTTTGCAAGATAGCTTACAGATTTTACAGCTTCAATGATTTTGGCAACACTAGGTAAAAAAGCGTCTACAAGTGTGCTTGCATAAGGCAGCGGAACATCTTTGGTAGTAACTCTTAATACTGGAGCATCTAAATAGTCAAAGGCCATTTTTTGAACCATATAGGATATTTCACTGCTTATAGATGCAAGCGGCCAAGCTTCTTCCACAATGACAAGGCGATTGGTTTTTTTAACACTTTCTATTACTGTTTGATAATCTAATGGCCTTACAGTGCGCATATCAATAAGTTCTGCATTGATGCCTTCTTTAGCCAATAATTCCACAGTTTCGATGCATCGCAGCATCATTTTTCCAAAAGACACAATAGTTACATCATTTCCTTCTGAAACTATTTTTGCTTTGCCTATAGGTATAGTATATTCACCATCAGGAATCATCCCTTTCATTCCATACATTTGTTCGCTTTCCATAAATATCACAGGGTCATTATCTCTGATACTTGTTTTAAGCAATCCTTTAGCATCTTCGCAATTAGAGGGCACTACCACTTTTAAACCAGGGGTATTTGCATACCAATTTTCAAAACTTTGTGAGTGCTGAGCACCTAATTGACCTGCTGAACCTGTAGGGCCTCTAAATACAATTGGACAAGTAAACTGACCACCACTCATACTATTGATTTTAGCTGCTGCATTAATTACTTGATCGATAGCAACTAATGAAAAATTAAATGTCATAAACTCTATGATTGGTCTTAATCCATTCATAGCAGCACCAACACCTATACCCGCAAAGCCTAGCTCTGCAATTGGTGTATCTATCACTCTTTTTTCTCCAAACTCTGCCAACATACCTTGGCTCACTTTATAAGCGCCATTATATTCTGCAACCTCTTCTCCCATCAAAAAAACGAGCTCATCTCTGCGCATTTCTTCTTGCAATGCTTCTCTTAAGGCTTCTCTAAATTGTACTTCTCTCATTGGGTTTTTTTAAACATCTGCAAATATAATCAGTTTTTTTATTTCAATGGCTTTTTAAAACATAAATACGATAATAGATTCACCTATTCATCGATTTGTTTCCATAATTATTAATTAATCAATACCTTTTTTACAAAATATAGGCCATTATTCTCAAAGTAAAGCAGCATTAATCCATTTTGATTTATATTTATTTTATTACTTCCGCTTTGCAATGTTGCAGCGCTTAACTGCTTGCCGTTTAAATCATAAATTTTTAAAGTTATGTTGTTAGCAATTACTTCTACTGTAAAAACACCATCTGATGGATTTGGAAAAACCTTTACATTAGCTTCTGATAATTGATCTAAAAACGATTGCTTTTCTGCAGCTGATACCGCTGCCAATGCATTTACTTTTCCATATCCCCATCTATTATTTGGCAACTGACCTGTAAAGGCATCTTGCATGGCTGTGTTTTTTAAAATAAAACTTACTTGCGCTGCATTCAAATTTGGATTTGCCTCAAGCATTAATGCTACAATTCCAGTTACATGAGGCGCAGCCATGCTAGTGCCGCTATATGAAACCCAAAATTGAGTATCATTATTAAAAACACTAATATCTGCTAATGCATTGCTGTTAAAATCTCTAAAATCTCTATTGTTTACAGCACTTACAATATTTTGGCCTGGAGCAGCAATATCAGGCTTAATTCTGCCATCAATTGTTGGACCTATTGAACTAAAACTTGCATAATTTCCAGGGGTTAAACTATTAGATTCGTCAATTAATTTACCTTTATTTGATACCCAAATTGCTCTATTTATATATGCCCCAACACTAATTGTTCCTTTTCCTGTACCACCATTTTCGCCCATGGTGTGCATATTGTCTCCTTTTTTAAAACCTGTTAAAAACGAGGCATTTCTTATTTTGTCTACAAAAAAACCTGTGCTCCAGTTTAGCGCATCACCACTATTCCAGGCATCTATTCTACCCGAATCAGAAAAGAACTCTAAAACGATAAAATTTTTCTTTGGCTTATAGTTCGTTGCCATTATCAATACATTAGGTTTTTGATTGTGAATGTAATTTGCCTGTATCTGAAGCTCAAAAATTAGCGTATCGCCATTGGCAGAGTTTATGGTATCTAATCTGCTTAGTGTGTTTGAATTATAAAAAGGGGAGGAGACAAGTATGTTTTTAGAAGTATCGTATAAATGCAATCTAAAACTAAATGGCATATTTTTAGACCCCCAAACATCTGTATAAACGGACTCTTTATTAGAAAAATTTCTTAACCTATCTATTGGGATAGTTTTAATTGTATCTTTATTAAATTGATAAGAAAAGTGCATATCGTTGTTGCCATCATTGCCATTTGCACCTACAATAATATGACCTGCATTTTTGACTAGTTCTTCTACTGCTTTATCAAAAAGGCTGCTGCCATCATGCGGCCCAGTGTGCATGCCCCAACTTAAATTTATAACCGCAGCTTGATTATTTGCTTTGGCGTATTTAAAAATAAAACTATATGCATCTATAATATTTGGGTTTGCTACAATATAATCGCCATAAGCACTGCCAGGAATAGCATCAGTGGCATATTTTATTTTCACAAAAATTAAATCACTTTCAGGTGCCATACCTCGATGTTTAAGACCGGGTGTGGATAATCCAGAACCAGCGGCAATGGCTGCAACATGTGTTCCATGACTACCATCTAAGTCTACTTGATTCAAAATTTCATTTGGTGTTTGGCAAAGTTTTCCATACAAATAGGGCGTTGGGCCATTGTTTTGCAAAGCACTTTGATCCCAAAACTGTTTTACCCTATAACTCACACTATCTTTTGCATAAAAACTAGGATTGTCTGTTTGAAAGCCAATATCTACTATACCAACAAGCACATTTTTTCCTCCATAGTTTTTTACTAATCCATTGTTTAAGCCATTTTGAACCTGATTTACTTTACTATGAAGACGTGCACCCTCATTTTTAAAACGGACTGCATTGCTATACATTGCTCCTTCAAAAGCGATAATATAATCAGCAGTTTTAATACATTTCAATTTATTTTCCGGTATTAAACAAGTTAATATGGTGCCTAAATCTGTTCTTATTATTACAGATTCTGCAATTAAATCCTTTTTGTAAACTGTATCTTTTAACTGAATAATCGCACTTATATATTTTTGACTACCAATATGTTCAATAATATAACCTGAACCATTTAGTTGGCAATAAATAATTAATTTTAAGGCAAAAAGTAAATAGGCTAGCAAATATTTTTTCATATAAAGTTTACAAATAAAAAGATTAAATCTTACTTCTGCATCAAAGTAATGTAAAATATATGGAATGAGTTTTTTTTATACGTTTGAATTTAAAGCTGTAAATACATGAAAAAATGTTTTTGTAGCACCATTCACCGCTATTCAATTAGCTAATACTGTTCCTCTTGAGAGGGAAAATTTTCACTTCTAACATCTGTAATATAGTTTGAAACTGCTTTTTTAATTGTTTCAAATAAAGAGGCATACCGCCTGATAAACCTAGGGCTAAAATCTTTACTTATTCCAAGCATATCATGCAGCACCAAAACTTGTCCATCTACACCATTGCCTGCACCAATACCTATTACAGGTATTTGAACACTTTTTGCCACCTCTGCTGCTAAAACTGCGGGTATTTTTTCCAACACAATAGCAAAACACCCTGTCTTTTCTAATAGTATTGCATCTTCAATTAATTTTTTCGCCTCTTCTTTTTCTTTTGCCCTTACCGCATAAGTTCCAAATTTATAAATAGACTGTGGTGTTAATCCCAAATGACCCATTACAGGAACACCAGCAGTCAATATTCGTTGTATACTTTCTATTACTTCTATGCCTCCTTCAAGTTTAACTGCATGCCCGCCAGATTCTTTCATTATTTTAATAGCACTTTCCAAAGCGGTTTTACTATTTCCTTGATAGCTGCCAAAAGGTAAATCAACTACAACTAAAGCTCTACTGATACCTCTAACAACGCTGCTTGCATGGTAAATCATTTGTTCTAATGTTATAGGAAGCGTGGTTTCATGCCCTGCCATAACGTTACTTGCACTATCACCTACAAGAATAACATCTATTCCTGCATCATCAACTATTCTTGCCAACGAATAATCGTATGCAGTAAGCATGCTTATTTTCACATTTGCTTCTTTCATTTCTTGAAGCACGTGTGTGGTTACTCTACTAATTTGAGAAAAATCTTTTTTCATAATTAAATTTTATTCTTATTTCTGTCTAAGCAGCCTAATTTAATAGCTGAACCATAAAATAGGGCAGTAGCATTATAATTAAAAAAATGTAGTGATGGACTAAAGCCTGTTCCGTTTATACTATCTAAAAAATTAAAGGAATCCTTATTACAATTTTTGATTATCCAATTTATTTGTTTTCTAAGGTATATTAATTCATCCAAATTTAAACTATCCTTAATATTTAAATCTTCATTAATAATGCTTAACCTTTTTATTTGATCTTTTTGTGCTTTATCCAAATCATAAAGGCTATCAAATTTGATTTTGTTGCGCTCAAATAATTCTCTATTTTCTTCTAATTTTGAAGACAATGTTTGCACTGCTTCTCCATCTGGGCCATTAATAATTGTGTTTTTAAAGTTTTTATAACCTTCTATTAAATCTTCCAAACTATCTGCCTGCTTGTTAATCAAATCTATAGAATTGTTTAATTGTTTGTTTATTTCAGAAAGTTTATTTATTTCATCTTTGTTGTCTTTTTCGTTTAACTGCATAGCTTTGAGCCTATCAATTTCTTGGTTTTTGCTATTACTTTCTCTTTTTAAAGCAATGATTTGCGCTTCAAGTTTTTCTATTCCAGTGTTTTCTTCACCAAAAGATATAGGAGGATCTGTGCGTAGCACAAAACTATTGCAATAGCCATGTGATAGAGGTCCAATAAAAAGTGCAAATGTTCCTTTATCATATTCAATTTCGGTAAATGTAAAAACAAATTTATCATTAATAAACAAATCATAGGTGCGGTTAAATGCCTTGATTTTTAGAATATTTTTAGAAGTTTTAATAATCTTACTTTCTTTCACCCAGCCATTGTCTAAGTTATTGTTTGTGTAATAAAACTTATCTCCATTAAGTTTACTAATTCTAAATGATTTTTGTTTGTTAATTTCTATAAGCACGCCCCCTTTACCATCTTCTTGCCCAAGCATTAAAATACCCAAACTTGAATTTTTATTCGCAGATTTATCAAAACTTAGCGATGTGGTTATGCTAAAATTAATTAAAGGTTTGATTTTTGGAAAAAAGAAGTTGCCCGAATTGGTGTTCAATCTTCGCAATTCATATTTATTAGCCTGCGTAATGGCTAAATTTTCTGTATTAAATACCTGTGGCCATGTTTCGTTGATGCTAGAAAATGCTTCTTCAAGCATAACATACTCGTATACTTTAGTAATTTGTTGTCCTTTTGTAAAAAATGACACCAATAACCCAATAATTAAAAATATTAACCGCATATTTGCATTTTTATTTATAAATAGCAGCAAAGGTAATGTTTAAGAAGATTAAATTATTTAATTTTAGAAAAAATATTGGTAAGTCATTTACCATTATTGCATTTTGTGCTTTGCTCAATGCTTGTAAAAATGACCTAGAAGTAAATGCTCCTCACAAAGAGACAATTGTTGTTTTTGGCTTATTAGACCCATCACAATCAAAACAGTATATAAAAGTAAATAGGGCTTTTATAACAAATAATCAAAGCGTAAAAGAAGTTGCTCAAATTGCCGACAGTGTCTATTTTTCGAGCATCGAGGTTACATTACTTGAAGAGCTTACAAACACCACTACCATCCTTACTCCTGAGAATATTCCCAATAAAAATTCTGGCATTTTTTTAAATCAACCCAATATTCTCTACACCACCAATTTGCCTATAAAAACCAATAGTAGGTACTTTATTAAAGTTAAAGATAACAAAACAGGAATAGAAGCTAATGCTGTAGCAATTATTGCTGGAAGTCCATTTATTAATGGCCCAATAACAAATTTTTCAACAGACTTTTCATTAAGCAATGGCCCAAATGGAGGAATAAATATAGATTTTGTGCCAGGAATAAATACTGCAAATTACGATGTAATTATGGATTTTGAATATGTAGAATATGATAAATTTGATACTTTAAATAAGTTTAATAAAACAATCACTTGGAAAATTTTAAAAAATGTTTCACCCAAAGCCACATTTAGATTTTCTAATAATATTTCAAGAGAGTTATTTTATGATTTACTCACAAGCCAAATTGCTCCAAGAAAAGATTGGATAAGGCAGGCCAAATCATTTCAATTTAGTTTTATAGGAGCTACTCAAGAATTGGTGAACTATATTTCTGTTAGCACACCTTCTATTGGTATTGTTCAAAAACAGACTGATTATACAAATATTAATAACGGTGCAGGAATTTTTGCAAGCAGAAATATTTTTCTTACTAAGAAAGTTCCCCCATCTGGTCAAACATCATTTTTGTTATCCAATAGTCCTAAAACATCAGCGATAGGATTTTAAAATCTAAGGGTATAAATGTCATTATTTAATGCCTAAAAACTGACAAAGGCTGTGCTTTTTTTTTCAATACTGCCAATTAGTCATATTTGTTATTAGAATTACATTATTTTAAGGATTGGTATTTTAATTGTTATAGTAAGATTAAAATAATAAATAATATGAGTAAAATAATTGGAATAGATTTAGGAACCACCAACTCTTGCGTAGCCGTGATGGAAGGTAATGAGCCAGTAGTGATTACAAACAGTGAGGGAAAAAGAACAACTCCATCAATCGTTGCTTTTTTAAAAGATGGAGAACGAAAAATTGGGGATCCTGCAAAAAGACAAGCAATCACTAATCCTGAAAAAACAATATCTTCCATAAAAAGATTTATGGGAAATACTTATGACCAAGTAAAAATGGAAGCGGGCAGGGTGCCGTATAAAGTTGAAAAAGGTGAAAACAACACTCCAAGAGTAAAAATTGACGACCGTTTATTTACCCCGCAAGAAATAAGTGCAATGATTTTGCAAAAAATGAAAAAAACTGCAGAGGATTTTTTAGGATATGAAGTAAAGGAAGCAGTAGTAACAGTGCCAGCATACTTTAATGATGCACAAAGACAAGCAACAAAAGAGGCCGCAGAGATTGCTGGACTAACTGTTAGAAGAATAATAAATGAGCCTACAGCAGCAGCTTTGGCTTATGGCCTAGATAAAAAAGGACTAGAATCTAAAATTGTGGTATTTGATTGTGGTGGAGGCACCCATGATGTTTCTGTTTTAGAATTAGGAGATGGTGTTTTTGAAGTTAAAGCCACAGATGGAGATACTCATCTAGGTGGTGATGATTTTGATCAAAAAATTATTGACTGGTTGATTCAAGAATTTAAGGACGAAAATGGAGGATTAGATTTATCGAAAGATCCTATGGCTTTACAAAGGCTTAAAGAAGGTGCAGAAAAAGCCAAAATAGAATTGTCTTCTGCTGCAAGTTCTGAAATTAATCTACCCTATATTATGCCAGTAGATGGTATACCCAAACACCTTGTGCGCACTTTGAGCAAGGCGCAATTCGAGAAATTAGTTGATGATTTAGTACAAAGAACAATTACACCATGCAAAACTGCACTTAAAAATGCGGGATTAAAACCATCAGAAATAGATGAAATAATTTTAGTTGGAGGCAGCACAAGGATACCTGCTATTCAAGAAGCTGTTGAAAAATATTTTGGCAAAGCTCCTAATAGAAGTGTAAATCCGGATGAGGTTGTTGCAGTTGGTGCAGCTATCCAAGGTGCTGTTCTTAGTGGTGATGTTACAGATGTTTTGCTATTAGATGTAACACCATTATCATTAGGTATAGAAACTATGGGTGGTGTGATGACTAAATTAATTGAATCCAACACCACAATTCCTACCAAAAAAAGTGAGGTATTTTCTACCGCGTCAGATAATCAACCTTCGGTTCAGATACATGTATTGCAGGGAGAGAGACCGATGTCTAAGGATAACAAATCGATAGGTATGTTTAACCTTGATGGCTTGCCACCCGCACAGCGAGGTGTTCCTCAGATAGAAGTAACTTTTGATATTGATGCAAATGGAATATTAAATGTGAGTGCAAAAGATAAAGGAACAGGAAAAGAGCAAAAAATAAGAATTGAAAGCAGCAGCGGACTTAGCAAAGAAGAAATAGAGAAAATGAAAAAAGAAGCAGAAGCAAATGCAGATTCAGATCAAAAACTTAAAGAAGAAATTGAGAAACTAAATGCAGCAGACGCATTAATTTTCTCAACCGAGAAGCAGTTTAAAGAATTTGGAGAAAAAATACCAGCAGAAAAAAAACAACCTATAGAAACTGCACTTGAAGAATTGAAAAAAGCACATGCTGCAAAAGATTTTTCTTTAATAGAAACAACTACAAATGCACTAAATGAAGCATGGAATGCTGCAAGTCAAGATATTTACAATGCTCAGCAGGCAGAAGGAGCGCCTGCACAAGAGACTCAAGCAGAACCCAACACAAAAGATAACGCGGAGAGCAATGTAGAGGATGTAGATTTTGAAGAGGTTAAATAGAATAAACTGTCAATTATAATAAAAAAGCGCAAAATGTAATTTTGCGCTTTTTTATTTAATCAATTTTTTTGAAAGCAATACGAGTATTGGACTCTTTTATAAACATTTTTATGCAAATAACATGAAACATTGATTGGGCAAAAGTTGTTTAAATAATTAAACATAATTTTTATTAATTTTGCCCCAATAAAATACAGTGATTATAAATACACAAACTTCTGCAATCTTAGTTTTAGAAAATGGTGCAATTTTTAGAGGAAATGCTATTGGTAAAATCGGCACTAGTACTGGAGAAATATGCTTTAATACTGGCATGACTGGTTACCAAGAGGTGTTTACCGACCCTAGCTATTTTGGACAAATTCTTATTGCTACAAATAACCACATTGGTAATTATGGCGCTAAGGAAAGTGAAATGGAAAGCGATGGGATAAAAATAAATGGATTAATTGTAAAAAGATTCTCTTCAAATTATTCAAGATCTCAGGCCACAAGTTCCTTAGATGATTTTATGATGCAAGGAAATTTAGTAGGTATTACAGATGTAGACACACGAGAATTAACAAGAATTGTAAGAAACAGCGGAGCTATGAATGCGATTATCTCTTCAGAAATTTTTGACATAGATCAATTAAAAGAAAGATTAAGGGCTGTGCCAAGCATGGACGGGTTAGAGTTGAGCAGCCAAGTAACAACAGATAAATTTTATGCACAAGGAGCAGATAATGCATTTAATAGGGTTGCCTTACTAGATTTTGGAACTAAAAAAAATATTGCAAGATGCTTAGTTGAAAGAGATGTTTATGTTGGTGTTTTTCCTGCAATGGCAAGCTTAAAAGACATTATGGATTTTAAACCAGATGGCATTATGTTATCAAATGGCCCTGGAGATCCCGCAACAATGGCGTATGCTGTAGAAAACACAAAAGCCTTTTTAGAGGCAAAAATGCCAGTTTTTGGCATTTGTCTTGGCAATCAAATTTTAGCAAAAGCGTGTGGATTAGAAACATACAAAATGCACCATGGTCATAGGGGATTAAATCACCCCGTATTAAATCTAAAAACAGGACTTTCTGAAGTTACGAGTCAAAATCACGGGTTTTCTGTAAAAGAAGATAAAAACAATACAGCTGTAAGAATAAGTCATATTAATCTAAATGACCATACAATAGAGGGGATAACTGTTGTTGATAGGCCAGCATTTGCAGTACAATACCATCCAGAAGCAGCTCCAGGGCCGCATGATTCGCGTTATCTTTTTGATGATTTTATAACAATGATTAATAATAATAAATAATGAGTTGCATAATAGATATTAAAGCAAGAATGATTTTGGATTCTAGGGGAAATCCTACTATAGAGGCAGATGTTTTTACAGAAAATGGATTTTTAGGGCGTGCAGCAGTGCCAAGTGGAGCAAGCACAGGTATACATGAGGCCACAGAGTTAAGAGATGGTGGAAAACTATATTTAGGAAAAGGAGTATTAAATGCGATAAACAATGTAAATACTGTTATAGCAGATGCTTTAGTTGGTCTGCCTATAAATAATCAAGCCGAAATAGATTACACAATGATTAGTCTTGATGGAACAGAAAACAAGTCAAATTTAGGAGCGAATGCAATATTGGCAGTATCTTTGGCATGTTCCAAGGCAGCTGCTGCTGAGAGTGGTCAGGAACTATACAGATATTTGGGTGGTGCTAATGCTTGCACTTTGCCAATCCCTTTAATGAATATATTAAATGGGGGCTCACATGCAGACAATGCTATTGATTTTCAAGAATTTATGATCGTGCCGCTCAATGCTGAAAGCTTTAGTGAGGCACTGCAAATGGGTGTATCGGTTTTTCATCATTTAAAAAGTGTGTTAAAGGCCAAAGGCTACGCTACAAATGTAGGCGATGAGGGTGGTTTTGCTCCAAATATCCAGTCTAATGAAGAAGCTATAGAAACAGTTTTAAAGGCGATTGAAAAAGCTGGATATAAACCAGGCAAAGATATTTATTTAGCAATTGACGCAGCAGCAAGCGAAATGTATGATAAGAAAACAGGATTATATACTTTTACAAAAAGTTCTAAAAAATCAATTACTTCTGATGAAATGGTGGATTATTGGAAAAAGTGGTGCACTCAATATCCAATCATTAGCCTAGAAGACGGGCTAGATGAAGATGATTGGAATGGATGGATAAATTTAACAAAAACTATTGGCAGTAAAGTGCAATTAGTGGGTGATGACTTATTTGTTACAAATCCTAAAAGACTTAAACAAGGTATAGAAAAACAAGCTGGCAATAGTATTTTGATAAAGGTGAATCAAATAGGTACACTCACAGAAACAATGAATGCAATAAGAATGGCAACAGCAGCAAATTATACGCATATTATAAGCCACAGAAGCGGTGAAACGGAAGATAGTTTTATTGCAGATTTGGCAGTGGCATTAAACAGTGGACAAATAAAAACTGGTAGTGCAAGCAGAAGTGACAGAATGGCAAAATACAATCAATTATTAAGAATTGAGGAAGATTTAGGAAACCATGCAGTTTATAATGGAAAACAATTTAGGTATAAATTTTAGGATGAATATTGTTTAATGGAATGGTTTGAGTCGTGGTTTGATTCTGAATATTACCATTTGCTTTATGAGCACAGAAATGTGGAAGAGGCAGAAATTTTTACTGCGAATATTGCAAAATTATTTCCTCCAATAAAATATAAAAAACTACTTGAAACTGCTTGTGGAAAAGGAAGGCACGCCCTTTCATTTGCAAATAAAGGCTATGATGTTACTGGCTTTGACCTTTCTATAAATAGTATTGCTGAAGCCAAAAAATTGCAAAAAGAAAATTTGGCTTTAAAGTTTGAAGTTCATAATATACTTGATACATTTGATCAAGAAGAGTATGATATTGTAACTAATTTATTTACAAGTTTTGGCTATTTTGAGAACACACTTTTAGACTTAGCGGCTATTAGTAATTTAAAACTCGCACTAAAAAAGGATGGCTTAATAATACAAGATTATTTTAATGCAAGCTTGGTAAAAAACGATGAGATATGGCAAGAAAAAACGGTTAATAATGTGCACTTTAAAACTAAAAAGACCATTGAAAATGGATATGTTTATAAAGAGATTTTGGTGTCAGATAGCAAAATAGGTTTAAATAATATTAGTTTTGAAGAAAAGGTTAGATTGATAACATTAGAAGATTTTAAACAATTATATAAGGCCAATCACCTAAATATTATTGATATATATGGAGATTATGAATTAAATAAGTTTGATGCAGCATTTTCTCCAAGGTTAATTATTATTGCACAAAAATAAAAATACATGGATAAAACACTTTTTCATTTTATTAATTATCAAATTAGCAATGGATTTTTTGATGCAATCATGCCTATTATCTCAAATAAGTTTATTTGGATTCCTATTTATATTTTATTTATAGTTTTAGCAATCAAGAAATTTAAAAGTAAAGCATGGTTACCCATATTATTTATTTTTTTTGCCTATCTTGTAACAGAGCAAACCTGTAATTTAGTAAAACATACTTTTAAAAGGCAAAGACCAAATCAAATTAAGGAATTATATGCCATAAAAAGAATAGAAGGTGGTAGCGGCTATAGCACCCCTTCTGCACATGCAGCCAATCATTTAGCAATCGCAATAGTGGCTTCTACTATTTTAGGATTTTCTTCGTTTGGGCATTTTTTAATACTATTATGGGCTATAATTATTGGTTTTTCTCGCATATATAATGGGGTACACTTTCCTTCTGATATTTTTATAGGTTTTGCAGTAGGTGGTTTTATTAGTATAGCGCTATTGATTTTATACGATTATATTTTTAATCGATTATGGAATAAAGAAACTGCCTAATTTCTCCTTGCAAAAATTTTTAGTTTGTTCAATTCAGCAATTATATACCAATGGGTATAAATAATGATTTTTCTTGTGCTTTTCCATTATGCTTTTCGCCTAAACAAAATTTTAAAGAAAACTAACACTAAGCCAAATATTTTCTAAATCAAAAGTTTGCTATTTTCTAACAAATTTTTATATCTTCGCTACACCATAAACCCATGCAAGCCAGGCATCAAAATAAAGTAAGAAAATACAATCTCTTGAAAATAAAAACCTACCAAGCTGGCAGTTTTGGGCATAAATATGGGTTTAACACCCAAGAAAAGGATGACGAACCGAAACGAAGTGGAACTCGTGAAGACCATTTAAGGACCAAAACAACTGAACAAATTTATGGAGAAGGAAACAGTACCACCGCAGAGTACTGGCAATATGATTCTAGGTTAGGGAGACGGTGGAATGTGGATCCAAGACCTAATTTGAGTATCAGTAGTTATGCTTGTTTTGGGAATAACCCCATTGCCTTTTCGGACATTGATGGAGATACAGCGAGATATGGTTGTTCAAGTGATAAACTAAATGTGTTCCTTGCCCGTGATTTTATCAATGGATTTAATGAAAAGTTTAAAAAAATAAGGGATAATGATAAAAATATTTTATACTCCCAAAAAGATGGAAATAACCCTTTAAGAAATCAAAAAGTTGTTGACCAAGAACCAAATTCAGTAACCAAAGTTTATAGAGATGGTAGATGGGTCAAAATAAATGGTCATGTAGAATATAGTTCTCAAACTGGAGTCTCCCTCTTAGAGCGGTTACCATTATCATTAAAAGTTCCTTTGGGGGCTGTATGCGGAATATTTGCTGGCTTAAAAAGTCTTTTTAAAAGAGAGGAATTGAAATGGGGAATGTCGCAAGGAGCGAAGGTTAGCATGAGCTCTCAAGTTAACCTATTTCAATTTGGTATCGGTAATTATAATAAATACAATAAGTTTAGTTTGATTATGCAATAATACGGGGATATGATGTCCAAGGCGTACCTAAAGAATACGGTTTTTTGCCGTTTGTCGATAAAAAGCAATGTTTTGTCGATATATATACATACAAGTATATATATACATATATAATTTCTTTAATTTGTAGGCCATAAAATCAAAAGCTTTAGGATTTAGAGACAAATTTTACTATTGAAACCAAAAAAATGACAATAATCAATTAATACACCAATAAACAGGGATTGGAGATGCTCTTCTCCTTGTTTTATTTAATATAATAAAAAAAATCCTTTACATATTATTCTTATCTATGCTAAGTTTTACTCTTACCGCACAGGAAACTGAGTGGATGTTTGGAGTTGGTGTTCAGAATTTAGGAAGTCCTTTGGTATTTAGGAGTATTGACGGAAACATGATTTTAGCCACTTCGTTTTACAGAGAGAACAACGGCTCTTTTCAGTTCAAAGGTGCAAATATTTCTGTTAGCAGCTCTACCAATACCAATAACTTATTAATTTCATCTATTACCCTTGATAGTTCTCTAATTTGGTTGTTTTCTACAGATTTAGCAACAAATGTTGCTATAGAGCCAATTGATATTACAACTGATGAAGTAGGTAATATTTATTTGCTAATATTGTATGATGCTGCTAGTTTGGGTAATAAAACTTTTTCATCCAATATAAGTTTGTCATACAATAGAAGTGGAAGAAGGAATGCAATAATTAAATTTAACAACTTTAAATGAATAAGGTATTATTTTGTATATTAATGCTGCTTTTAACGGATGTTAATGCACAAACGCACAAATGGGCGGAATCATTTAGCTCACAGAATTCAGTCAGAGTAATAGGGATAGACCTAGATAATCAAGACAATACATACGCAGTTGGCACCTTTACAGACACTGTAAAGGTACAAGATATCACTTTAAAAAACATCAAAACTCCAATAAACGGACCTGCCTGCTTCCTAAGTAAGCAAGATAAAAATGGAAAAATTTTATGGATGCGTTCAATTCAACGTAACAGCACCTCCTCCATGACAATTGCAAGTGTAAATGTTGTTACAAACAATAAAATAGTAGTTTATGGAAGCTTTCTTAGTGGCGTTGGTGGTATTGTATATTTTAGTAAAAATGATAGTATTGTTGTGCCCTCGGGTCTAGGCGGTTCAGTTGTTTTATTAACAGCAACATATGATTCATCGGGCAATGTTCTTAATTATCAACTTATATCTAAACAGGTAGGTTTTACTATAGGCTATTTTATGTTTGGAATACAAGGCGCTGGCTACGTGGAAAGCGACAGCCAGGGATATATATATTTAACCTTTCACCTAAGAAGCCAAGGTGCAACTACTTACCTTTACTCCGCAAAAGATAGTGCATTAATTCAAAAACCCAAGGGTAGCAAAAATGCACAAGCATTTATTGCCAAGTATAATTCAAGTTTTGATTCCATAATTTGGATTAAAGAATTAGCAAACTTTGAGCAAGGATCATATTCTATATCTAAATTAAAAATGGGTAGAGATAATAACCTTTACATTGCCTCTAATTTCAACCCATTTCCAGGTTCATTGTCAGTGGTGTTTGAAGATACTACCTATACTCTACCTGTTACCACTAAATCTAAAGGGATAGCCGTGGTGATGAACACTTCCGGGAATGTAATATACAAGGGTTATGTAAACCAGAATTTGCGTAGTGATTACATTTCTAGTATTGACGCAGTAGACACTTCTGAAATATATGTTGTAGGAGCAGCAAAAGACACGATTTTAAGAAATGGCAAAAAATTTTATACAGAGAATGCACTTCCCCCTAGGCCTTTTTCGCCAGTCGGGTCACTGGAAACCATGTTCCCTTATGTGGCTAAATTTAGCACTCGAAGTATGGATTGGGTAAAAATGCCTAACAAACCCATTGTAAGCAATTTTGTATACGCTTCCCCTTCACAATTCAAAGGTGGAATGGATAAAAATAATTTTTTTTATGCATCCATTTGGTTAGATATTCCTTCATCTATTGGCGGGTTAACTAGAGATTCTTCGCCTGGTAGATCCTTTATAAAGTTTGATGATCTTGGCAATGCATTGTGGATTCTTAATGGTCCTATTGTAGAGGATATGCAGCCCAGCTCTGAAAATAATTTAACATATAGTGGAATGTTTTTTAATACGCGTACATTAATGCCTTTCACTCTTAAAGGAAGTAGTTCTGCATTAAATGGCTTTGTAGCCAAAATCATGGACTATTCCATTACTCGAGGCGAAGTTTCCAAAGGACCATATTGTGCGGGAGATACCTTTTTGGTTCCCTACAGCAAATTAGGCACTTACGACACAGCAAACTTTTTTATAGCAGAACTGAGCGATGAAAAAGGCAAATTTGAAGGCAAAGAAAGAGAACTGGGCCGAATAAAAGCCACAGAAGACAGCACCATCATTGGACAATTACCCTTGTTTCAGGTAGCAACTAGTGCAAATTACCGCATCAGAGTGCGCAGCACAAATCCTCCTGTACAGAGTTTTTTTCTCAGAGATTCCCTTCGTTTGCTCATCTACTCCAGAGACAAAGCCAACCCCGGCCCAACGGAAACGGCATGTTTTGGCGATAGCTTTAAGCTCAATACCTTTGGCGGCACTGCCTGGCAATGGAGCCCAGCTTATAGAATGGACAACCCCAACGCCCGTAACCCCAAAATATATCCAGATAAAGATACCATTTTTCAGATCATCATCTCAGACTCTAGCGGCTGCGGAGCACCCGATACAGCTTTTAAACAAATTTTAATCAGAAGCAATCCAAAAATACAAACAGACAGCCTAGTAGAAGCATGCCTAAATATAGATGCAGCCTTAATGGCCCAATTCTCCAAAGGCGACAGCAGTGGCTACCGATGGACATGGTACACTATCCAAGATTCCAACAAATGGCAAGCCCTAAAAAAAGATTCCTTTTCCACCACCGATACATTTTACTACCGCTACTCATCAGATAGCGCGCTGCCCATAAACTTTGCCTTGGTGTTAACCGATGGATGCTCTAGAATAAAAGATACAGCATACACCACCGTGATACTAACCCCAAAACCAATGCGTGGAGCATTGTCCACCATAGACACCTTAATATGCTACCAAAGCGCGCAAACCTTGATTGCCAATTTTACAGGAGGCGACTCCAATACCTACAAATGGCAATGGAATGAAGCAGCAATGGGAGCAAATTTTAACCCCTTACAATCTGATAGCCTTAAAACCACAGACCGCCTTGCAGTGCGGTTGCTGCCACAAAACCGCCAAACACAACGCTATGCCTTGGTGAGCAAAGACGGGTGCACCCCAATAGTGGACACGGCCTATTTTACCTTTAACATAGCCCAAAACCAGCCCCAAGCCAAGCTATTGCCACAAGACAGTGCCATTTGCCCTGGCACTGCCATTAACCTGCAAGCCAACATCAGCTCTGGAACCGCATTGGGCTACCATTGGAAATGGCAGAACAAAACAGCAACAATACTGCAAAGCGACACTGGATTTGTGGTAAACCCACTAACAGTAAACCCAGATTTTAGCACCCAAACGGCTCAAAACTATACCTTTATCCTAATGGATAATTGCAGCCCATACAGCGATACGGTCACCACCACCGTGCTGCCAAGAGCAGACCTGCAAGCCACGCCAAGTAAGCTTGACACCACCTTATGCAGGGGACAATCTATTGTGCTAAACGCCACAGGAACAGGAGGAGTAACAGCAGATTACGTCTTCCGTTGGTTAGCCAAAGAGCGTGAAACGGTTTTATCTACAGCCAATAAATTGACTTTGATTGCAGATACCAGCATGTTGGTGCTTTTGGTACTAAGCGACAACTGCATGCCACAAAACGATACGGTAACAATAGCAATAAAAGTAAAACCAAGCCTACAAGTAGCACTTATAACCCAAGCGGGCACACAAGCACAAGACACTACGGTATGCAATGGAACAGCGATAAACTATACTTTGAATGGTAAGGGCGGAGACAGCACAAATTACGCCTACAATTGGTATTGGAACGACAGCTTAATCAGCACAGCAAAAACACTAAACTTTACACCCACCGAAAACAAAACAACACCCACCACACACCACCTAAAACTCATACTAAAAGACGGTTGCACCGCAGCCAATGACACCACATCCGTAGCGGTAACCATACTGCCACCAATAAATGCATTCTTTACTGCTGCGGATACGCTTTGTTTGGGCCAAGCAACAACCATAACAGCCAACGCAACAGGCGGAAAAGGCTCAACCTATACCTACCAATGGTACTGGAACAACAGTTTAATAAGTACAGCAAATCCCTTAAACTTTAAATCCTCAAGCGCAAATAACGCATCACTCACTGCCAACAACTTAAAACTTGTAACAGCAGACGGCTGCACCGCACCAAACAACAGTTTTACCTACACAATATATGTAAAACCAGCATTGGCACTAAGCCTAACCGCATCAACAATTTGTGCCACACCAACGGCCACACTTACCGCCAATACAGTAGGAGGCAACCCAAACAGCTACGCTATTAGGTGGTGGGATGAAAATAACAATGCCATTGGAACTGGAAATTCCATTACCGTAAACCCCACTGCACTGACTACCTACAAAGCAATTTTAACGGATGGCTGTAGTGCAGATAGTGCATTTGTAGCAATACAGATAGATAAACTACCTACAGATATTAAGCTAACGGCATCGCCAGTGCAAGGTTGTGAGCCCTTAACAGTAACCTTTGAACTGCAAACAAACTATCCAAGTGCCTACACCGCAAAATGGAGTTTAAACACAGACACCTCCAATATTAGCAATACCCTACAAAAAACTTTCCTAGCTGGAAACTACGGTCCTAAAGTACAGTTTACTAGCACCTTAGGCTGCGATACCACACTTACCATTCCAGCGCTAGTGGTTCATCCAAACCCCTCAGCAGCTTTTGATTACAGCCCGCAACAGCCAGACTTAGATAGTTCCGAAGTGCGCTTTAAAAACCAGAGTACAGGAGCAATAAATTACAATTGGAATATTGCCCCTTTTGGCAATTTCACAGATTTTGAACCCACCGTAAACTACACCGACACGGGCAATTTTACAGTTAAACTAGAAGCCATAACCGACCAAGGATGCAGAGACACGGCAGAAGGAAGTTTATACCTGCAGGCTAATTTTAGGGTATATTTACCCAATGCTTTTTCTCCAAATGGCGATGGAATAAACGATTTTTACATTCCTCATCTCAGCGGATTTTCGGAGATGACCTTTGCCATTTACAACCGCTGGGGCGAGCAAATCTATGAAACCAAGAACAACAAGGCATGGGATGGCACTTTTAATGGGAAAAATGCTCCAATGGGTTACTATTTTTACTTACTTCAAGTAAAGAGTCTCTCACAAGTTAGGAAAAACACTTCGGGATCATTCCTTTTAATGAGGTAAAGAGGGCACAACCCATTGGCTTATCATTTAGTTTGATTAACCCGAAATATACATTATCTTGGCTTAAATTTTAAATACAACTATGAACACGCACATATACATACATACTTTCAGGAACAGTATGCATCATTATTTTAATAAGTCGGATATTTCCTTTTTTTGATATAATATAATGAAAAGACAAAATATTAAGTTTTAAAGACTAGAAAACCTTTATAAGTTCTAATTAACAGGTTAAAAAAAGTTGGATATCATCGTTTATATGGGGCAATGAAAAAAAGCAAGAAAGTATATCAAAACTTATAAAACAAAATTTTAATCAATATTTTGGCACAATATCTAATGAAAATTTTATTGAGCTAATTTTAGCTATAAAATTGATTGAATTATGAAAAATGTCAGAAATATAGGTAATTCATATATTTATATTATAGTCAAAATCTTAAGGATTTTTCTTGTTCTCATGCACAAGTAATTGTGATAATTTTATCGCATTGCATAAATATTAGCATCAATGGGTTTTTGTTTTTAAGTTCGATTTAATCACAAAGAGTTAATTCTCAATCTTTAGATTCGTATCTACAAGTTTCCCCTTTAGAATTCCCCTTTAATGCATTCTTCCCAGCGATTTCATACAATAAAAGCAGCCTTGATCATATATTTTATAACTCTTAAAAAAAATCAAGATATCAGCTTATTCATTATATTTGCAGTAATTTTATGTCATTTACCGCATCTTTTTATACCCTTGGCTGTAAACTTAATTTTACAGAAACCTCTGCCATCAGCACACAGCTTGCAGATGCAGGTATAAATACCATAGATTTTACAAAAGGAGCGGATATTTATGTGATAAATACTTGCAGTGTTACAGACCACGCTGATAGAAAATGCAAACGTGTTGTAAAAGAAGCATTAAAATATAATAAGGAAGCATTTATTGTGATTGTAGGTTGCTATGCACAATTGAAACCAAAAGAAATAGCTGAAATAGAAGGAGTAGACTTAGTTTTGGGTGCAGCAGAAAAATTTAATTTAGTTTCTCACTTAGTAGACATTACCAAAAGAAATAAAGCAACTATTTATAATGCAAATATTAAAGAAGTTCAAAATTTCATCCCTGCATATAGTAAAGAAGAGCGCACAAGAACTTTTTTAAAGGTGCAGGATGGCTGCGATTATTTTTGTTCATTTTGCACAATTCCTTTAGCAAGAGGCATGAGCCGGAGCAATTCAATAGACCAAACAATTTTGAAAGCAAAAGAAGCCGCATATTATGCAAATGAAATTATTCTTACCGGAGTAAATTTGGGCGATTTTGGAATTAATAATAACGAAACTTTTTATGAACTCGCAAAAGCCATTGACAGCGAAGTGGAAATTAATCGATTAAGAATCAGCAGTATAGAGCCTAATTTGCTCAACGACAAAATCATAAATTTGGTAGCAGAATCTAACAAGTTTGTTCCTCATTTTCACATACCATTACAAAGTGGCAATGATGAAATTTTGAAAAGCATGCGCAGAAAATATGACACTAATTATTACCGCAATCTTATTTATAGAATTAAAGAAACAATGCCCGATTGCTGTATAGGAGTAGATGTAATTGCAGGATATCCTGACGAAGATGAAAATAAATTTTTAGACACCTATCAATTTTTAAATCAATTGCCAATCAGTTATCTACATGTTTTTCCATATTCAGAAAGACCAAATACCACTGCCTATAAGTTAAAACAGGTAGTACCTCATCACAAAAGAACTGAGCGCGTAAATATGTTGCGCATATTATCAGAAAAAAAGAGGGCAGAGTTTTACCGCAGTCAAGTTAATAAAATTAGGCCAGTACTTTTTGAGCAAAAGGTAGAAGATAATTTTATTTACGGCTTTACAGATAATTACGTAAAGGTGAAAACAAAATACGACCCATTATTAGTTGACGCCATCGCAAATTGCCAATTAAGCAAAATAGGGGCTGATGGCAATTTTGAAATTGTTGAATTAGAGATAGTTGAACAACACAGAAATATTGAACCAATTAATTTTGAAGCATAAATAAACTGTGTTGTAATACCTTAATTTTATAAGCAGCATCATCCCGTTTTTGTTTTTCTTTTTCTACAACATCTTCATTTGCATTTTGCACAAATTTTTCATTATTTAATTTAGCATTCACTGATTTTAAAAAGCCATTTAAATAAACAATTTCTATATTTATTTTCTCAATTTCATCTGTTTTTGAAACCTCTTGGTTGAGTAAAAGCAAAACTTCTTCTTTTCCAGCCATTGCGCTCACATACATCGTGTTGGGTATGGCATTATATAAAATGTTTTCAGCAAAGGTTAGCTTTAATATCACTTGCTCAAATTGTTTTAAAACATCTTCTTGCATTGTGTTGATGATTAAACAAATAGGTGTTTTTGGACTAATTTGTTTTTGATTTCTCAAATTTCTAATTTCTGAAACCAATGATTTGAAGTCATAAAAATTTGTCGTATTTTGCGCAATATTTTTTGGATAAGGGCTAATAATCAAAGGTGTATAGTTTTTTAAATGCCCATTTAATGCATAGTGAAGCTCTTCTGTTATAAATGGTAAAAATGGATTTAGAACAGCAATAATGGTGCTAAAAAAGTCTTGTGTTTTTCTTTTTATTCTTTCATCAATTTTATCTTGATAATTTGGCTTTATAATTTCAAGGAACCAAGAGCAGAAGTCGTCCCAAATTAATCTATAAATTGTCATTAATGCATCACTGAGTCTATAGTTTATAAAGTGTTGCTCTATTTCATCAATAGCTTTATAAAGTTGCTTATTAAACCATAGAAATGCAATTTCTAAAGATTGATATGATTTGTCATCATCTTTAGTTTCCCAACTATCAATGAGCCTAAAGGCATTCCACAATTTATTGCAAAAATTTCTACCTTGCTCAATTTGCGAAATGTCAAATAAAATATCATTTCCTGCAGGAGCGCACAATAGTGTACCCATTCTTATACTATCTGCACCGTATTGAGCAATTAAATCTAATGGGTCTGGACTATTTCCCAATGATTTAGACATTTTTCTACGTTGCTTATCTCTTACAATTCCTGTAAAATAAACATTCTTAAAAGGAGGTTTTCCATTAAACTTATATCCAGCCATAATCATTCTTGCAACCCAAAAAAATATAATTTCTGGAGCTGTAACAAGGTCTTGAGTTGGATAATAATATTTTACATCCTCGTTTTGGGGCTGATTAATTCCATCAAAAACAGAGAGAGGCCAAAGCCAAGAGCTAAACCAAGTATCAAGTACATCTTCATCTTGTTTGATGTCATTTATAGACACAGCAATTCCCTTTTCTATAAAAGATTTCAATGCTTTTTCGGCATTTTCTGCAACAACAAAATCTCCATTTGGAGCATACCATGCAGGTATTTGCTGTCCCCACCACAATTGTCTGCTAATATTCCAATCTTTTATGTTAGACAACCAATGATGATAAGTGTTTTTAAGTTTTGGTGGATAAAATTTAATTTCATCATTCATTACAGCATCTAATACATCTGGATTTTGAGCAATAAATTTTTGCATATCCACAAACCATTGTGTGCTTATTTTTTGCTCCACCACGGCATCTGTGCGCTCGCTGTGGCCAATGCTATTTAAAATTGATTCTGTTTTAGAAATAAGACTTGCTGTTTTTAAATCTCTAGCAATAGCTTTTCTACATTCAAATCTATCTAAACCTATGTACAAACCTGCTATTGCAGCTATTGTTCCATCATCATTAAGTGTATCGATGATGGGTAATTGATGTTTTTGACCAATAATATAATCATTGATATCATGTGCTGGAGTAACTTTTAAAACTCCTGTACCAAAATCCATATCTATGTATTCATCTTCAATAATAGGAATTGCTCTATTTACCAGAGGTATAAGCACTTCTTTTCCTTTTAAATGTTGGTATCTTTTATCATTAGGGTGCACACAAACAGCTACATCGCCCATAATAGTTTCTGGCCTTGTAGTTGCAACTTCTATATAATCTTCTGTACCTAACACCTTGTATTTAAGGTAATAAAGATTACTATTTACCTCTTTGTGTTTTACTTCTTCATCACTGAGCGTTGTTTTTCCCTCTGGATCCCAATTCACAATCTTTGTTCCCCTATAAATTAACCCTTCATTATAAAGGGAAATAAAAACCTTAATAACAGAAGCACTCATATTGTCGTCCATTGTAAACTTAGTCCTTTTCCAATCGCAACTAGCCCCAAGTTTTTTTAACTGCTCCAATATAATTCCTCCATACTTTTCTTTCCACTGCCAAGCGTGGTCTAAAAATTCTGTTCTGCTCAAATCTTTTTTGGCAATCCCCTTTTCAGCTAACATTTTTACTACTTTAGCTTCTGTAGCTATACTGGCATGATCTGTGCCTGGCACCCAACATGCATTTTTGCCTTCCATTCGTGCTTTGCGAATAAGCACATCTTGAATCGTATTATTGAGCATGTGGCCCATGTGCAAAACACCAGTAACATTTGGGGGCGGAATAACAATAGTATAAGGTTCTCTTTTGTCAGGAACGCTTGAAAAATAATCATTTTCTAGCCAATATTGATACCATTTTTCTTCTACAATTGAAGGATTATACTTACTTTCTAAAGCCATGACGGCAAAGGTAATTAAAATTAAAACATGGTAGTTAAAATATTAAGTATGTGGCTCAGGTTTTTGATATTCCTTAATCAAAAATCAGAATAACAACTTTAAAATCTCAATAATTTGCTCATAATAAATGGCGTAAAGATGTTATTTAAAAATATAGTTATATCAAACAGTAATTTTAATTTCTGCTTTAGTCCTTCACAATTTTTTGCACATCAATTTGATTATACTCGTTCTTAAGCACAACTATATATAACCCTTTTGATAAAACAGAAGGCATATCTACAAATTGTTGTTTTGCTTTAATCTTGAAATTTAATTGAAAAACAGTTTTTCCATCCATGCTAATTATCGCAATTTCAGAAACAGGAAAATTGCTATTAAATTGAAATTGATTATTTATTATAGGATTGGGATAAATATTTGCAGTAAAAGTATTGATGTTTTCTATAGAAACTCTGCCTACGTTAATGGTAACAATAGCAGTATCTCTACAGCCAGCAGTATTTATCATAATTAACCTTACATCATAAATTCCTTTTTGTGGATAGGTATATGAAAAGTTTGCTGTTGATTTTTTCTCACTATTGCCTAAATCCCAATCCCAAGTTGTAATATTATTACCAGGCAATGCGTTAAATAAAACGGTTAACCCAGAAGTGGTATAGGTGAATCCGGCAGCTGGCTTAGGGTTTACATTGGCTCTAATGGTAACGAAATTTGATTTACACCCTTTAAAACTTGATTGAACAAAATAAGATATTGTGCCAAAGAGTAGGGGAGTAGTAAAATTATTCGTGCTGTTAAAACTTGATCCAATCAATGAATCTGTATACCAATCAGCAGTGCCGTAAGGCAATGTAAATGAAAGATTGGTACTATTTCCTGCGCAAATTGTAGGTTGCACTAAACCTGTTATTTTTGGTGCTTCATTTACAGTTAATTTCACTTTCCATAAAGCATTACTTGTGCAGCCATTATAAGAGGATCTTAAATAGAAAGAGTCGCTATTTTGAGCATTTATAATAGTTCTACTTAAACCAGAAAAAACCGGAGTAAGCAAGGTATCACTGAACCAAGATAATATTCCTTGGGGTAATTGGGCGCTTAGGGTCGCATCTTCTCCTTTGCAAACCGCTGCATCTGCTATTGCAGATGGAGTTGCATAATTGTTTATTGTTACTTTTACTGGAATTCTAGAACTTCCACAAACGCCATTCCATGCATCGGCATAAAATGTGAATATGCCATCAGCACTTGGCATAAAATTATATGTTCCTCCTCGGTGAATAGGAGTGCCGCCAGAGGCTACATTAAACCACCTAATGCTGTCATTGTTCGCACTAAAAGCAGTTATCGCTAGCGTAGAAATATTTTTTAAACACACAACAGTGTCTTTAGAAACAGCAGGAGCGATGGGCGCAAAACTATTACCTACAATAACCTTTACAGGTATTCTATTATTCAATTTACAACTGCCATTGCTAACTTCAGCATATAGCATAGTATCGCTAAACAATGGACCAACGGAAAATACTGCATTTGAGCTTAATGGAGCACCGCCTATGCTGTCTTTATACCATCTTGTAATTCCTATATCAGAACTTACTTCTAAATTTGCTATTGCTCCAGAACATATTGAATCACTTTTTATTTTACTAACAATAGGGTATTCATTTACAGTTACTTTGGTGAAACTTTTTGAACTTTTACAATTGTCATTAACTGATCTAATATAGAATGTGTCACTTATTATGGCTGGTTTTTGAGTATAAGTAGTTCCTTTAAAAGCTGGAATGGTATCTACCAAATTGTTGTACCATTCATAAATTTCATTATTTTTTTGACTTATTTTTATCCCAATGCTATCATTTTTGCATGCAATTGAAGTACCGAGGGGAACACCCGCAATGGGTTGATAATAGACCATTTTTTCAGTGCTATCTATACAAGCAGAAAAATTATTTCTGTAGTGAAATAAGGAAGAAATAAGCCTTACTTCATAATTATTGCTATTGGCGTATTTAGTAGCGCCATTAATATCATTAAAACTACTAAAACTAGTAATATCATATTGCCATCTAAAACAAAATCTATCATAATTATAATAAACATATCTATTATAAAATTTACTGCCAAGTACACTGTTTTTATACAGATTTATAAACTTAACTGAATCTGCTGTTTTAAAACATTGGTCTTTTACGATAAAGTCATTTTTAATAGTATATGACACATGTGGATATATTTGTATATCAGCGTCAAAAGTGGTGCCGCCAATATTCAAATTTAAACCTCGATACCACAATGATCCAATAGTTGCACTATTTAGATTCTCTCTTCTTCCATCACCCGCTGTATAGCTATTGCATACAATAGAGGCAAAGGATGTATCTAAGTTTTTTACAACCAAAACATATTTATAATTTACGGTAATAGCGGTATCAAACTTGGCATGCTTTTCTATCACAGAAAGCACACCACCTCCAAATGTAGAATCTATTGTGATGGTATCTCTTGCTAAAGGACTGCCCGTAGGCAAAGAATCTAGCCCTGCTGCGTAAAGAAAGCAGGCAATTCGAGATTTTTGAGTCCTTGCTACGCTGCTCATCCAGGCATAAAAAGTAAAACCACTCACTTTTATATTTTGTGGTGCATCAAAAAATTGTCCAACAGCATTGTTATTAACAAAACCTACTCCAACAAATCCTGTGGCTTTATATCTTGGGTATTCTGCCGTATCTTGATTGCAATTTACTGGCGTGCTACCTCTTAATATGAGGCTCGAACTAGGTTTTGGCAAATTGTCTATGATCAGATTAGGGGAGGAGGTTAGCTGAGAAAAACCTTGCTTTGAAAACAATAGAGCAAAAAGAATTACAATTATTTTTTTCATTTTAGTTTTAATTATTTAATATAAATAGTTTTGGTAAAAAAAATACCATTGGCAAAGAACAAATTTGCTGTATATATTCCTTCAGGCATTTTATTTAAAGTAATTTCGTTATTAAGATTGCTAATATTATTTTGAGCGTAAACAATTTTACCTTCTAAATTACTGATTTGTAAATTAAACAACTGTTGATATGGATTTGTAATTTGTAATTGCCCCTCACTCGGGTTTGGGTAAATTACTATTAAATTTGGATTAATTCTGGCATCTATTTGATTACTATTGCTTGAAGTATCATTTTTTACAAAGATATTAAATCCTCTATATACTTCATCTTGGCTTCGTTTCAATGCACCGCCAACAGTAGCTTTTACAGTTATAGCAATCGATAAATCGTAGTTTTTTGCAGTATTGGCATTTGGCTTACCATAAATATTGATGCAATTTGTTGTTAAAGTTAAAAATTTACAATTTGGAGGATTGCATACATAAGTAAGCCCCGGAGGCATATTAGTAATCTTTGTTATAACTATCGTATCTATAGTGGCAGGAATAGTGCCACCACCAAAAGGGTTGGGCACTGATGTGTCTCTGATGCTATAGAATTGTATCGTTTTTGAATAGTTTTTATTTTCCATTCCAGAATCAAGGGTATTTGGAAAAAACCCAGGGGTTCTTATCGTTAAATCAGGATTGCAACTTTGACCGTTTAAATTGAAAAAAATAAGATTAAAGAAAAAATAAATTGCGATAAATTTGTATTTTTTTGTCATAAAATTTTAGTTATTTTGTAGTATATAATTATCTAACGAAATAAACATAAAATTTTAATTTATGCAAGCATTTTTTACTCGAGGCCTATTTTTATTTATTTTATTATTTACAGCTATACTTTCTAATGCACAAATTATTTTTTTAAAGGCTCAAGACGCATTAATTAAGCCAAAAATTCAACTTTTTGATAGCGCATTTAATTTGATAAATACATTTAGTAGCAATCCTTTTAATATCAATGAAATATACAAAAATAATAAAAAATTGTTTATTTATACACCTGATTATGATACTATTTCTATTAAACTGCCAATAAGTTTAAATTATTCAGATACATTTTATTGCAACCTTATTCCTAATTCAAGTTTATTAAACACCATTATTTTAAGCGCATCAAAAACGCAGCAAAAATTTAGGGATATTCCCATCAGTATAGAAACAATTAAGCCCTATATTTTTACAAACAAAAATACTACAGAGCTAAATGATGCCATTAATCAAATACCTGCAGTAAATGTGATAGATGGGCAAGCAAGCATAAGAGGTGGAAGCGGTTGGAGTTATGGGTCTGGAAGCAAGGTAATGGTAACTGTGAATGGTATGCCAGCTATTAGTGGAGATGCTAATCAGATACAATGGAAATTTCTAGATTTAGAAAATATTAAATCTATAGAAGTAATAAAAGGAGCCAGTTCTGTGCTATACGGCAGCTCTGCGCTCAATGGGGTTATTAATATTACTACCAATAAGCCTACGGAAAAGTTAAAAGGAAGAATTAGTACATTTTCGGGAATGTATTCTAAGCCAGGAAATGACTCCTTAAATTGGTCTAATAGAAATTTGATGAAAAGCGGGGCATCGGGATACATTGCCTTTAAAAAGAGAAAATTTGATTTTGCAGGTAGTTTTTTAACCCTAATAGATGATGGCTATAGAATGGCTGAAAAAGATAGCCGGTTTAGATTGTCATTAGAATTAGGCTATCAGCTAAATAAAAAGCTTTATATAGGTTTGAATATGGCTGGAATGTATACCAATGGAAGTACTTTCTTACTTTGGGAATCTGCAGGCTATGGCTATACGGCTTTAGACAGTTCTTTTAATATTAATAAAGTAAATAGACTTGCTTTAGATCCATATATTAACTATCAAGGCAATTCAATTGAACATAATTTGCAGTACAGGTATTTTAACCTAGATAATAATATTTATGAAAATAATGTCTTGAGCAATCAAAGCAATGCATCTAGTTTAAATTATTTAGAATATAGAGGCAAATTAAAAAAAATGCCTTTAAATTTAATCACCACTTTTGGCGCTGTTGCTTCATTTAGTCAAACAAATAGCCCGCTATTTCAGGGTGTGCAGCGTGCCGAAAACAGGGCAGGTTTTATTCAGATAGACAGGCGTTTTGGGAAATTTTATGGAAGCATAGGAGCAAGGTACGAGTATTTTGCACTCAATGATATAAATGAAGAAAAACCTGTATTTAAAGCTGGTGTAACTTATGAGTTAAAAAAAACAACCATACTTCGGGCTTCTTATGGCGAGGGGTTTAGATTTCCAAGCATTGCTGAATCGTATATTTCTACCAGAGTGGGTTCTTTGGTAATCTATCCAAATATTGATTTAAAGTCTGAGCAAGCTTTTAACCTAGAGCTTGGAATTAAACAAGGGTTAAAAATTAAAAAAGTTAATGCCTATATTGATGTAGCTGCATTTTATTCTGAAATTAACAATATGATGGAATTTACATTTGCACGCTGGACCCTCAGCAATGACGCAGCAGATTTGTTTGGATTTGGCTTTAAATCTGTAAATACAGGCGCAGCAATGATCAAAGGCATTGATGCAAGCATAGCTGGTGTGTCAAAACATACTTTTGGTGATTTTTCATTTCTATTGGGATATAACTATAACGATGCAAGAAGTTTAACGCCCAATAAAGTATTTATACTGGATTCGCAAGGGATAGAATTATCTTATTTAAGTACAAGTTCTGATACCTTAAATTATTTTTTAAAATACAGATCAAGGCACAATTTTAAAGCTGATATTCAATTTGATAAAAAGGGATGGTCTGTTGGTTTGTCTGCCAGGTATAACAGTTTTATTGAAAATATCGACAAGGCATTTGTTTCTTTTCCCATAAATTTATTTATTACAGGAATTCAAAATAGAAGGATGTTGCAGAATAAGGGAAACTTAATATTTGATGTCCGTTTGAGCAAAACTTTTAAAGAAAATTATAAAATAAATCTTATTTGTAACAATTTATTAAACCAAATCGTAATGGAGCGTCCAGCAGATTTAAGGCCTCCAAGATTTGTATCTCTTCAAGTGGTTGTGCTTTTTTAAATAATTAATATGAAAAATAATCTTATAATAATACTTGCCTTAATAACAGCTATCGCATTGTTTGTTGGGATATATTTTGGCAAATTTTATTACTTAAACATTCTTTGTAAAAATACGATAAATACAAGTTTTATTTATATTGAACGAAATTCGGACACCAGAAAAGTATTAAACTTATTGATTTCAGAAAACCTTTTAAAAGATACCGCACTTTTACACGAGTTTATGATCAAAAAAAATTACCAAGGTAGATTAATTGTGCCTGGCAAGTATAAAATAATAAAAGGTCTTAGCAATAATGAGTTGGTAAATAGCCTAAGGGCTGGAAACGGAAAAATAGACACTAAAATAAAAATTGGACAGGTGCAAACGCTTGATATTCTAGCAAAATCGATGTCTAAAGAGCTCAAATTAAATGAAAACCAAATTGCAGATTTTATCAATAATAGGGATAGCATGTTTAATTATGGTTTTGCTCCCGAAACACAAATTGCAATGTTTTTGCCAAATACTTATTTTGTAGATTGGGATATTACGGCTAGAGAAATAACAGATTTGATGTTTATAGAATATCAAACTTTTTGGAATAATGATCGGCTATCAAAATTGCAAAGTCTTAATATGAGCCGGCAAGAAGTGCATACACTCGCAAGCATTGTGTATTGGGAAACTAAAAAAAAGGAAGATATGCCAATTATTGCAGGTGTTTATCTAAATAGGTTAAAAATAGGCATGCCTTTACAAGCCGACCCAACCGTAATATATGCAAAAGGAAATTTTACGGTAAGTCGTGTTTATTTGAATGATTTAAAATTCGAATCGCCTTACAATACTTATTTATATCAAGGTTTGCCACCTGGGCCAATATTAACTGCTCCAGAAAAATATATAGATGCAGTGTTAGATTTTATACAACATGATTATTTGTTTTTTGTAGCCAATGCTGATTTAAGCGGTTATTCTGTATTCGCCACAAACTATGAAGATCATAAAATAAATGCAAAGAAATATCAGCGAAAATTAGATTCGCTAAATATAGAATAATTTGCCGATAATATATATTATGTTAAGTTGATAAATTAATAGATTAAAGTATTGTAATGTATTCTTGCCCATAGATTTAACGAGGATTATACATTAGAGATTCAACTTACAGCTAAAACTATTTAAAACAACAGTGCAATCTCTATTTTCATTCTTAAAATAGAACTACTCTTCTTGCTAATTAAAGTCTAGCAAATCCGAATGTCTACAGTGCATTTTTAACAGGCCTTGCAGATAACTGTAGACTATGATGTACAATCTGGATTTAATATATAGATTGCTAAAATCTATCTAAATTCATTACTTTTACCCAAGCTTTTACAAAATCATTTATAAATTTCTCTTGAGAATCTGACTGGGCATAAATTTCGGAAATGGCCCTCAATTCGGAATTTGAGCCAAAAATAAGATCTGCTCTAGTTGCAGTCCATTTTACATTATCCGTAGTCCTATCTTTACCTTCAAATAGCTCTTCATTGCCATCCTTTGCAATCCATTTAGTGTTCAAGTCCAATAAATTTACAAAGAAATCATTGGTTAATTGATTGTGTTTTTGGGTTAAAATCCCATGATTTGTACCATCAAAATTAGTTTTTAATACCCTTAATCCTCCTATCAAAACGGTCATTTCTGGCACAGTAAGGGTTAATAATTGCGCCTTATCCACTAACAAATCTTCTGTGATAGCATAGCTTTTGGCTGATTTATAGTTCCTAAAACCGTCTGCAGCTGGCATTAAGAAATTAAAAGATTCAATATCTGTTTGTTCTTGAGTGGCATCTACCCTGCCAGAAAAAAATGGTATAGATATTTCATAACCTGCATTTTTAGCAGCTTTCTCTATTGATGCACTGCCGCCCAATACAATTAAATCGGCCAATGATATCTCTTTGCCGTCATTGCTTTGATTAAATGCTTGCCTAATTTGTCTTAAAATATTTAAAACTTTTTCAAGCTGTTTAGGGTTATTGGCTTCCCAATTTTTCTGAGGCAATAAACTGATTCTTGCACCATTGGCTCCACCCCTCATATCTGAACATCTAAAAGTAGATGCAGACGCCCAAGATGTAGATATTAATTCTGAAAAGGTTAAGCCTGATTTAAAAATGGATTCTTGCAGCGCATTAATATCCTTTTGATTGATGGTTTGATTTTTGGACGAAGGCAATGGGTCTTGCCAAAGTAAATCTTCTTGAGGCACTTCAATGCCTATATACCTCGTTTTTGGTCCCATATCTCTATGTGTAAGTTTGAACCATGCCCTTGCAAAAGCATCTTCAAATTCGCTAAAATTTTCTGAAAATCTTTTTGCGATAGGATAATATAGTGGATCCATTTTGAATGCCAAATCTGCTGTAGTCATTATGGGGGCATGCCTTTTTGAAGCATCATGTGCATCTTCTACTAAATTATTTGCTGCATCATCAGTTGGTATCCATTGAAAAGCTCCAGCAGGACTTTTGGTTAATTTCCAATCATATTTAAACAGTGTCTCAAAGTAGCCATTGTCCCATTTTGTTGGATTTGGTTTCCATGCACCTTCCAATCCACTTGTTATGGCATGCGAGCCTTTACCCGATTCAAAACTATTGTGCCAACCCATACCCATTTGTTCTATAGATGCACCCTCTGGCTCAGGTCCCACGTGTGCATCAACTCCTGCGCCATGTGCTTTTCCAAAAGTGTGTCCACCTGCAACAAGTGCTACAGTTTCTTCATCATTCATTGCCATTCTAGCAAAGGTTTCTCTTACGTCCTTTGCAGAAGCCAAAGGATCTGGCACTCCATTTGGGCCTTGGGGATTTACATAAATGAGTCCCATTTGAACTGCTGCCAATGGATTTTCTAAATTTCTTTCACCACTATAGCGCTCATCGCCCAACCATTCTTTTTCTAAACCCCAGTTTATTTCTTGTTCTGGCTCATAAATATCAACTCTTCCGCCAGAAAAACCGAATGTTTTAAAACCCATCGATTCTAAAGCGCAATTTCCGGCCAAAATCATTAAATCTGCCCAAGATATTTTATTACCATATTTTTGCTTAATGGGCCACAAAAGCATTCTCGCTTTATCTAAATTTCCATTGTCAGGCCAACTATTAATAGGTGCAAAACGTTGATTTCCAGTTCCAGCTCCGCCCCTTCCATCATATACCCTATATGTGCCAGCGCTATGCCATGCCATTCTTATAAATAATGGTCCATAATGCCCATAATCTGCAGGCCACCAATCTTGTGATTTGGTCATTAATTGATAGATATCTTCTTTTACTTTTGGTAAATCCAAACTTTTAAACTCTTTTGCATAATCAAAGTTTTCATCCATTGGGTTTGCCAGTGACGAATTTTGTCTTAATATGCCAAGGTTAAGTCTTTGAGGCCACCAATCTTGATTAGAAGTCCCTGAATTTACTTTTTTAATAGTTTGCCCATGCGGAAAGGGACATTTATTTTCTTCTGTATCTTGCATATTTTTGATTTGTTTTTTATCTTAATTTAACTATTTTAGGTCTATTTTGTTTTTAAATATTTTCGTTTTTATGCAGATATAAAGGTGTTTTTACAAACATTTAATCACTTTTTATTTAAATCTAAAATGCAAATTTATAAGAATTGGAGGAAACCATCAATCAATTTCGATAAAATGATTGAATATTTCATTGTTTTTACTATTCGTTGTCAATTTTTTAAGCAATTTCATAGTGCTTGCGCTCCCCTATTTGCTGCCTCCACATGGCATAATATAGGCCTTTAATATCAAGTAAAGTTTGATGAGTACCTTGTTCTACAATCTCTCCTTTCTCCAATACAAATATAGTATCTGCGTGCATAATCGTACTTAGACGATGCGCTATAAGTACTGTAAGCAAAGCTCCAGATTTTGTAATTTCTTTTACGGTTGAAGATATCGCCTCTTCTGTTAGACTGTCGAGCGCACTTGTTGCTTCGTCAAAAACCAATAATTCTGGCAAACGTAATAAAGCCCTCGCTATCGAGAGTCTTTGTTTTTCTCCACCACTAATTTTTACACCTCCTTCTCCAATCAAAGTATCCAAACCATGCTCTGCCCTATTCATAATGTTAAGACATTTGGCTTTGTCCAGAACAATAAGCATATCTTCATCAGTTGCTGATGGATTTACAAATTTCAAATTGTCTCTAATACTGCCTGCAAATAATTGAGCATCTTGAGTTACAAAACCAGTTTTTTGTTGCAGGCTTTCCAATTTTATTTTAGCCCTTGGCAACCCATTTAACAGCACACTGCCTTCTGCAGGCACATATAAACCCATCAGTAATTTTACCAAAGTAGATTTACCCGCGCCACTTGGCCCTACAAAAGCAATGGTTTCGCCTTTTTGAAGATGAAAAGTAATATTTTTAACTGCATAAGAGTTACTTGATTTGTGCTTAAAACTTACGTTATTAAACTTAACTGTATTAACAGAGTCAATTATTTGAGCATCAATAGGCTCTTCCTCCAATGGAATTGACATTAAATTCTCCAAATTATTTAGTGAAATTTCTGCCTCTCTGTAAACAAGTATTATGTCACCTATCTGCTGTAATGCTCCAAAAATAAAGAACGTATAAAATAAAAAAGTAAAATAATCGCCTGGCTTCAATTTATCTCCAAAGATTAAAAATAAACACAAAAACACAATGGTAGTTCTAGTAAATTGGACTGTAGTGCCTTGTAAAAAATTTAAACTCCTTATAAATTTAATTTTTTTAAGTTCTAAGCCTAAAATTTTCATTGTGGCATTATTGAGTCTTTTTACCTCTTGCCCCACTAATCCAAGGCTTTTTATGAGCTCAATATTTCTAAGCGATTCTGTGGTAACTCCCGCCAATGTGGTTGTTTCTTTTACAATATAGGTTTGCATTATTTTTATGCGTTTTCCAAGATAAGCACTCACAATACCTATAAGTAAAATTGCGCCAATAAATACAAAAGCAATAATTGGACTTACATTAAAAGCATAGATAAAAACAAATATCATTGCAACTATTGCAGTAAAAAATAAGCCAATACCATTATTGATAAGTTTTTCAAGGTCAATTCTTACCTTTTGGAGAATGGATAATGTTTCACCACTCCGCTGATCTTCAAATAAATGATAAGGCAATTTAAGTGCATGTTGTAAACCATCATTATAGATTGCTGCACCTGTTTTTTGTATAATTACGTTGGTTACATAATCTTGTATATTTTTTGCAACCCTACTAATCATGGTAACCACAATAGAGGCACTTAGCCAATAGAGAGCAAGTTTGATAAAAGCTTGCCTATCAAGTGTTTTAATTGGTATTATTATCTCGTCTACAATTCTACCTGTTATGTATGGATCTAACATGGAGAATGTTTGGTTAATTGTGGCAAAAAGAAGTGCAGAAAATACTAATTTCCAATTCTTTTTAAGATAAAAAAGTAATAATTTCAATGTTTAAAAACTTCTATTTTTTAAAAAAAGCGCCAACTCATTTAAACCGTTTGCTTTATTGGCTGGTAAATTCATATTGCTCAAATATTGCATTGCTTTATCATAGTGAAACTGCATTTTTTCTTCAGCTAATTCTCTAATATTTAACTCAGAAAAAATATCCAAAACCGAGCTTATTTTAGTTTCATCATCAAATTCGTTGAGCGATAACCAATAATTTAACTTTTCTAACTGCTTTGTATTTGCTAAAACCATTGCATTGATTAATAACAATGTTTTTTTATTGGCAATAATATCTCCACCTTTTCTTTTTCCAACTGCTTCATCATCAGAAAAAGCGTCTAATATGTCATCCATAATCTGAAAACTAATGCCTAAATGAACACCAAATTGGTATAAATTTTCTTGATCTTTGCTGTTTCCACCTCCTATAATTGCACCTGCTTTTAAACATGCCCCCAACAAAACAGCAGTTTTTAGCGTTATCATTTCTACATATTCATCATCTTTTACCAATTGCATTTTTTCAAATTGCATATCCATAAATTGTCCTTCACATATCAATATGCCAGTATTTGTTAGCAATTCAATCAAAGCAATATTTTGCCCGGCAGGATAACGGGCTAAATATTTATAACTATATAAAAGCATGTTGTCGCCTGCCAATATAGCAGTTGGTAAACCATATTTCTCATGCACTGTTGGTTGTCCTCTCCTTTTAGGCGAATTATCCATAATATCATCATGTATTAATGTAAAAGTATGAAAAACCTCAAACACCAATGCTGCTTGATATCCTTTGGCCAAATCATCTTGAAAAGCAGCAAGCGAAGCTAACAAAGCAATGGGTCTGACTCGTTTTCCCCCTAGGTTTAGGATGTAATTTTGCGAATCATACAAAGTTTCTGGACATCCACTAAATTGATTTTCAGCTAAATAGTGTGCAAAATCTGCATAAAACTTTTTGAGTAAAGGAAAATTCATAAATGTATTAATGTCTTTGAAAGATTATGGATTTTCTTGCTTATTCTCCTCTTTTTTATCTTTCTTTTTTTTCGTTATTTTTAGGGTTAATTCTAATGCATCTTTTGCATGGTCTACTTTTATAACATCACCATTAGAAAGGTTTGATTTTAATATTTCTTCAGCCAATGGATCTTCTAAGAATTTTTGTAAAGCACGCGATAGTGGTCGCGCTCCAAAATCTTTATCAAAACCTTTATCGGCTAAAAACTCTTTTGCGCTATCACTTAATTTTATTTCAAAACCAAGATTTTTAATCCTCTTTAACATTTTTGCAATTGTTAAATCTAGTATTTTTATGATGTCTGTTTTTTCTAATGAATTAAATACAATTACGTCATCTATTCTATTTAAAAACTCGGGTGAAAAGAATTTTTTTAAGGCAGCTTCTATTACATTTTTTGTATATTCTTCTGTTTGGTTTTGTTTTGCATTGGTAGAAAATCCAACACCTTGACCAAAGTCTTTGAGTTGTCTGCTGCCAATATTACTCGTCATAATAATTACTGAATTTCTAAAATCAATTCTTCTGCCTAAACTATCTGTCAAGAAACCTTCGTCTAATACTTGCAGCATTAGGTTAAAAACATCTGGGTGTGCTTTTTCAATCTCATCAAACAAAATAACAGAGTAGGGTTTTCTTCTTACTTTTTCGGTTAAAAGGCCTCCCTCTTCATACCCCACATATCCTGGAGGTGCACCAACAAGTCTAGAAACTGCAAATTTTTCCATGTATTCACTCATGTCAATGCGCAATAATGCGTCTTCTGAATCAAACATGTATTGGCTAAGTGCCTTTGCTAATTCTGTTTTTCCTACACCTGTGGGTCCTAAGAAAATAAAACTTCCAATTGGTTTATTTGGATCCTTTAATCCTGCCCTGGTTCTTTGTATAGCTTTAGATAACTTGCCCACTGCTTTTTCTTGACCAATAACTCTGTTTTGTAAATCCTCTGCCATGCTAAGCAACTTATTTCCTTCGCTTTGTGCTATTCTTTTTGCAGGAATACCGGTCATCATGCTTATTACCTCTGCTACATCGTCCTCTGTAACTTCATACCTGTTTCCTGTAGTTTCTTCTTCCCAAGTTTGCTTTGCCTTTTCTAGTTTTGCAAGGAGTTTTTTCTCATCATCCCTTAATCTTGCTGCTTCCTCGTATTTTTGCGATTTTACAACTTTATTCTTTAAATCCTTTACCTCTTCTATAGCATTTTCTAAATCTATAATTTCCTTTGGAACATGAATGTTAGAAATATGCACTCTAGCACCCACTTCGTCCAACACATCTATCGCCTTATCTGGTAAATGCCTGTCTGACATATAACGTGTACTCATTTCTACACAAGCTTTTATTGCCTCTTGAGTATAGGTTACAGAGTGATGAATTTCGTACTTTTCTTTGATATTATTTAATATTTCAAACGTTTCATCAGGTGTGGCAGGCTCTATCATTACAGATTGAAACCTTCTTTCTAATGCACCATCTTTTTCAATATATTGTCTATACTCATCTAATGTTGTTGCACCTATACATTGAATTTCGCCCCTTGCCAATGCTGGTTTAAACATATTTGATGCGTCTAAGCTGCCACTAGCGCCTCCGGCTCCAACTAATGTATGTATTTCATCAATAAATAAGATTACATCATCAGATTTTTCTAGCTCAGTCATCACCGCTTTCATCCTTTCTTCAAACTGTCCACGGTATTTGGTACCAGCAACCAAACTTGCCAAATCTAGCATTACCACTCTTTTGTTAAATAATACCCTGCTCACCTTTCTTTGAATAATTCGCAAAGCCAATCCTTCTGCTATTGCGGTTTTACCCACACCCGGTTCCCCAATTAATACGGGATTATTCTTTTTTCTTCTGCTTAATATTTGAGATACACGTTCTATCTCTTTTTCACGCCCAACAATTGGGTCAAGTTTTCCTTCTTCTGCAGATTTTGTTAAATCTCTGCCAAAATTGTCTAATACAGGAGTTTTAGAACGCCCTTTATTTCCGATGGTTCGCTCCTCATCTTTTCTTTTTTCTTCTTTATAAAAGTCTTCTGGGGTTTCCTCGTTTGGAATTTCGTTATTTATATCGTTCATAAATTCATCTAACTCTTCATTTGACGAAAACCCTCCCTCTAAACTTGATTTAAAAACTTCGTAAGTAACTGCAAATTGATTTAATATTTGACTGGCTATATTGTCTTCATCTCTTAATATTGATAAAAGCAAATGCTCTGTTCCAATAATATCTGCTTTAAAAATTTTTGCTTCTAAATATGTTATTTTCAAAGCTTTTTCAGCTTGCTTGGTTAGCGGAATATTTCCTAAATTTGCTGAATGTGTGCTGGTAGATTTAATATTGTCTTCTATTGCTTTTTTTAACCTTAAAACATCAATATCTAAGACTTTAAGGTTTTTTATTGCCTTTCCCTCTCCTTCTCTTATAATGCCTAATAGTAAATGCTCTGTGCCAATGTAATCATGGCCCAACCTAATAGCCTCTTCTCTGCTATATTGAATGACCTCTTTTACACGTGGTGAAAATTTTGCTTCCATAATTGATAAACTTTATTCAAAAATAATATAAATTAATTGCTAAGTCAAAACTTTGTAATTTTTGTGGAAAATAATTTCTGTTTAAAAACAAAAAATATTAACAACATATTTATGTGCAATTATTTTAGAATATAATAACATAAGCCATGCCCTTATTGTTTTCATTTAATAACCGTGCCTTTATGTCGGACTATTTAAACGGTTAAATTATAAATTGTTTTAAATCTTTTAATAAAATAATCGTGCAAGTAATTGTTATTAAGCTATTTATATAAGTATTATTTTTAAACGTGATGATTTTGCTAATAAATTGATATTTTGAGATTAAAAAAAACCTAAAGACAAAATGGCATATTGGGCATGATATTATTTAAAATGTGGATAGACATGAGCTTGTTAACAAATTTTTAACAAAAGTAGAAATGATGTGCATAACATTTTTATTCTTTGAATTGTAAAAAAATGAATTGAGATATCCTTTCTATATACCTACATTTGTGAAGTGGTAATAAATACAAGGAAAAATAAATTAGAACAAGATAACGAGCAATATTTTTCACAAGCTTTAGAAGGTGGAAAATTGCCCCCACAAGCAAAAGACCTAGAAGAAGCCGTTTTAGGAGCGTTAATGTTGGATAGAGATTCGCTCTCTGAAGTAATGGACATATTAAGTCCAGAAAGTTTTTATGTTACCGCCAATCAGTATGTATTTGCTGCAATAAGAGATTTATACAATGATGGCACACCTGCCGATATATTAACTGTTACTGATATGCTTAGAAAAAGGGAGCAATTAGAAAAAGTTGGTGGAGCATATTACATTGCTAAGCTCACCAATAGGCTATCTTCTGGCGCCAATGTTAAATTTCATGCGCATATTGTTACCCAAAAATTTATTCAAAGAGAGTTAATAAAGGTAAGTAATTCTATTGCAGAGTTAGCTTATGAGCCAGGAACAGATGCATTTGAACTGTTAGATCAGGCCGAAAAGAAGTTTTTTGAAATAAAAGAAAAATCTATTAAAAGAACTTTTTCTAGCATTGATGATTTAATAAAAAAAGCTGTAACAGAAATGGAAAACCGCAAAAATGATGAAGGCGGAATTACAGGCATTGGAAGCGGATTTTCTAGCTTAGATAACCTTACTGCAGGCTGGCAAAATTCTGATTTAATTATTGTGGCAGCTAGGCCAGGTATGGGCAAAACATCCTTTGCCCTTGCTGTTTTGAGAAATGCAGCTATAGATTATAAAAAAAGTGTGGCTATTTTCTCCTTAGAGATGTCATCTGTGCAGCTAGTTACAAGGCTAATATCTATGGAAAGTGAAATTTCTTCTGAGAAAATTAAAAGAGGTGATCTTCAGGAATACGAATGGCAGCAAATCAATTCAAAAATTGAATCACTCTCTAATGCTAAAATATTTATAGATGATACACCAGGTATTTCTATTTTAGAATTTAAAGCAAAATGCAGACGGTTAAAATCGCAGCATAATTTAGAAATGGTTATAGTAGATTACTTGCAACTTATGCGCAGTGACGATAAAAATGCTGGCAATAGAGAACAAGAAATATCTTATATCTCTAGGTCATTAAAAGGATTAGCCAAAGAGCTAAATATACCTGTAATTGCATTAGCACAGCTTAGCAGGGAGGTAGAAAAAAGAAGTGAAAAAAAACCATTGTTAAGCGATTTAAGAGAATCTGGATCTATAGAGCAAGATGCAGATATAGTTGCATTTATTTACAGAGCAGAATATTATAAATTAACAGAGGATCAAAATGGAAATTCTACTGCTGGCTTGGGTGAAGTAATTGTAGAAAAGCATAGAAATGGGCCAACCGGCATTGCAACAGTAAGATTTGTGAATCATTTAGCTAAATTTGCTGACCTAAGTGCTTCAGAATATGATTATAACCACATTTCTGAAGGCTTTGGATCCACAACTAGAGAATCTAAAATGAATAATAGCCTAGAACAAGACCCTCTTCAAATTATGCATCAGAATACTCAATTAGCAGCAGATGATTTTGAAACCGGAGCGGATATCGAAGAAGCACCGTTCTAATATCACTAGTCTTTAAAAGGCATTCGCTTCCATCTATTGTGGCTCCACAGCCAATTAAATGGTTGCTCACGAATGTTTTTTTCTAATAAACTTGCAAATTTTTGCGTGCATTCTTCCACACTGATGTCTGCCTCTTCAAAATCGTGCATTAATACGGGTGTAAATATATTTGTATTGCCATCCATTTTACATTCTGTGTAAATGAGCACTGCCTTTATTTTTTTTGCAAGCTTTATATATCCATCATAAAAATACATAGGCTGTCCAAAAAAAATTGCAGTCCCCACATTATCATTTACTGGCACCTGATCTGCTATAAAACTGCATACAAAGGATTCTTTTTGCCTAATTTTTTCTAAAATTACGCGTTGAATTTGTCTCATTTCTATGCATTGGGTGCCATACTTTTGCCTTGCATTATTTATCAATCGTTCAAAAAATGGATTGCTCATTTTTTTGTATACAGCCATTGGTTTATATTTTGAATGAAATGGAGCTGTGGTGCACAGCCACTCCCAATTATTGCAATGACCTAGGATTAAAAATACAGATTTGTCTCGATCATAATAAGAATCTAGCATGTTATTGGGTACAATAACATGTTTACATAAATAGTTTTTGCTGTACCCTTTTGTTAATAAGGGCTCTAAGATAATTCTGCTTAAGTGCTTATAATACTTTTTAGCTGTAATTAAATTTTGTTTTTTATCTTTAAAACAACGGTTGATATTATCAATCACTATCTTTCTTCTGTATTTTATTACCGAATATAACAAAAAATAGAGTACTGGCTGTAAAAGCCTGAAACTAAATTTAGGATTGATATTTATAATTAAAATAAAGGGATAAGAAGCGTAAAATATCAATCTTTGCTTAAACATACTATTTTAGGTATCTAAAATCTTGATCCTTTTTTATTTTTCTTAACGCAGCATACATTAAATCAATAGTATAATCAATATCTTTATAATGAACAGTTTCTACAGTTGTGTGCATATATTTTAGAGGCAGAGAAATAAGCGCACTTGCCACACCTTCGGCAGAATAGGCAAAAGCGTCTGTATCAGTGCCTGTGCTCCTTGAAGCTGCCGCTCTTTGAAAAGGAATTTTTGCCTCTACTGCCGCTTCAATAATTAAATTTAATAAATTATTTTGTACAGCAGGGCCATAGGTAAGAACAGGTCCTTTGCCACATGCTTGATCTCCCTGTGCCTTTGGATTATATACTGGCGAAGTGGTATCATGACAAACATCTGTGCAAATAGCAACATTAGGCCTTATTGTTCTTGAAATCATCTCTGCCCCTCTCAATCCTATTTCTTCTTGCACACTATTTACAATATAAAGCGAAAAAGGCAACTTGGTTTTTTCCTCCTTTATTTTTCTTGCTACTTCTGCTATCATAAAGCCTCCAATTCTGTTATCTAAAGCCCTGCATACTAAATAATCTTTATTCAAATCCATCATTCCATCTATAAATGTGGCAACAGTTCCTACGTGTATTCCCAATTTCTCTACTTCTTCTTTGCTACTGCATCCTACATCAATAAATAAGGACTCCAACTCTGGAACTTTCTCTGTATTTGGCTTTCTCACATGAATGGCAGGCCATCCAAATATTCCAGAAACCATCCCTTTTTTAGTATGTAAATTTACCCTCATACTTGGCGCTATGGTATGGTCGCTTCCTCCATTTCTGATCACATAAATATAGCCACTTTTATCAATATAATTAACAAACCATGCAATTTCGTCTGAATGTGCTTCAATAACTACTTTATATTTTTGCCCAGGATTAATTACCCCAACAGCGGTGCCATAAGTATCTACAAAATGTTCATCAATATATGGTCGCAGGTATTCTAACCAAATTTTTTGACCGCTTGCCTCAAAACCAGTGGGCGATGGATTGTTTAAATAGGTAGTTAAAAATTTTTTGCTTTCTTTTCTCATCTTGCTGCAAAGCAAGTCAAAAATTATCTCTTTTACAATAATGATTATAAAAATGGGAGATAAACTTTTTTTATCATCTCTTCATATTCTTCTTTAGGATCGCTAAGCAAATGTATTCCACCACCACTTTTAAATACCATTCCACCTTCTGTGTTTTCAATAAATCTAATATTCACACAGGTTTCTAGCTTGTTGCCATCAAAATAACCGCTAATGCCAGTATAAAAACCCCTTTCATAATTTTCTATCTGTTTAATTAATTCGGTGGTTTTTGGCTTTGGTGCACCTGTTATGCTCCCTGCTGGGGTAAGTTTATCTAGTATAGTGCCAATTTTATTTTTCCAATTAGAACTTAGAATAGCGCTAATAGCTGAAGATACTTGAAGCAATTTACCCTCATTGGTATTTATCTCTGAAACAAAACGATATTTTTCAACCTTAGTCTGTTTGCCAACTATACTTATGTCGTTACGCAATAAGTCTATAATCGTATTGTGCTCGCTTGTCTCTTTTTTGTTTCCTAAAATTAATGCTTCTGCATTGGGCATACTAGCGTCAATTGTACCTTTCATTGGGTAGGTGGTCAATTTATTCTTTTCGATTGTTATAAATTTTTCGGGTGAAAAAAAAAGCCATTCTTTTGCATACCTTACTTTAAATAAGCTGTTAGCAGATTGATAAATTTCATTTAAGCTCAAATTGCAACTTATAGGAGTTTTTTGTGTCAAATTTAACAAATACGTGTTTCCAGATTTAATTGCAGCATTTACTTTATGATATTTTAATAAATAATTTTCGAAACTTATTGGTTTTTTTTCAAATACAATTGGTTTTTTCTCAAGCAAAGGCATGGATGGAGTTTTGAAACTTGGAAAATCTATTTCTATATCATTTTTGACGAGCTCGCTGGGTAAGTAAATCAAAATGTTATCTTTATTAAAATTAATAAAAAATAAAAATGGAGTACGTTTAGCACCTAAAAAATTCATTTGCTCAAATTTTGATTCTTTCATTATTTTTGTGCAAATTTATATTCAAATATTGACCCGTATAGTAATTTTAGATAATAATGATTCTTTTACCTATAATTTGGTAGAATTATTACGCCATTTAGGCATTAAAAATCCTAAGGTGCTGCCGCATTCTTGGTCTAATCAGATTCCTAATGCCGATGCATATATTTTATCTCCAGGAGCAGGATTGCCAAAAGAGAAGGAATTAATGCAGCAGTTTTTAAATACTAAATTAAACCAAAAACCCATTTTAGGTATATGCCTTGGGCATCAAGCAATTGCAGAATATATAGGAATGAAACTAACCAATCTTCCTAATCCTAATCATGGATATTGTGCCTCAATCAATTACTCAAACAATAACTTACTTTTTAAAGGAATAAAAGATGAGCTAAAAGTGGGATTATATCATAGTTGGGGTATAACTGTTGATGAAATAAAAAACTCACCCTTAAAAATTATTGCAGATTATAATAATTTTGTGATGGCATTTCAACATAAATATTTGCCTATTTATGGCTTGCAATTTCACCCAGAATCATTTTTGACAGAAAAGGGTCATGTTATTATGAATAATTGGCTAAACTCAATATTGCAAAGCAATGACAAGTTTCAAAAGAAAAGTCATTAGTTTTGTTCCAATATTAAATATATTATAATACCTCTTTTATTGTCAGCTTTTTTTATGGTTATCTGTCAAAAAAAATGAGTAAAATTGAGCGCTCTCAAGAAATTATTGATAATGATTGGAATAGGATAAATATACGCTGTTATTTAAAGAAGAGTAAAAACACCTAAATAAAATTTATCATTACACCGGTATTACTCCACAGAAACGGTTAAACCTTCCGCATTTAAATCAGGTTTTTGTAGAAACACTTTTCCATTAGGGTCATAAACTGAGATTTGAGCAGCCCCATTTTGTTGTGGCCAATCTATAGTGAACTGTTTATTGGTGGAGTTTGGAAATATACCCAAGGTTTGGCTGCGTTGCATAGCGTGTAATTTTTACAAAACTTGCAGACTGATTGTTGGCGAAGAAAAACTCAGCATTATTCACAATTTTTTGCGCTTTTAGTTGGCCAAAAGCAAAGCTTAAGGCACTAATGCAAAATAGTAATTTGATGGTTCTCATAATGGTAATTTTAAATATTTCTGCAAAAAAAAATAAAAAAATCTAATTTCCAAATTTTCGATATTTTATTTTGAAAAAATTGCGTTGCTTTAAAATTTAATTTTTGTTTAACACTTTGTTGCTCGTAAAAGCTTAATCAAATATGTGCGCGTGCGCAAGACTTAGAGATTTAGCTTTGTAACCAATTTTAGTGGCAGTTGTAATCAAATGATAATAAAATGTAATTATAAAGTATATTGCCAGAAGAAAACCTAGGTAATTCAGTTCAAGGATTAAGCAGAATTGAAAGAAATGAGGTGGACACTAACTATGAAAATAAAAAAACCTCTTTTATGCAATATAAAAGAGGTTTGATTATCTAAACTATTTTGAGTGAAACACTGATTGCATTATAAAAATGAAATAAAAAAAGCAATTTCATTTTAAAACAGCTTAATTACTATTTTTTGGAGGATTACTGCCAGGTGGCTTTGCAATTGCATCACGCATTTCAGTATCACTTTGAATATTTCTTAATTTGTAGTAATCCATAATTCCGAGATTGCCATTTTTAAAAGCTTCTGCAATCGCAGCAGGTATTAATGCTTCTGCCTCTATTACTTTGGCCCTTGCTTCTACTGTTTTTGCTTTGTTCTCTTGCTCAAGTGCTACGGCCATTGCTCTACGTTCTTCCGCTTTAGCTTGTGCTACTTTTAAATCTGCCTCTGCCTGATCCGTTTGCAAAATAGCTCCAATATTAGACCCAATATCAATATCAGCAATATCTATGGATAAAATTTCAAATGCAGTGCCTGCATCCAACCCTTTTTCTAAAACCACTTTAGAAATTCTATCAGGATTTTCTAAAACTTGCTTATGATCTGCTGCAGAGCCTATTGTGGTTACAATACCTTCACCTATTCTAGCCAATATTGTATCTTCTCCAGCACCACCAACCAATTGTTGAATATTTGCCCTAACTGTAACCCTAGCTTTAGCAATAAGCTGTATACCATCTTTAGCAACCGCTGTAACAGGAGGAGAATCTATCACCCTTGGATTTACTGATAATTGAACAGCTTCTGAAACATTTCTACCCGCTAAATCTATGGCAGTTGCCATATTGAAATTCATAGGTATATTTGCTTTATCAGCGCTGATTAATGCTTTTATGACATTATTAACATTTCCACCAGCCATATAATGTGTCTCTAAATCATTAACAGTAATTTTTAATCCTGCTTTTGTAGCATTTATAAGTGCATTAATAATGAGTGATGGTGGCACTTTTCTTATTCTCATGAAAACCAATTGTAGTATACCTATTTTTACTTCTGAAAATTGTGCAGTAATCCAGAGACCAAGTGGTACAAAATATAAAAAAAGTAAAAAAATGACTACACCTGCTCCTAAAAGCATCAAAGTAGGAATGGCAAAATTTATTTCTAATAACATAGCTGCGAATTTAAGTTGATTTTACGAATATTTTATCTTTTTCTATTTTTATTATTTTGATGGTTGTATTTGTGTAAACAAATTCACCCTCTGTAGTAACCTCACATTTTATTTCATCAAACATTGCATTGCCAGATGGACGCAAAGCAGAAATTGTAATTCCTATATTACCAACTTGCAAGTTTAACTTATCTTTTTCATTCATCCTGCCTTCTATGGTATCTTTTATAGCAAACTTTTGATAGGTATTTCCAGTGAATAATTTGATGGTTAAAAAAATGCCAAATATAACTGCAACAGCCAAAATAATATTAGCTTGAAACGCTTGTAAGTGACTGTATCCAAAGTAAATGGCGTACACAATGCATATAAATCCGATAAGGCCTACTATAAAACCGGGAGTAAGAAAAAACTCAACTAAGATAAGTCCAAAGCCAAGTAGTAACATTAATATGATAGCTGTTATTACCATTATTGTGATAATTGTGCTACTGCAGCCGCTAACTTATCAAAATTGGGAGCATCACCTGGAGAAGCCGTAACCTCTCGATACACCTCTTCACCATCTTTATTTATTAGAATAACTGCACGTTTACTCACTCCTTTCATTCCAAAGGCAAAATCTTCCATATACACATCATATGCTCTAGTTGTGTTTTTATTAAAATCGCTTAATAAAGGAAAATTATAATTTTCTGACTTAGCGAAAGCATCTAGCGTAAAAGGGCTATCAACAGATATGCCTATTACATTGACACCTAATTTTTTATAATTATTTAGATTATCCCTCATATTGCACAATTGATCTGTGCAAACAGAGGTAAATGCTTGGGGAAAAAAATTGATTAAAGTGTGTTGTCCTTTAAAATCCGATAATGATACTTCGTTCTTTTCGTGACTGAATAGTGTAAAATTTGGTACTTTCATATAAGCGTCAAAAATAGAAATTATATTTTAATAAACCATTATTTAGGTCATATTTTTAGACTAAATCACCCTATGAACGATAAGCGATTTTGGAACAAAACTAAATTAAAAAACAGGCTCTCCTTTATTTACGAGGTAGCCAACACTATTAACACCTGGCAAGATAAATTCTCTGGTATGTTGCACTAAAATCACCTTGTGCTTACCAATTTGCTTTGCAGCCTTGTTTTTTGATATTACAGCTTCAGCGTGGTAGAATATTCCTGATTTATAGCCAAATACCTGGCCCTCTTCATTAAATAGTGGGCAGTTAATTAGCATTTCTGGCAAGGTATCACCGTTTGGCAAAATTACTTTTTTTATAATATAAATATTGCTTTTTGAGTAATTATCTGTCAATCTAAATTGTATGATGTGGTTGTAAGTTACAGAGGTGTCTACAATTTCGTATTCAAAGAATAAGGGATTATCCCAATTCCAGTTTTCATCAGGTAAATCATAAAAAAGTGAATACACCCTGCCTTCATTATTGCATGAAACTATAATTGTGGCAACAAAAACTAAATATAAGGATTTATACGATTTCATTCAATTCTATTTTTGAGATTAATTCACTAAGCACAATATCCTCACTTATAAATGGAACATTAAGTTTTGCCATTATTGTAGAGGTGTGTTTAGATAATTTTTCCATATTTTTAAAATACAAGGATTGATTAGCTACAAGCAATTCTATCACTAAAACATTTTCTACATTTTTAAGAATTCTAAGTGCTTTTGTAGCTGCATTTGCACCCATACTCACATGATCTTCTTGCCCATTACTACTAACAATGCTGTCTACAGAAGCGGGAGTGCTTAACTGTTTATTTTGACTTACCAGAGCTGCCGCAACATATTGTGCAATCATAAATCCACTTTGTAGGCCAGGATTAGGAGTTAAATAAGCAGGCAGCCCTCTTTCGCCAGAGATTAATTTATATATTCTTCGCTCACTAATGCTTGCAATTTCTGAAGCTGCAATTGCTAAAAAATCTAACTGCAAAGCAAGTGTTTGTCCATGAAAATTTCCTGCACTTAAAATAATATTGTCATCTTCAAAAACATTTGGATTATCTGTAACACTGTTTATTTCAACTTCAAAAATTTGATCAATATGCCTTAACGCATCTAAACTCGCACCATGAACTTGAGGTATGCATCGAAAACTATACGGGTCCTGCACATTATTATTTTCTAAAACAACAATTTTACTATCCTTTAAGAAATCTTTAATACATGCTGCAACAGCGATTTGCCCAAGATGCGGCCTTATGCCATGCGTTTGAGGCAAAAAAGGCGAAATACTGCAATCAAAAGCCTCTAAAGACATTGTTGCTATTGCATTTGCTTGATTTATGAGATTTCTAAATGTATTAATGGCATAAATGCCAAGAGATTGCATAAATTGTGTTCCATTTATTAATGCCAGTCCTTCTTTCACATTTAACTTTAACGGGCTTATTTTTGCAATATTTAATGCTTCCTTTGATGCTAAAACCTTGCCTTTGAATGAAACTTTACCTTCACCAATCATTGGCAAACACAAATTGGCCAATGGTGCCAAATCTCCGCTAGCACCAAGAGAGCCTTGCTCATGCACCAAGGGATATATTTGATGATTGTAAAGTGCCAATAAAAACGATACAGTTTCGACAGATACACCGCTAAATCCCTTGGCCAAAGATTGTGCTTTTAGAATAATCATCAAAGCCACCAAATCATTATTTATAAAATCCCCTACACCACAAGCATGCGATTTTAGCAAATTTTCTTGCAGTATTTGCAGCTCATTGTCTGATATTTTTGTGTTGCATAATGAGCCAAATCCTGTGTTTACTCCATAGATAGGTGCTGTGGACTTTAGTATGAAGTTTAATAAAAATTGATGGTTTTTGATTATTAAATCCTCGGCAGTTGATAGAAGTATAGCTTTTTCACCCGCTTTTACTTTGCTAACTAATTCTGTTATTGTATAATATTTGCCAATCTCTATCATTTTAGCGCATTTTTAATCTCTATTATACTTAACTTTTGTTGCGTGCCATCAATCAAATTTTTGAGGGTATAAATATTGTTTTCTATTTCATCATTTCCTATAATTATAGCAAAAGATATTTTAAGTGCATTGGCATAATCCAATTGTTTAGCTATTTTTTGAGCAGATGGGTAAACTATTGTTTTTTTGTTAGTTTCGTTTCTAATGATTCTTGCCAAAGATAGAGCAATATCAATGCTAGTGTCATCTAATGGGCAAATAAGCACATCTGCATAGAAAACCAAATCTTTTGGAAATTTTTCGTTTGCTAATAAAACATCATATATTCTATCTGCACCAAAACTTATTCCTATTCCTGATATGTCTGAAAAGCCAAATACTTCTGTAAGATTATCATATCTGCCGCCAGCTGCCAATGAGCCAATATTTTTATCTCTAGGTTTTACTTCAAAAATAGCACCTGTATAATAACTCAATCCCCTAGCAAGACCGAGGTCTAACAGTATATCTTGGTTAGCATTACCTAAATATCTTAAAATTGTTTTTAATTCTTCACAAGCTTCTGCGATGAGTTTATTGGAAATAAATTTGTCAATTAAATATTCAATAGTGCTTGCCCTAAAAGCTTTGGGAGTGATAATTTCTTGAAAAAGATGCTCATTGTTAATGGTCATTCCTTTTGTTTCTAATTCGGCCAATACCCCATCTAATCCTATCTTATCCAATTTATCTATTGCCACCGTAAAATCAACAAAACGATGCTGCAGGCCTAATTCTTGAGCTATCCCCTCTAGCAGTTTGCGGTGATTGATATGAACGATAACAGGGATATCTAACTTAGTAAATACACTTTCTATTATTTCTAAACATTCTAACTCACAAATTAAACTATTTGTTCCAAGGGTATCTGCATCGCATTGCCAAAATTCTCTATACCTGCCTTTTTGGGGCCTATCTGCTCTCCAAACGGGCTGCATTTGATAACGCTTAAAAGGCATTTTAATTTTGTGCCTATTAATAGATGTGTACCTAGCAAGAGGAACTGTAAGGTCATATCTTAAACCCTTATCACTGATTTTATTTTTTAAATCAACATTGGGTTCATTGGTAATAAAATTTTCTTGATTTATTGGGCCACTATTTAAAATTCTAAAAAGCAATGCATCTCCTTCGTCACCATATTTTCCTGTCAATGTACTCAAATTTTCCATTGCAGGAGTTTCTATTGGCGCAAACCCGTAGCACTGAAAAACTTGTTTAATGGTTTCAAATATAAAATTTCTCTGACCTATTTCTATTGGGCCAAAATCTCGTGTACCTTTTGCTAAACTTGCTTTCTGCATAATATTTTAACGATGCAAACATACATAAAATATATGAAAAGGCTGTAGACGGATAAAAAATTTAAATGGATAAAAAGACGTTTTTTTGTTTAGGATTAATCTAAAGAAGCTAATTTGTCTAACTGTTTTTTTAACACCTCAAAATCTTTAGGATATTTTGCATTTACACATATCCAATTACCATTAATATCATTTATACAAAGCTCAAATGCATGTAAGGCGAAACGCTTTATAAGCGGCTTTTCTTCCTTTGTTTTATTTAACTGATATTTACGTTTAATAGATGACAAGAAAATATCTTCACCTCCATAAAGGGTATCTCCACAAATAGGATGACCTAAAACACTAAGGTGAATTCTAATTTGATGCATACGCCCAGTTTTAATATTACAAGCTATAAGACTATAATCAGTATAGTTTTTAATTGTAGTAAAATGAGTTATACTCTTTTTGCCTAGCTGCTTATCTATTCTCACAGCCCGTCTTTTTTCGTCAATTAAAATAGGTAAATCAACAATATGATTTTCTAAAAAAGTCTTTCCCTTTGCAAAGGCATGATAAACTTTTGCAGTTAATTTTTTTTGAAATTGAATACTTGCATGTCTATGAGCTTCAATATTTTTAGCTATTAATATTACCCCACTTGTTTGCTTATCGAGCCTGTGGCAGAGAATTGCTGTATGCGTATAATTTTTTGCTAACGATAATACATTGTCTGCCTTTGAATCTCCCCTTTCTTTTAATGATGCAACATTTGCTGGCTTATTCCAAAAAATATAGTCAGTGGTTTCTAGTAAAATATTGTCTTCAAAAAATGTTTTTTTAGGCATTAATTGTCCTTAGTTTTAAAATGCTCATAATTTGTTTGGTTTGGGCAGGAAACTCTCCTCGCATCATCCAATCATAATATCCAGGTTCTGTTTTTAGCACTGATTCAAAAGTTTTGCCTTTATGTTTTCCAAAATTAAAAAAAATAATTTCATTTTCATCTCTAATAAATCGGCCAGCAAGATCCACCATCATATCTTGCTTTGTAAACTTATGAATGGCTTCAGGTGTGTTTTCAAAAACATAATATTTTTCTGTTTGCGCCATTAAAATTGATAAGGTGGCCTCAGTGTCTGCTTTTGCACTGTGGGCATTTTCAAGGGTTTTATTGCAATAAAATTGGTAAGCAGCTGCTAAATTTCTGGGCTCCATTAGGTGAAATATACGCTGCGCATCTACAAATTTTACAGCTAATAAATCTACCATAATATTACACCTCATTAGTTCTTCAATCAACATAGGCAAATCAAATCTGTTTGAATTAAATCCACCAAAATCACAATCTTTTATAAAATCAAAAATTTCTTTAGCCAATGCACTAAACAAGGGTTTATCAGCAACCATTTCATCAGTTATTCCATGTATTTGCATGGCTTCTGAGGGTATAGGAATACCTGGGTTAATAAAATGATGCATATCTTGCCTTTTTCCATTGGCAAATAATTTAATCATATATATTTCTATAATCTTATCTTCTGAGGTATTGATGCCTGTTGTTTCTAAGTCAAATACGATTAAGGAGCGGGTTAATTTTAACATTCTTATTGGTGGTTATCTATAAATTTCCTTTATGGAGTGCAGGGTCATACTCTTTCATTAAATTAAATATGGTTTCAACTATTTTTTCAGCATTTGGCTTACTATAGTAGTCTCCATCGGTACCATATGCTGGCCGATGGTCTTTGGCAGAGATTGTAATTGGGGCCGAATCAAGAAATTTGTAACCTTGTTGCTTTACCAAAATTTGTTCTAAAATAAACGCGGTTGAACCCGCACTTACATCCTCATCCAAAATAACCAACTTATTTGTTTTTTCAACTGACTTAACTATACTGTGATTGATGTCAAAAGGCAATAATGTTTGCACATCAATTAGCTCTACACTTATACCTAATACATCTAATTGCAATATCGCTGTTTCTGCAATTTTACAGTTGCTGCCATAAGTAACCAAAGTAACATCAGTGCCTTTTATCATTATTTCTGGTATACCTATGGGTTCTTTATAAGTATCAATATTTAAAGGCAATTTTTCTTTACTTCGATACCCATTCAAACATTCAATAATTAAAGCCGGTTCATCACTGGCTAACATGGTATTATAAAAACCAGCTGCCTTTGTCATATTCCTAGGCACTAGTATATATATTCCTCGCAATGCGCCAAGTATCATTCCGATAGGAGAACCACTGTGCCAAATACCTTCTAATCTATGCCCTCTGGTTCTGATAATTACTGGCGCCTTTTGGCCTCCTTTGGTGCGCCATTGCAAAGTAGCTAAATCATCACTCAAAATTTGCAAACCATAAAGTAAATAATCTAAGTATTGTATTTCTGCAATTGGTCTAAATCCACGCATCGCTGCACCAATTGCCTGCCCCATTATACTTGCTTCTCTAATTCCAGCATCGGTTATTCTTTCTTCACCATATTTTTCTTGCAATCCAGCAAAACCCTGATTGACGTCACCAATATGCCCAAGGTCTTCACCAAACGCAATCACCATTTTATTATTTTTAAAAGCAGCATCAAAGCATGCATTCAAAATTTCTCTGCCATCCAATAAGGGTGAATCTTCATTATACTGTGCATTTTCTGGCAAAATACTAAGGGCGGCTAAAGAAGATTGGCTATGGAGATGACTGCTATAAAGGATTTGGATTTTTGCGGTGTAGTTTATTTGAAAGTCCAATAGTTTAGCCCGCTCTTGACTATCGCTCTGCATTGTTTGATACAGTACTTTAGTAATGGCAATAGAAATATCTTTTCTTCCGGCTTCTTTATTGTTTATTAAACTGTTTGAAATGTCTAAAAATGCTGCCTTATCTACATTATTTATGAGTTCCGCTGCTATTCCTTTTTCTTCATTTATGGGTTTTAGATATGCTTCCCAAGCTTGTTTTTTTGAACTTACTACCTCTTCTTTTGATTTATTTTCAATTTCTAATAAGGTGATTTCATCAGCGATTTTACTTTCTAAAATCCATTTTCTCATTTGCACAATGCAATCCATCTCTTGCTCCCAATCCAATCTTTCTTTAGACTTATACCTTTCATGAGACCCGCTAGTAGAATGTCCTTGAGGCTGAGTTATTTCTGTTACATGAATTAAAACAGGGGTGTGTTGATTTCTACAAATTTCTGCTGCTTCTTGATATGTTTTGCAAAGCGATGGATAATCCCAACCATTTACTTTAAAAATTTGTATGCCATGCCCATTTTTATCTGTTTCAAATCCCGCTAATATTGCAGAAATACTTTCTTTTGTAGTTTGATATTTTGCCGGCACGCTAATACCGTAACCATCATCCCATACAGACATTAGTAAAGGCACTTGCAGCACACCAGCAGCATTTATTACTTCCCAAAAATGACCTTCACTAGTGCTTGCATTGCCTATTGTACCCCACGCAATTTCATTACCTTGATTACTAAAATTATTTTTATCTTGAAGTTCACTATTTTCTCGGTAAAGTTTAGATGCCCAAGCTAACCCTAGCAGCCGTGGCATTTGTCCACCCGTTGGAGAAATATCTGAAGAAGAATTGTATATTTCAGTTTGATCTATCCAATGCCCAGAATCATCTAACATTCTTGTGCCAAAATGACCATTCATGCTTCTTCCTGCACTGCTCGGTTCTGCATCTTGGTCTGTATGTGCATACAATTGAGCAAAAAATGCCTGAACATTACTCATTTTTTTGGCAAACATAAAAGTTTGATCTCTATAGTATCCACTTCTTATATCCCCTTTGTTAAAAAATTTAGCCATTGCTAATTGGGCTACCTCTTTTCCATCACCAAATATGCCAAATTTAGCCTTACCTGTTAAAACCTCTTTTCTTCCTACCAAACTGGCTTCTCTGCTGTAAAAAGCAACTTTATAATCTGCTAAAACTTCTTTAATAAAATCTTCTCTGCTCAATTTTTGCATTGCTGGCTTATTCACTTGCCGCAAAAATATAAATTAAAATGCATATTACCTTAATCTAATAGGAATACAATATTTTTAAATAAAAAAATCAATCAATTAATCAATTAATTGCTGGAGACTTACTAATTTTTTGTAATATCCGTTTTTTTCTATCAATCCAGTGTGCGTGCCATATTCTACAATTTCACCTTGTTTTAAAACGATAATTTTATCGCAATTTTTTACGGTACTTAGCCTATGTGCTATAATGATACTTGTTCTAGATGTCATTAAATTTTCTAAAGCATCTTGTACTGCTTTTTCGCTTTCAGTATCTAGCGCTGATGTTGCTTCATCTAATATTAACAATTGAGGGTTTTTCAAAATCGCTCTTGCAATTGTGATGCGCTGTTTTTGGCCTCCGCTCAACCTATTGCCTCTATCGCCAACAATGGTTTGATACTTTTGAGGCAGTTGCATTATAAAATCGTGAGCATTTGCATTTTTTGCTGCATCAATAACTTCTTGCTCTATTGCGTTTGTATTATATTTGATATTTTCATAAATGGTATCAAAAAATAATATTGGTTCTTGTGTTACAATTCCAATCATTTGACGCAAATTGCTAAGCGCTATGTGCTTAATATTTATATTATCAATGAGTATTTCGCCTGATGAAACATCATAAAACCTTGAGCACAAATCTGCAATGGTAGATTTTCCTGCTCCGCTTTCGCCTACAAGGGCAAGTTTTTCGCCTTTTAACAGATTAAAGCTAATGCCTTTTATTATTTCGTCATCTTCTTGATATGAAAAAGAAACATTATTAAAACTAAACGAATTTGTGATTGAAGCATTCGATAAAACTGGTTTTTTAGCTACAATTTGAGGTTGTTCATCTAAAAGACTAAAAAGTTTTTCTGCACTTACTATTCCACGCTGAATACTACTGCTGCTGCTAGCAATATTCTTAAATGGCTGAATCATTTGAATAAATAAGGCGATATAGCCAATAAACATTGCGCCATCTAATGTGGTTTTTTTATCAAAAATTAAATATCCTCCAAATAATACAAGTCCCAAAACAGCGCAAACACCCATAAATTCGGACGCAGGAGCCGCCAATTCTCTTTTTACAAATAACTTTTTACTTGCTTGAGTAAAACTTTGGTTGATTTCCTCAAATTCATTAATTGTTTTATCCATGGCATCAAAACTTTTAATAATTTTAATATTTGACACACTTTCATCTACCTTAGCCAATATTTTTGATGCATATGCCTGACTAAAATAGCCATAACTTTTTAATTTTTTTATCACCCTAGAAATAATAAACCCAGCTACTGGAAAAAAGAATACTGCAAAAAGAGTTAATTGAAAACTCATATAAAAAAGTGCACAAAAATAAAAAAAAATCACGAGAGGATCTCTCATAATTACCTGATAAGCCCCTAATAGGCTATGCTCAAGCTCATATACTTCATTGGTCAAAGTATTAACGAGTGTGCTGCGGCTATTTTTTTGAAAAAATGATATATCACTATTTAGATATTGTTTAAATAGTTTATTTCTAATGTCTTGCATGATGTACAGCCTAAATCTAATTAGGGTTTTAGTAGCTAAGTATCTAAATAAATTTGCCAATAATGATGAAGCTCCAATTACTAAGGCAATGATGCTCAAACCATACAATTTTCCATAGTTTGTCATTGCGTTATTTATCCAATAATTAAAATATTCAATAATATAACCTATGTTGTAGACCAAAGCAGGCTTATCAATATTAGTAATTTGGTTTTCAAAAAGCACACGTAAAACAGGGATAAGAAGAGCGATATTTACTAAGCCTAAAAATATGCCTAATATGGTATAAATAAGGTATTCTGGCAAATAATGATGGAGTTTACCAGCAAACTTTAGTGTCCGTTTTATGATTGCAAATGTGTTTTTCAATGCAAATGCAAATTAAAGCAAATATTTACAAACCAATCACAAAGCATAAATTATTTTTAATTTTTAAAATAATCAAACCAATAATTCATGGTTATTACTAATGTGAATAAGTGCATCGCCCTGATTAACAATAGGTTGATGAGTAGCGCAAATAATATATCCATTATAAGGTGATTTTACAAATTTTTCAAAATCGCCATAAGGATTTGATATACTACCAATTACATCTCCTTTTTTAACTAAATCTCCTAATGTTTTTGTTCGTCTAAATAAACCAGAGTAATGCGCTCTTACCCAAAATGATGATTTTACAAATATAGTTGATTCAGCCCTAGGAAACTGCGTCAATACTCCATTAAAATTTCTTACACCCAGCGATTGCATAACCCTCAATGCTCCACCAATTCCTGCTTTGGTCACTTCTTTATCTAGATGTAAGTTTTTACCTCCTTCAAAAAGCAGCACCTTTTTACCAAGTTTAATAAGCGATTTCCTAAATGTTTTATCCATTAATTTAGAATGGAGTATAAATTTGCATCCAAAAACTTTTGCAAGTGCCAAATCAGATTCTTGATTAGTATCTATTCTTATTTGCGAATAATTAAATCTATTGCCGCCACCAGTGTGAAAATCTAACACAAAATCTACATCGGGTATAATTTCATCCAGTATTTTTTTAGCATATCTAGCTGCCAGCGAACCGTTTTTATTGCCAGGAAATACACGATTAAGATCTCTTCCATCAGGGAATTTTCTATCTTGATTTAAGAAACCAAAAACATTAATTACCGGTATACAAATTACTGTACCACAATCTGGTACATTATATTTTTTTGCAATAATTTGTCTCACAATTTCTACACCATTTACCTCATCACCGTGCAATCCTGCAGTAATGAGTACTGTAGGTCCTTCCAAATTAGATTTTTCAATTATTATCGGCACTTCAATACTTGTTCCTGTATGCAGTTTTGCGATGTCGAAGTATAAAATCGTTTTGCCCGGTTTAATAGTTGTTTTTAATATTTGCATAATTATGGTTTATCGTATAATAATAATTAACCAAGCCCTACGTCTAAACTCATCATAATAATAAACCCAATAACTAAACCCAAGGTAGCAAAATCTGCATACTTATCTTTCTGTGTTTCAGGAATAACTTCTTCTACGACTACATATATCATTGCACCTGCAGCAAAACTAAGTGCATAAGGCAAAATTGGTTGCATATAAATAACAGCAACCGCTCCTATTACACCTGCTATTGGCTCTACTATAGCAGAAAGCTGCCCCCACCAAAAACTTTTAAACTTACTTACACCTTGCCTTCTTAAAGGAACCGCAACAGCAATTCCTTCAGGAAAATTTTGTATGCCAATTCCTATTGCTAATGCAATCGCAGCCCCGATTTCAAAATTTGGATAACCCATAGCTACTGCGCCAAAAGATACTCCTATTGCCAATCCCTCTGGAATATTGTGTAAAGTAATTGCCATTACAAGCAATATTGTGCGATCCCAAGTGGTTTTTACACCTTCACTTTCTGATAAATTATTATTTATATGCAAATGTGGTAAAACCTGATCTATGATATAAATAAACCCTGCCCCCATGGCAAAACCAACTGCAGCAGGAATCCACGAAAGCGCCTTTCCAAATGTAGGTTCAGAAAGCTCTATGGCAGGAGTTAATAATGACCAAAAGCTTGCAGCTATCATTACTCCGCCTGTAAAACCAAGCATAAAATCTAGCCACCTGCGTTTTAAATCTTTAAATAAAAATACAACTGAGGCTCCTAAAGCAGTAAGTAACCATGTAAATGTACAAGCCAATAATGCTTGCCAAACTGGACCAAGTTCTAGAAACCAAATTTTTAGTTCATTATACATAAAACTTTTACAAAGTTAAATGAAGTAAACTTTATTAAATAGACAAGATATGAACGATTGATTTTTAACTTTCTAAATTTTGTCTTTAATACTTTTCAATTGATGCTGAAGTTCTCTATGGGTTAAATCAATGCTATATTCCAACTTCTTTAACTCTTCAGCTATCTGAGACAGCTTTATTTGATTTATATCCAAAATGGATGTTTCTGTTGTAATTTCTATCAATGGCTTTCCTTTTAGGGTCAATAACCACTTTAAATTTATCTCATTGAACTGTTCATGAATTGCTTGAATCATTTCTAAGCCAGGTTTATTTCTTCCAGAAATGATATGTGAAATGGTGGATTTACTTACTCCTAGTTTTTCGCTCAATTCTTGCTGACTAAGTTTGTAGTGTTGAATGATGAAAAGAAATTGTGCTTTCATGTTACAAATGTAAACCAAAGTTTACATTTGTATACTATAATAATATATAAATCCTTAGCAAATAGCAAATTTTATCATTTAATTAACTTGTTTCAATTAGTTGATTTATAGTTTTTTAAATAAATATAAATTATTTTGTTTAATTTTTTGTTTAGCAAACAACCACGCGCTTTAACAAATGGTTTACATCACTATACTAAGTAAATTTTGACCAATTTAATGACCAAATTGATGATGCTAGAAATAGAATAAACGCCTTATTTTTGAAAAACCGGCTTTCTTAAAAAAAGCCACGAAGGTTTTTTGTATTAAACAAGAATGTCCTCCGCTCCTAGGCATAATAAAAACAAAATGAGTAAAGCTAATGATTACAAAATATTTTTTGCATCTTTTAAATAGACAGTTGAATCAAAAAAATTTTTGAGGATTTTACTTACAGCCAAAACTATCTCGATTTTATTCTTAAAATAGAACCACTATTGTTGAGAATTAAAATCTTTTTTGCCCACCTGTCTTAATTGTGTTTTTGACTGACATTGTGAACTACAGCACGTAAGTTGGGTTTAAGATATTTGTCAGACGACAATTATAGAAATAGTAAACATCTCCATTTAGTTGCTTGTAAAAGAAAATATGGTTATATATTTAAACAAGGTTAGGTTTAAGGTATTCGAAAGTTTGATTAAAAGCAAGAATGATAGAAGCTAAATGAGCTCATGAATTGTAAACCCAGTAAGCAATTTTGGCAAAATATAAGTAGATTTAGGGGGCATTATACTTCCATTATCTGCAATTTTGCATACATCCTCTATTTCGCAATGATGCAATGTAATTAAGGTATCAAAATTTTTAGATACCATGGTGTTTAATATTTGGTTTACAGTATTATTTCCTGCAATAAAGTCTATATTATCATCAATTTGAGAGTTAGTAATAGCTAATATTTTCAATAAAACCTCATTTTCAATACAAATCACATCTAGGGAATAGGCCGGATTGTTGCACCAATTCATTGCATACCATTCGTTGTTATAAAAAAGGCCAAAGCAATTGCGTTCAAAAGGCATTACTGGATTATCACTTTTTGTAATATTGAATCCTCTTTTTTGCAATCCTGAAATTAAATCAATTCCATTGCTTCTAATCATGCGATGAAATGGTAAAATTTTTAAATGATTTGCAAACATAGACAACGACATAAATCCTTTTGCAGCTATTTTTTTATCAGCGATATACCTGTTTATTGCAGCAGATCGGTGGTGACCATCGGCTAAATACAATGAATCAATTTTTTGATAAAAACTGCTAATTCTAGCAATATCGTCTTCATTATCTATTACCCACACTTGATGCGCTACATTTTCTTGATTAAGGAATAAATTGGCCTGTGTTTTCATTATTGACAAAAAATATTCATCCAGTTTTTTATTGTAAGCATGCATCATTAATACCGGTTCACCCGACATTTTTGTGTATTTAATATGTTCTATTAATAAGTTTTCTTTTTCAGTAATGGTCTTTTCATGCAACTTGATTTTTCCTTGCATGTAAGATTGGTGATTGCATAAGGATATTAAACCATAAAACTCTGAATTTTCACTTTCATTACTTTGTTTATAAAGATAAAAAGCATTTTTTTGTTCTTGCTTAATTACACTTTGCTCCTGAAGTTGCTTTATATAATTGGCTCCATAGGCAAAATGCAATTCAGGAATCTTATTTTCGGTGCCAAAGTGCAGGTAGGGTTTAACAGCGTGCAAATAACTCAAAGGATTATTTTGCAATAATTTTATAATTTCCTGACTATTAGCGTATCCTGTACTTTTTGCTGCAACTAATTCTGCAAATTCTTGCTTAGGAAGCCAAGCTTTAAATGGCAATAATATCATTTATTCGGTCGCGCTATTTTAGAGCTTCAATCATTTTTGTAGCCATTTCTATTCCTACTCGTTCTTGAGCCTCTATTGTGCTAGCGCCAATATGCGGGCTTAATGAAATATTTTTCAATTTTGTTAATTCTAAATTTACAGGAGGTTCTGTTTCAAAAACGTCTAATCCTGCAAATGCTAATTTTCCATTAACAAGGGCATTGTAAAGGGCTTTCTCGTCAACAATTCCTCCTCTAGAACAATTTATTAAACCAGCGTTGCGCTTCATTAATTTAATTTCATTTTCACCAATTACTGGTTTAGCACCACCTGGAATATGGAGGGTCAAAAAATCTGCAATTTTTAATACATCTTCTATTTCATCCATTGATGTTAATGGCAGGATTAAAGGTGCAATACCAAATTCTTGATCTAATTCGATACTAATATTTACTTCAGGCAAATAAGGGTCAAAATATGATATTTTCATTCCCATACCAATACCTATTTTAGCGCAGGCTTGGCCTATTCTTCCAAAACCAATAATGCCTAATGTTTTTCCATGAAGTTCTATGCCCGATGATGCAGTTTTTTTTAATGCATTAAAATTTGCATTTGCATCATTTGATAGCCCTCTATTAGTTTCAGCTACAAACCTTGCCCCAGCCAATAAATGGCAAAAAACTAATTCTGCAACTGAACGCGAGCTGGCTGCAGGAGTATTTAATACTTTTATTCCTTTAGCCCTTGCATACTCCACATCAATATTATCCATACCTACACCAGCTCTTCCTATGGCTTTTAAATTTGTGCATTTGTCTAATAAGTCTTTCTTAATTTTAGTAGCGCTTCTAATAATAATTGCATCATAATTATTAATGAGATTAATTAAATTCTCTTGATCTATCTTTATCGTATCTACTTCAAATCCTGCATTTTCTAAAATAGTTTTTCCAGCATCATCAATGCCGTCATTTGCTAATATCCTCATTATTTTTACTTATATTTATTCATAATATTTACCAAAGCTTCTACACTTTCTATTGGTAATGCATTATACATACTTGCCCTAAAACCACCAACAGAGCGATGCCCCTTAATTCCACTTATTCCGGCACTTTTGCAATCTGCTAAAAAATTTTCTTCTAAAGTGTTGTCTAGTAATTTAAAACATGCATTCATTTGTGACCTATCCTCTTTTTCTACAGTGCCTTCAAATGCATTGCTATTGTCTATATTTTGATATAATAAATCTGCTCTGATAGCTGCACGTTTTTGCATGGCATCTACTCCACCCAACTTTTGTACCCACAATAAATTTTGATACATTGCAAAGATTGGAAATACAGGAGGAGTGTTAAACATACTTTCTTTTTCTACATGAATTTTGTATTTCATCATGGTAGGTATATTAGTTTTTGCATTTACTAAATAATCTTTTTTAATAATGACAACTGTAACGCCAGCTGGCCCCATGTTTTTCTGTGCCCCAGCATATATAATATCAAAATCAGAAACATTTATTTTTCTACTTAAAATATCAGAACTCATATCACATATTAGCGGCAAATTAGTATGAGGAAATTCTTTAAACTGTGTTCCGAATATAGTGTTGTTTGATGTAAAATGCAAGTAATCAGCATCTGTAGGTATAGAAATATTTTTGGGAATATAGTTAAAATTTTTATCTTCTGAACTAGCTATTTCTAATACTTCTCCAAATATTTTTGCTTCTTTTATTGCATTACTACTCCATGTTCCAGTATTAATATATGCGGCTTTTGTATGCAAAAAGTTAAAAGGTATCATGCAAAACTGCAATGATGCACCACCCCCTAAAAATATTATATCGTAGTCATCATTGATGTTTAAAAGTTCTTTAATTATTTTTTTTGATTCATCTACAATAGCAACAAACTCTTTGCCCCTATGCGAAACTTCAAGCACAGATAAGCTAGTGCCTGCAAAGTCTTTTATCCCATCAATGCATCCTAAAATAGTTTCTTTACTTAGAATGGAAGGACCCGCTGAAAAATTATGAATTTTACCCATATTTTGATAATTGTTTGACATGTTTGCAATATTACTATAATTTAATTAACCCGAAAAGAATTTTTAGTTATTTTAATAAATTATTTATAAAATAAGGAATATTATTTTTCATTTTTCAAGCCAGCATTTGTTTTAAATTTTAAAGATCAAATCAATACGACTAAAATCTACTAAGTTCTTCTGAAATCAACATTTTTATTAAATTGTAACTATATTTGCAGCATTAATGAATTCAATTATTAAGCCAGAGCCAAATTCTAACAAAAATAAGAAAGAGCAAGTGGCACAAATGTTTAATCAAATATCTGGTAGATACGATTTTTTAAATCATTTTTTATCCTTGAATATTGATAAACGGTGGCGCAGAAAAGCAATTGATGAATTAAAAAGCTTAGCTCCAAAAAGAATTTTAGATGTGGCAACGGGCACAGGAGATTTAGCTATTGCCTCATTAGTATTAAATCCTATTGAAATTATCGGTATTGATATAAGCACAGGAATGCTTGGAGTGGGTAGGAAAAAAATGAAAGCTTTGGGCAAAAGTGATATTATAAAAATGCTTGATGGAGATTCTGAAAAAATACTATTTGAAGACAACTATTTTGATGCCATAACGGTTGGGTTTGGGGTTAGAAATTTTGAAAATCTTGATAAAGGACTCTCCGAAATGTTTAGAGTTTTGAAACCAGGCGGTAAAGCTGTTGTACTAGAATTCTCTAAGCCAACACATTTTCCAATAAAACAATTATATAATTTTTATTTTCAGACAATATTACCATTTTGGGGACGTTTTATAAGCAGAAATAATTTTGCTTACACCTATTTGCCAGAATCTGTAAAAGCATTTCCTGATGGAGATAATTTTATAAAAAGGCTAGAAAAAGCAGGATTTAGTAAACCAACTCAAAAAAAATTAACATTCGGCATTTGCAGTTTATATACAGGTATAAAATAATTTTAACACTTCTGTGCTTATTTTTCTTAACCAATATTTATGGTCAAGGATTTAGGATGATGGATCCACATATTTATGATTTAAAAACATGGCATTTTGGAGTTTCATTTAGTGGAAATTATGGAAAAATTAAAGTTATTAGAGCCAATGATTACTTAAATCAGGATGAAGTGCTAAATATAACAACAATCGGCACTCCTGGTTTGGGGTTAAGTGCTATCACTGATTTAAGACTTGGAAAATATTTTAATCTTAGAACTAATGCTGGCTTAAATTTTCATCAAAGAATACTAACTTATAAACTAAAAGATGGCAAGACTTCAAGAATTACGCTAGAATCAGTAACATTTGATTTACCAGTTTTAATTAAGTATAAAAGTGCTATTCACAATAAATTTGTTCGTTTTTATGTGGTAGGTGGTGGGAGAATCTGGAACGATTTTCAATCTAGGGCACAAGAAGAGAGAGGACCTTTTAAAGAATTATTAGCATTAAAACAAGTTGGCTTGGCATACGAATTGGGGGCAGGAATGGATTTTTACTTACCTTATTTTAAATTTTCACCAGAAATAAAAATGGTAGTAAGTGCTATGAATATGCATTCTCCAGATAAATATGTTTATAGCAAAGCTTTGGGAGGATTGTATCCAAGAATGATACAGTTTTCTATGCATTTTGAATAATGCTTTTAATTAGTTATCTGCACTTTATGTGTTTCTTTTAATCCATCTTTATATTCTATCATTAATTGGTATAACCCAAATTTAAGATGAGTAACATCGATGGTCTTGGTTTCATAAATTGAAATAATTCTTCCTTGAAGGTCTAAAATCAAAATTTTTCTTATCTCATAATCGCTCAAAATATTTAGATTTGAATTTGTTGGGTTAGGATATACATTCGATTTTAAAGGCACAATTTCTTTAACACTGTTTAAGTGATTGACACTCACTTTTTCTCCCCCTCCTACATTAAAGTAACTGCCACTGCCTGTTTGTTCTAGTTCTGTTATTCTGACGGTGTAGTCATAAATTCCCGATACAAAATTGATATTATCAGTATAAAAAGTATCAATCAGGCAAGCAAGTTTAAATACATAACCATTGGACTTATTGATTCTATATACACAATATCCATAGCCATCTTTGGCCTTATTCCACGATAAAAATACTTTATTAAGATTGCTAGTTGCATTTAATCCTGTAACTTGAGGCAAATGAGCATTCATTAATGTTGGGTCTCCCATTAGGGCAATATGAACAGAATTATCGGATAGATTAAAGGAACCATTAAAATAGAAATTCGTGTTATTTTGACTAATTTTGGTTCCATAACCAATGTGTTTTCCTAAACCCATTGTATGAATATACCATTTAGGAATTCCACCCCAAAAGCTAGCCAAAGATTGATTACAAAGGGGAGCTTTTAAAAAATTATTTTTTACATCCCAGTCACCAAAAAAAGAGCCTGAAAGAATGGTGAACACATTTTTTATAGTGGTATTTACAAAACTACTGGTATTGCCAATACCCGCGCAACTGGTGTAGCTGCCTGCACCGCATCCAAAACTCCATAAAAAAGATGAGTTGCTTTGCTCAGTAATAAAATCAAGATTATCAAAAATACTATCTGTATTAAAAAAAGTTGAAAAATTATGATAAGCAGTACTTGCTAAATTTAAACCTGGAAAATTATTGTCAATTAATGCTTGTTTTCGCGCTATTACGTTTCCCGTTCTCCATGCATGATTTCTATCTAAATAATTTTTAACAAGTATGGTATCAGATAAACCAAATAATGGCATATTAAATAAATCTACCCTTCCAACCTCCAATTCTGCATCTGTTGAAAGTTTTGCTTGGTCAAACTTTCCATCACCAGGCACATTGTGATTTCTATTATCTGCACCTGTAACTATATCTGCAAATAAATCTGTCCAAAAAGTATCTAAATCTGCATAATAAACATCAGCCGGCCATGCTCCTGTATGATTTCCACTTCCTTCAACATGTCCATCAGGAGGAAAAACAGAGCCATTGTTGCTAAAGTCTCCGCTATAAGGCACGGGTACATGGCCAATAATAAACATAGTATTTATTTTAAACCCAGCATTTGCTACTTGGTTAATTATATTTTTCTTTACATTTATTGGGGTTTGCTGTCTGCCCGCATAAGTAATGGCAACATCCCAACCTTCGAGCGTCAAATCACGCTTAAGCCTTAATATAGATGAGCTTAGTGGTGTTAAATAATTGCTGTCAATTAATAACAATATTCCCCCTCTGCTTAATACCTCTGTAAATTCATTGCCTGCATACACATAGCCTAAAGCAATTGCACTGCTACCATTTGATGCTATTATTTGATATTCAGCGGCTTTACCCTTTTTTATAGCTGTATCTGTAAAGGATGTTGCTGTGCTTGGTAATGTTGCAATTGTACTTCCCCAATTGTTATCTGATAAATTGATTCTTTTTCGGATAAAATAGTTACCAGAAAACGTTAATGCTTTCCAATTTATGGTTATACTCGCATTGTTTACTTGCACTTGCGTTTGTATTACTTGAGTTTTGGCTATCTGTGCAATAGATTTAAATGATAAAACAAAACAAATTAAAAGCAATATTAAAAATTTTGGAATTATACTTATTTTCATATTTATAATACAAAGGTAACTAATTAATACAAAGAAATAGCTAATCTTTTATGAGCAATTTGCAAGCTTTTGTACAAGCTAATTCTTCTGCAAGTTTTTTAGAAAGATGCTCATGGCTTGCAATATCGATATCATCAATTTTAATTACAATTTTAAAGATTTTCTTCTTTTCAATAATTTTTTCTTCACATTCTAGCAGCAATTTCTGATGTTGTTTTTGGCAATACTTAAATAATTTTCCTTTAAAACTTACCTCAGTAGTTTCTAAATGATTAATATCTATATGTAATTTAAAAATTCTATTTTCAAAAAATTTTAATGTAAAGTCATAACCTTTATCTAAATATATTGCCCCAATTATAGCTTCAAACGCATTGCCAGATATTTGATTTATAAAAGTAGAATTTGAGTTATACGATTTGTCGTAGTAAATATGGTGTTGCAAATCCATTTTCTTAGCCAATTTTGATAAGTTTTCTCTGCTTACCACTTTGCTACGCATTTCTGTTAAAAAACCTTCACCTTTGTAAGGGAATTTTTTAAATAAAATTTCTCCAACTATTGTATCAAGCACTGCATCTCCCAAGAATTCGAGTCTTTCATTGTTTTTTGACGATAATTTAGACCCAAAATTTTTAGTATAGCTTGAATGTGTTAAAGCTTGTCTATAAATATTGGTATCACATGGAACAAATCCAAGTAAATTAAAGAGTGAGTTGAAAAGTTTTTTATTTTTCGAAAAATTTAGGTTAAATAAATGAAGAGGGTTAATCGTCATCAAAAGAAAATATTGGATTTAATCAATTTTTTTAAAAATGATAGAGGCATTGTGTCCTCCAAACCCGAATGTGTTGCTTAATGCAGCATTGATAACTCTTTTTTGAGCTACATTAAAAGTAAAGTTAAGTTTTGGATTAAACGCTTCATCAAATACCACATGATTAATTGTCGGAGGAACTATTCCTTCTTGTATAGATTTTATTGCTGCGATGGCTTCTATTGCCCCTGCCCCTCCTAATAAGTGCCCCGTCATACTTTTAGTAGAACTAATATTAAGATTATCAGTCTCGCTGCCAAATACAGTTTGAATAGCTTTTACTTCTGCAATATCACCCAGCGGAGTACTTGTGCCGTGCGTATTAATATAATCTATATCTTTAGGCAGCATATTTGCTTCTTCTAGCGCATTTTTCATTACTGCTATAACGCCCAGACCTTCGGGATGAGGTGCAGTAATGTGATATGCATCGCCTGTGGCTGCTGCACCAACTATTTCGGCATAAATTTTTGCTCCTCTTGCTTTTGCATGCTCATATTCTTCCAAAATTAAAGCGGCAGAGCCTTCGCCTAAAACAAAACCGTCTCTGGTTTTATCATAAGGTTTAGAAGCTGTTTTGTAATTATCATTATTTTCTGAAAGTGCTTTCATAGAATTGAAACCGCCAACAGCAGCCTCTGTAATACAAGCCTCGCTTCCACCGGTAACGATAACATCAGCTTTGCCAAGTTTTATCAAATTAAAAGCATCCATCATACTATGTGAACTTGTAGCACATGCAGAAACAATACTATAATTAGGGCCTCTAAATCCATATTTTATAGAAATATACCCTGCTGCTATATCACCAATCATTTTTGGTATAAGAAACGGGGTAAATCTAGGGGTGCCATCACCTCTTGCAAAATCTGCAATTTCCTGAGAGAAACTAGTTAATCCACCAATACCTGAGCCCCAAACTACGCCTACACGGTCTGGATTTATTTTGCTTTCTAATAATCCTGCATCTTTTACTGCTTGATCAGAGGTATATAATGCATAATGGGTAAAAGGATCCATTCTACGTACTTCTCTTTTTTCAATAAAATCTTCAGGGTTAAAATTTTTAACCTCGCAGGCAAATCGAGTTTTGAACTTTTCTGCATTAAAACGAGTAATAGGCGCTGCCCCACTTTTGCCTGCTATTAAATTTTGCCAATATTCCTCTGGCGAATTTCCAATAGGTGTTAGCGCACCAAGACCTGTTACTACTACTCGTTTTAGCTGCATTAAATTGTATTATTTTTCAATAAATACTATTTTGTGTTAGCTTCTATATAGGTAATTGCTTCGCCTACAGAACTGATTTTTTCAGCTTGATCATCGGGTATGGCAATATTGAATTCTTTTTCAAATTCCATTATGAGTTCTACAGTATCTAGAGAGTCTGCACCCAAATCATTGGTGAAACTTGCTCCTGGATTTACTTCTGACTCATCTACTCCTAGCTTATCTACGATGATAGCTTTTACTTTTTCTGCAACGTTTGACATTGTTAATTATTTTTTAATTGGTTTAACTTGGTGCAAATAACACCTTTTAGATTTATTTATACAAGCCAAATTTGCTATTTCTTTTTAAATTTGCTTTTTTTTTATTATATGGTAGATAAATTATGTACTTTATGCACAGTTATGGCAATATTTTACCCCTATCTTTTTGTGTTGGAATTCTGCAAATTTGTTTTTTCCCAAACCATTTATACCTATTGTTTGCAATTATATCATATATAAAATTAGGCAATAATATTGAAATGCTAAATAAGTTGTAAGGAAAAGGTAAGTTTGACGCGATGGATGAAATTGCAGCCCATTTAATTTTTAATTTTCTGTTCGTATAAAACACAACTGTTTTTCCAGCTACAATGTCTTTGGATAACAATTCTTGTGCAGTTTTACCCTGAAGCGAAGCATATTTGAGTTGATTTTTTTTATCTTTTTTGATAAGAAAATCTACAAAACCGTTACACAGTATACATTCTCCGTCAAAAAAAATAATTTTGGAATCCACTAATTTTCTTTCATTTCTAAAATATCTCCTTCTATAACCAACCTTCCTAAAGTTTTTGCTTTTATCTCTTCTATACTCACACCTGGTGCTATTTCTTTAAGTTCAAATCCGCGAGAGGTGATATCAAAAACTCCTAAATCGGTAATCACTTTTTTTACACAACCAATACCAGTAATTGGAAGTTCACATTTTGACAATAATTTGGACTCTCCTGCTTTGTTTGTATGCTGCATTGCTACAATTATATTTTTTGCGCTTGCTACTAAGTCCATTGCTCCGCCCATGCCTTTAACCATTTTGCCAGGTATTTTCCAATTGGCTATGTCTCCACTATCACTCACTTCCATCGCACCAAGCACTGTTAAATCGACCTTACCAGACCTTATCATACCGAAACTCATGGCACTGTCGAAAAAAGCAGAACCTTTTACTGTAGTTATGGTTTGCTTTCCAGCATTTATTAAATCTGCATCTTGTTTGCCAATTTTCGGAAAAGGACCTATTCCCAATAAACCATTCTCTGACTGTAAAATAACTTCTACCCCTTCAGGTATATAATTTGCGACTAATGTAGGAATGCCAATACCTAAATTTACATAATAACCATCTTTTAATTCTTTGGCAATGCGTTTCGCAATTCCATATTTATCTAACATTGCCACAAAATTAGGTAAAAATATTGAATATGGAACAGTCATTCAAATCTTCAATAGCAAATTAAAACCTTTGTTATGCAAGCAAAATTAATATGGGTTGGAAATTCAAAAAGATTGTTTTTGATTAAAAATATTATGTTCACATTAAAACTTTAAAATTGGGACTTACAATCTACAAATCTTAAAAAGGCACAGGATTTCAATGCTTTTCTATCGAAAGCTTTATAAATTTTATCAATAAATTAGGGTTAAGATTTTATTTAGCTTTATTCTTATCAATTAATTGGTTATTTTTGCAGCTAAAGATAAATGTTGCAAGATATTCACATACAAAATTTTAGATGCTTCGAAGATTTCAAAGCCGAGGGTTTTGAGCTAATAAACCTGATTGGAGGAAAAAACAATAGCGGAAAAAGTTGCTTGTTGGAGGGGATATTGTGTTTGAATAAAGGCTTTGGGTTAAAACATATTACTCACATTCGCGAAACAAAAATAGAAAATTTACTTAACTCTAATGCTTCGAATAAAGTAATTTCAATTACTGCTAAAACCAATTTAAATAAGACCATTCATTTTGAAAATGAATTTGCTGTAGATTTTTCAACTTTAATAGTTGAAAAAAATGAATCTAATATTGAAATTAATTTTATTAATCAAAAAAAACAATTGCCTGATTTCAATTTGTTAAGTGATTTTGATGAATTTGACGAAAAATTATTAAAAGGAAGACTTATTGATATTTTAAAGATTGTAGATAATAGAATTGAAGACATTAGGACATTTAAGTCTAAAGAAGGTTTATGGATCAAGTTAAAAGACAGTAAATATGAAACAATAGAAAATTTTGGAGATGCAACTAATAATATTATTAGGTATTTTACACCAATTTTCAAAAAGCTTTTGTTGTCAAAATCTAAAAAAGAATTGACCATACTGCTTATTGATGAAATAGAAAATGGAATCCATTATGCAGCTCAGAAAGAATTTTGGAAAATTTTATTTGACTTATGCAAATCCGAAAATGTGCAAGTATTTGCCACTACCCATAGTTTAGAAATGATTACTGCTTTTAACGAAGTGGCAAAAGAGGAAGGCGAAGGGGCATATTTTGAGATAATGAGAGATGAAAATGATGCCATTAAAATCTTAAAACACAGTCCCTCAATTTTGGAAGAAGAATTGGAAATAAAAGCAAATTTTAGGGGAGAGGTTTTTAAAGATAAAATTGATTTAACTCCTGATTTGATTGCTACTTTAAACGATGCAGTGAAAGATGCCCAAAATAACTTAATAGATAATAATATTCCTGTTCCATTTATTAAGGATGGTTGGATTTGGCAAACAATGCCAAATGGGAAGGAAGTAAAGTATAAAAAACTTGAACCATTAAAGAAAATTTATGCATCAACCTAAAATTCGAATTATTGCAGGTCCAAATGGTTCAGGGAAAACTACTTTTATAAAAAAAGTGAGAGAAAACAATTATCTTAATATTCAAAATTATATAAACGCTGACGATATTCAGCTAGAGTTAAAAAATCAAGGTTCTTTTTCTTTGTCAATTTTTCCGTTTCAAACCAATGTAATTTCCTTTAATGGATTTGTAAACCATTCTGGATTCAGAGTAAAAATTGAAGAAAATAGCAAATTGGCTGTTTTGGATTTACTGGAATTTAAGGATAATTGTATTTATTTAAAAACCAAAGAAAACACATCTTATTTTTACGCAATGATTGCAAATTTTATAAGGTTTAACCTTCTTGAAAACTTTCAGTCTTTTACTTATGAAACTGTAATAAGCCATCCAAGTAAAATTGAATTTCTGAAAAAAGCAAAGAAAAAGGGCTATAAAATATATTTGTATTTTTTGTGTACAGAAAACACTGAAATTAACAAGTTGAACGTGAAGAATAGAGTTGCAAATGGTGGCCATTTTATAGATGATGAAACAATTGAAAAAAGATTTTACAAAACATTAAACAATTTGTTTGATGCTATTAAAAGTGCTGAAGTTTCTTATCTTTTACAAAATAACATGATTGATTTTAGTTCCGTTTGCACAATTAAAAACGAAGAAATAATAAATCAATCGCCCATTTCACCCCAATGGTTTACCGATTATTACCTAAATAAAATTAAACAATAAAAATAAAAAATATATGTTCGACTTAGAAATGATAAAAGCGGTTTACAGCCGTTTTCCAGAAAGAGTAGCTGCGGCTAGAAAAATTGTGAATAAACCACTCACTTTGAGTGAAAAAATACTTTACACACACCTAACAGAAGGGAATGCCACAATTGCTTATGAGAGAGGAAGCGCGTATGTGGATTTTGCGCCAGACAGAGTGGCCATGCAGGATGCAACGGCACAAATGGCTTTGTTGCAATTTATGCAAGCAGGCAGACCCAAAGTTGCTGTGCCTTCTACGGTGCACTGCGACCATTTAATAGCGGCCGAAAATGGCGCCAAAAGCGATTTGGCCTTTGCCACAGAAGAAAGTAAAGAAGTATTTGATTTTTTGGCTTCAGTTTCAAATAAATACGGCATTGGTTTTTGGAAACCAGGTGCAGGTATTATTCATCAAGTGGTATTAGAAAACTATGCTTTTCCAGGTGGTATGATGATAGGAACTGATTCTCACACGGTAAATGCTGGTGGATTGGGAATGTTAGCCATTGGCGTGGGCGGTGCAGATGCTTGCGATGTAATGGCTGGCTTGCCTTGGGAACTTAAATTTCCTAAACTAATTGGTGTAAAATTAACTGGAAAACTTGGCGGTTGGACCTCTGCTAAAGACGTAATATTAAAAGTGGCTGGTATTTTAACTGTAAAAGGTGGAACGGGTGCTGTAGTTGAATATTTTGGCGAAGGTGCCACAAGTATGAGTTGCACTGGTAAAGGAACTATTTGTAATATGGGTGCAGAGATTGGTGCAACAACTTCTACCTTTGGGTATGACGACAGCATGGAAAGATATTTGAGAGCAACAGGCAGAGCAGATGTGGCCGAATTAGCCAATAAAATTAGAGAACATTTAACAGCAGATGCAGAATGTTATGCAAACCCTGAATTATATTTTGACCAAGTGATTGAAATTAATTTGGACGAATTAGAACCCCATTTAAACGGACCATTTACACCAGATTTAGCAACGCCAATTTCAAAAATGAAAGAGGCTGCTGCTGCAAATAATTGGCCAACAAAAATTGAGGTTGGTTTAATAGGTAGTTGCACTAACAGTAGTTATGAAGATATTTCAAGAGCTGCATCGCTTGCCAAACAAGCTGCTGAAAAAGGATTGAAACCAAAAAGTGAATACACCATTACGCCAGGCAGCGAAACCGTTAGATACACCATTGAAAAAGATGGATTATTAGAAATTTTTGATAAAATTGGTGCAAAAGTTTTTGCAAATGCTTGTGGCCCGTGCATAGGCATGTGGAACCGTGTGGGTGCAGAAAAACAAGAGCGCAACACTATTGTGCATTCTTTTAATAGAAACTTTGCCAAAAGAGCCGATGGAAACCCAAATACAATGGCATTTGTGGGTAGCCCTGAGTTAGTTACAGCCCTAGCCATTGCTGGCGACCTTACTTTCAACCCTTTAACAGACACCCTTACAAACGAAGCTGGCGAACAAGTGAAACTTGATCCACCAACAGGATTTGAGTTGCCTCCAAATGGCTTTGCGGTAGAAGACGCAGGTTTTCAAGCACCAGCAGAAGACGGCAGTAATGTGGAAGTAATTGTTAGCCCAACAAGCAGCCGTTTGCAATTGTTATCGCCTTTTGCAGCATGGGAAGGTAAAGATCTTATGGGATTAAGATTGTTGATAAAAGCCAAAGGCAAATGTACGACCGACCATATCAGTATGGCTGGCCCCTGGTTAAAATTCCGTGGACATTTGGATAATATTTCTGACAATATGCTGATTGGTGCAATTAATTATTTTAACGAAAAACCAAATTCGGTTAAAAACCAATTGAATGGCAGCTATGGTGAAGTGCCTAAAGTGCAAAGAATGTATAAAGCAGCGGGCGAATTTAGCATTGTTGTAGGTGAAGAAAATTATGGCGAAGGCTCATCAAGAGAGCATGCTGCAATGGAACCTCGTTTCTTGGGTGTTAGAGTGGTATTGGTAAAATCTTTTGCCCGTATCCACGAAACCAACCTTAAAAAGCAAGGAATGTTAGGCCTAACATTTGCCAATAAAGAAGATTACGATTTAATTCAAGAAGACGATAAGTTCAATCTTTTGGGATTAAAGGATTTTACACCTGGCAAGCCATTGCGTTTGGTTATTAACCACAAAGATGGTACTACACAAACGATTAATTGCAACCACACTTATAATGCCCAACAAATAGAATGGTTTAAAGCGGGTGGTGCTTTGAATATAATTAGGAAAAATCTTTAAAGGAAACGAAGAAATCAAGTAATCAATTTATAAAAATGACAAGATTAACAATGAAAAATATAAAACCAATAGATATCATGCGCTACTATGTAACCTATTGCAATATTGAAAAGGATATCATTGCCGGTATTAAAAGTAAAAACAAAGAACTTAGAGAAGAGTCTTTCAAAAAATATGTTAATAATCACATGAAAATTGGAAGAAATTTTAAAGAGGCAAATAAAAGCTGGGCTATGATTCTAGGTGCGACAGAAAATTATTTCATGAATGGGAATTTTGATATTATTGAATTGTCAAATATTTATTATACAAACGGGTTACTTAACAATAGAATAAAGAATGCTTCGGTTGCTGCCTCTAAATTATTATGGCTTTTTGCTCCAGAAATTATAATTATGGACAATATAAATATGAAGAAATTAAAGGCAAAAGATTATAATGATTATACTATAAAGTGGACTGAAGAATTTGACAAAAATGAACATTTAATTAAAGAAATCATAGTTAAGTGTTTTAAAAATATTGATTCAATAATGGACAATAAGTGGTTTATAATGAGGGTTTTTGATCAGCATTTGTTAATGTCGTAGTTTTAGGACTTTGAAAATATAACACCTCACTTTACTTTATAAGTAGAAGATTAGAAATATCGATATTAAACTGCTAGTTTTTTTAAATTACCCTTGTTATTTTAAATTAATAATGTAATATTTGCCTTGTTATTTTAAATTTATAATATGAAATATACCTTGTTATTTTAAATTATCGATTTACCTTTGTAATTAATAATACGATATCTATGAAACGATATTCCAATAAATATTTAACAAATTGCGCTACAAAACCAAATAGAAAGTCTTTGATAATTAATGGTGCAAGAAAATAGGCAGAAGTTTTACATCATATAGCACTAACTGAGCAGCTTCTCAAATTTCCTGAAGTGATTCTGAATTTATTGCCAAACTTCAAATAGTTCTCGAAGAATCAGACGAATCCCTTTATTGGTTGGAAAATATTCAATAAATGAATTGGTTAAAGGATAATTTATTTCTTCCCTCAATTACCGCAGAAAATAAATTATTAACCTAGGTCAGCTTTGTAAAATTGCTTTACTCATACCTAAGGCTATCTATAGGATTTAGCTTAGCTGCTTTAGCAGCAGGGTAAGCACCACAAAAAACGCCAATCACAAAACAAACAATAAATGCAATTATCACCCAGTTCCATGGCATTATAAATGCAATTCCCAAACCTTTTGCAACACCAAAACCAACAAAACTTCCCAAAATAATACCAATAATTCCACCAAACTGACATACTATGATAGCTTCTATCAAAAATTGTTTACGAATGTCAGAAGACTTTGCTCCAATAGCTTTGGCGGTGCCAATTTCTTTAGTACGCTCTGTAACACTAACCAGCATAATATTCATTAATCCAATACCTGCGCCAAAAAGAGTGATAATAGCAATAATATATGCTGCTAAACTAACCATCGATAAATTATCAATAAGCTTAGTGGCCAAAGAGTCGCTCTTAGCAATTTCAAAATTATTCGGCATTTTTGATTTTAGATTTCTAATTTGCCTAAATGTTAGCATTGCCTCATTCATTACATAATCTAATTTTTCGACCTCGAGTGCAGCGCAAATAATAATATGACTATTGTTATCACTTACAAAATTGGTACGCGCAAACCCAACAGGAATAAATACTTGCCTATCTGCTGCCCCCATACCCAAGCTTGACCCTTTTTCTTTTAAAACACCAATTACTTTATACTTAATTCCATTTATTTTAATCAAACTATCAATAGGATTAGGAAAAGAGAACAAGTTTTTAGCAATTTCACTACCAATGATTGCAATAGATTTTCCAGCTTGTGCTTCAAAAGATGTAAAAAATCTACCTGCTTTAATATCGTATCCAGAGATGCTTAAGTAATTTTCATCTACTCCCAAAACAAATACATTGGCATTTGTTTCTCCGTATTTGCTTTTACACTTAGCATCAAAAGCTACATTACTGCTAAAAGAAATTAATCCTTCTCCAGAAAACCGCTCTTTAAAATTGAGCGCTTCCTTATAGCTAATGGGCTTGTAATAAATTCTTTTTGCATTTGGCCCACCAAAATTTAATCCTGCATTGCTGTTTTTAATATTAAAAGTATTGCTGCCAAGCCTATTAAATGAATTACTTAAAAAACTTTTAATGCCGTCAATTGAAGACAATATACCCACTAATGCCAGAATGCCAATAGCAATTATAAGCGCAGTAATCGCTGTTCTTAAAAAATTTGCCTTAATATTTTGAAAGGCCAACCATATATTATCTTTTATTGTCAATGATTTACAAATATGGCATGATACAGGTAGTAACCAATTTTTATTTAGGTGTGCTTTATAATTTTTACGATAAATTTATTCTTTTTTTAAAATCCAGTCTAAATCAATTCTGCGTTCAAAAGGGTTTGCATTCATCACTTTTACTAATATTTCTTGACCAAAAATTAAAGATTCTCTCCCATTTTTACTAAATAATGAATTTGTTTTTTCATTAAAATAATAATTTCCGTGGCTAACATCAGTTAGCCTAATCATGCCTTCTGCTTTAAATTGAGGTATTTCTGCATAAATACCCCAATCTGTAATTCCTGTAACAACTGCATTAAAGGATTCACCAATATGATCTTTCAGAAATTCTGCTTGTTTGTATTTTATAGAGGCACGTTCTGCCTCGGTTGCTTTTTGCTCCATATTACTGCAATGTTTTGCCTGCGCTTCTAAAATTTTAGCATCAGCTATTTTTATAGGCTTACTCAAAAAAGCATGCAGCCACCTATGACATAATAAATCTGGATATCGTCTTATAGGCGAAGTAAAATGGCTGTAATAATCAAAGGCTAGCCCAAAGTGAGCTGTTTTTTGAGTAGTATAAACCGCTTTTGCCATACTTCTGATGGCCAAATTTTGGATTAAGCTTTCCTCTGGCTTATCTTTTACGGCAGCTATTAGTTTATTAATTTCTTTAGGTAATAGATTTAGTTGATCAATGTTTAAATGATATCCAAAACGTTTTGCAATACCCTTTAATACCACTAATTTTTCTTGAGATGGCTCATCATGAGTTCGATATACAAATGTTGCACCTTTTTCTTTACCTTTATCAAACATCATTTTTGCAATAGTTCTATTGGCTAACAGCATCCATTCTTCTATCATCTTATGTGCGTCTTTTCTGATTTTAGTTTCTAATCCAATTGGTTTGCCTTTGGCATCTAATATAAAAGATACTTCTGATGTTTCAAAATTTACAGCGCCTTGTTCAAACCTATCTGCTTGCATTTTTAACGCAAGTTCATTACATTTGTTAATTGCTATTTCAAATATTTGGTCTTTTTTACCTTCTATAATTTCTTGAGCCTGCTCGTATGTAAATCTTTTATCAGAATGAATAACGGATTTGCACACCTCGAAATCAATAATTTTATTGGCTTTATCGAAATTAAACAATATACTAAATGCCAGTCTATCTATATTAGGCTTTAATGAACATAAATCATTGGAAAGCACTTCTGGGAGCATTGGTACTGTTCTATCTACTAGATAAACACTCGTTGCTCTTCTAGCGGCCTCCTTATCTAATGCTGTATTTGGCAATACATAATGTGAAACATCTGCAATATGTACCCCGATTGTTAACCCTTTTTCGGTAGGATGATAAGAAATAGCATCGTCAAAGTCTTTTGCATTAAATGGGTCTATCGTAAAAGTTAGATGTTTTCTTAAATCTTTTCTTTGTGATATTTCTTGGCTACCTATTTGGTGATCAATTTTTTCAGATTCTGCGATCACATCATCTTCAAAATTTTCCTCGAAACCAAACTCGGAGATAATGGCATGCATTTCCGTTTCATGTTCTCCTACTTTTCCCAATATTTTATCGATACTTGCAAATATTCTTCCTCCACTGTTTTTATCTTTTATTCTTAAAATCAATAAATCTTCATTTACCGGAATGTAATCTCCTAAATCTACTTGTATTTGGTGTAAAGGAAAAAAACTATTTCCTCTGGGAACAATTGTGTATTTTGCATTTTTATATACAACCATTGCTAAAAAAGTAGGACTTGCACGTTCAATAATTTTGGTCACTTTTCCTTCTTTTTTTCTGCCTCTTTGAGGAAGAATTTTAATTTCTACTGTGTCATTACTTAAGGCATTTAACACATTAGATTTAGCAATAAAAACATCTGCACATTGTTCACTAATAAAATATGCATTCCCACTTCTCGTAAAATCTAATTTTCCTCTTAGGTTTGCATCATTATGCTGTTGTAGCCTATATTTATTTCGATCTACTAATTTCAGCTTATTTTGCTTTACCAAAAGAAATAAGGCATTTTCTAACTCTTTTATATTTATTTCTATATCTTTATTTGATAAACGGCTAAAAATTTGTTTTGTATTTAACAAACCTGTTTGCTCATTAAAACATGTCAAAATAAGCTCCTCTATCCTTTCTTTTTTCATAAAATTTTCATTAATTGCTTAGTTAATATACAAGCCTACCACCCCAAAATCGCATTTGTTTAGCACACCAATTTTGTCTTTTTTTAATGTAAGCACTTGGTTTTGCAATAGAAAATTTTCTAGGATTTGGAAGCACTACAGCCATTAGCGCAGCTTCATTGGTAGAAATATTTTTAGCAGATTTATTTAAATAGCTTTTTGCGGCAGCTTCAGCACCATAAACACCATTGCCAAACTCTATCACATTTAGATAAACCTCCATTATTCTCTTTTTGCTCCACATCACCTCTATTAAAGCAGTAAAATATACTTCAAAACCTTTGCGAATAAAACTTCTTCCATGCCATAAAAATACATTTTTTGCTGTTTGTTGGCTAATTGTGCTTGCCCCTCTCCTTTTGTTTTTTCCTAAATCTTCCATTTTATCATTAAAATCTACTGCTCTCTTTATAGCTTTTAAATCAAATCCGCTATGGGTTAAATAATTTTGATCTTCTGCACACACAACTGCTAGTTGAAGATGATTACTAATGTCTTCAATAGGTTTCCAATTCTTCTTTAACCGAATTTCTTCGCCATTATATTTTTGGACAATACAACGCTGAATCATAAAAAATGTTAAAGGCACAGGAATCCATTTATATATTAACACCCATGAAAATGAAACAACAAAAAACCAAAAACCAATTTTTTTAATCCAACGAAAATACCATGGACCACGCATTATATTACTGTAATATTGCTTTATTTTTTTCATTATTTAGCATCAAATATTTTACCAGGATTCATAATACCATTGGGGTCAAACACGTTTTTAATTCCACGAAGAAGCCTAAAATGCGTGTCATTTAATACAATCGACATGTATGGTTTTTGCACCCACCCAATACCATGTTCTCCACTAATGGTGCCGCCTAACTCTTTGCATTTTTCAAAAATTTTTGTAATAGCTTTAGGCAATTCTATATCCCATTTTTGGTCAGTCATATTATCTTTCAATATATTTATGTGTAAGTTTCCATCTCCTGCATGGCCATAGCAAACGGTTCTAAAACCATATATCAAAGCCAATCTTTCTACCTCTTCTACTAATTCTGGCAAGGCAGATCTAGGCACTATGGTATCTTCTTCTTTATAAATGCTCACTAATTTGGCAACCTCGCCAATGCTCCTTCTTATATTCCAGAAAGTATTTTGCATATCAGTAGTGTCTGCCAAGAGCATATCCTTTAGATTGTGGGCAATACATACCTCGTATGTTTTATCGGCTATTTTTTCAAAATCATGGATATCACTCCCCTCATAAGCTAACATTAAAAAATAATTACCTGCAGGAAAAGGATTGCTAATTTTTTTATATTCACAAACCATTTTCACGCCAGTTTTGTCTAATAATTCTACCGCCAATGGCTGTAAACCAGCTAAAAAAAGTGGAGAAACAGCTGCACATGCATCTGTAATATTATCAAAAGCAGCAATTAACAAAGATTGATGTGAGACTAAAGGAACTATTTTTAAAACTATTTTAGTTACGACACCAAGTGTGCCTTCACTGCCTATAAACAGCTGTGTTAAATTATACCCAGTACTGTTTTTTAATGTGTTTGCACCAGTCCATAAAATTTCGCCTGTTGGTAAAACTACCTCTAGATTGAGCACATAATCTTTTGTGGTACCATATTTTAGGGCTTGTGGCCCACCGCTGCTATGCGCAATATTGCCACCAATAAAACAACTTCCTTTACTTGCAGGATCTGGCGGATAGGCTAAATTATACTTAGCAAGTTCATCTTTTAATAATTGATTAATCACACCTGGCTCGGTTGTCATTTGAAAATTATTCAAATCAATATTCAAAATTTTATTTAACCTAGATGTGGCTAATACAATGCCGCCATAAACAGGTAATGCTGCACCTGCTAATCCTGTGCCTGCTCCACGCGGTGTTACAGGTATTTTTTTTGAATTACAATAAGTAAGTATTTTACTGATTTCTAAACTATTTTTTGGCAATAACACCAATTCTGGCATAAAAAGTAAATCTTCTGTATAATCTTTTGAGTATTCTAGTAGTTGCTCATCTTTTTTTAAGATGTACTCTTCTCCTATGGTTTCCTCAAAAAATACAATATCTTCTTTATCGATAACTTTATAAATTGAATCACCTGCCATCTCTTAGACTATTTACGCTTGAGTAGTAAGTTGTTCAATGCGTTTTTCATAATCCTTGCCTTGAAATATTCTGCTTACATAAATACCTGGAGTATGAATCATATCTGGATCTAATTCTCCAGCTGGAACCAACTCTTCTACCTCTGCAATAGTTATTTTTCCGGCCATGGCCATAAGTGGATTAAAATTTCTAGCGGTGGCTTTAAATATTAAATTTCCATGTGTATCGCCTTTCCAAGCTTTTACCAAAGCAAAGTCTGCATTAAAAGCATGTTCTAGTAAGTAAGTTTTGTTATCAAATATTCGCGTCTCTTTTCCTTCCGCCACCTCTGTGCCAACACCTGCTGGAGTATATATTGCAGGCATGCCATATCCAGCAGCCATACACCTTGTGGCTAAGGTACCTTGAGGAATAAGTTCTACCTCTAATTCTCCTGCCAATAATTGGCGTTCAAACTCAGCATTTTCACCTACATAGCTACTTATCATTTTTTTTACCTGACGGGTCTTAAGCATCAACCCTATTCCAAAATCATCTACGCCTGCATTATTAGAAATACAAGTTAAACCTTTAACTCCACTTTTCACCAAGGCAGCAATAGTATTTTCAGGTATACCACATAGACCAAACCCTCCCAAAAGCAGTATTGCATTATCTTTGATATCAGCTATTGCTGCAATTGCATCTGCATATACTTTATTCATTTTTTTAATTTAATTAATGCTAATCAAAACTGCATTTAATCCACGTTCCTGAAGTGCTTCACATAATGGTTTTAGAGCTGATTTTGCACCATTTTTTACTATATACTTTCCCTTAAAATGAACAAACCAAGCGCATTGTTCAGCCTGTTCTGGAGTATGTTCACATATATCAATCAAACATTTTATAACCCACTCAAAAGTATTTACATCATCATTTTTTAACAAAATTTGCCAAGTAGCCACAATGTCTTCTAGAACATCATTTTGCTCAATGGTTTCTGTTTTTTCGATGTTTTGGTAATATGTTTGCTTTATTTTCTTCTCCATCTATTAATCTTTTAATATTTTTTTGATGTGTTAATATAACCATAATTGCTGCGGATATACCAAAAACAATTAATAATTTAGCATCTTCTCTAAACACATAGATTAGAAGTACAGGAAATAGAGAGACTGCTGTAATAGAACTTAGTGAAACATAGCGCGTGGCCAATAAAATAAGAATAAATATTGCGCAACAAGCCAATGCTGGTAAATAATGTATAGAAACAACCATGCCAAATAATGTAGCTATGCCTTTACCGCCTTTAAAATCAGCAAAAACGGGAAAAATGTGACCAAGAACGGCAGATAAGCCAAACAATAGCTGCAAGTTTACCCACCTTACACTTTCTGGGTCAAGGCTGTTAAAAAAATAAACCAATGTTGCGGCAGTAAATCCTTTTGTAAAGTCTAAAAAAAGTACAAAAATTCCTGCTTTTTTACCTAATACTCTAAAAGTATTACTCGCTCCTGCATTGCCGCTACCATATTCTCTTACATCTATGCCATAAAATGCCTTACCCACCCAAACAGCAGAAGGAACAGAACCTAATAAATAAGACAAAAAAACAGTAATAAGAATCAAAAATACATCCATCTAAAAAATAATTCAAGTGCAAATTTACACTATTTTTTTGAAACATCTAAAAATTGTATTATTTTAATGCGTAATTAAAGAAAGAACTAGGGGCTATAAATATGAAAGGAACTATCATCCACTTTTACCCCAAAATCCAATTAGATATTCTGCTGCAATTGAAAATCCCGTTAGTTTAAGAATAAATTTTTTCATTAAATTCATATTCAAGGATTAGATATAAAGGCTAAATTATTGACTTTTAGCACTTTAAATTTTTGCAAAATTCCTATCTTGGAATATGGGTTAAAAAAAAATATTAGAAAAATATAGGATAATAAATTATAATTGCAATATGAAAAAAACAATCTTAATTATTTTAGTTTATTGGACCACAATGTTATCAGGAGTAAAAGCACAAAGTTATACCTTTAGCACAAATAGTAAAACTTACACACCACTGAGCAGTGACGTTTCTATTACCAAAGGATTAACTTGGGACGATCTAGAAATTGAAATTCCGCTTGGTTTTAACTTTATGATTTATAATACTCGGCTAAACAAACTTAATATTACTGGGTACTTTTATGGCGCTGGTCTAACGCGAGACACAGTAACAGATCGGGCACCACTTTTGATGCCATTTTTAGGAGATTTTGTGGATAGAAAACTAGATTTATTAAATGGAGAGGGCTTAACTGGTGGCGTATCAAATATTAGCTATAAAACAGAAGGTGCTTTAGGCAGCAGAATATTCAAGATACAATATAGCAATATTGGATTCTATGAAGATTTAGACAATGATGGTATTTGTCAAGACTCACTCAACTTTCAGGTTTGGCTTTATGAAGGCAGTAACAATGTTGAATACCGCTATGGAACTTCTCAATTAAGCAATTTAATTGAATATTCTGGATACAATGGAATTGCAGTTGGAGTATTTTCTGAGTATGATTATAACACAGATATGTTTAATGGAAATAGTATTGTGCTAACTGGCAGAACCAACAACCCTATAGCAGTAAATTCTATGGCAGATACGTTTGCTATTCTGTATGGAAAAATTACAGCAAATACAGTCTTTAAATTTGAGTATATTAACAGGGTAGGTATTGATGTAACAGAAAATTTAAAAATTGCCACCATAAGCCCCAACCCTGCAAGCGCCCAAATACAGATTATGCTTCCAGAAAATATTTCTCAAGCTATTGTAATAGATTTGAGCGGCAAGGAAATTTCAGTTAAATTAAATAACAATACTTTAGATATTTCATCATTGGCCATTGGCAATTATTTTATTAGATATACTTATCAAAATGAGATAATCAGCCAAAAATTCACTAAAATATAATAAAGTGCATTTATTTATCTGCAAAAGGATGCGGCTTTAATTCCATTTTTTGCATATAATCTACCTCCACAGCATAAACATTAAAATCTACTGTAACTCTGCCGCTTAGTTCATATATTCCACGTCCTTTAAAATAATATTTTCTAAGCGATGGAGGAAAATGGACAGTGTCAAAAACGCAGCCATTTTTGTCATAAAATGTACCAAAATACATCACCTCTCCTTTGATTGTTCTTGTGGGTTTGGTGGTAATAAGATTGCCGTAAATATGCACATTTTTTTTTAAATTTGTTGACAAGTCTTTGGCAGCAATTCCCTCATCTGTTTGCTCTACCACAAGGCTAAAAGGATCTTGGATAGAAAAGCCTAAAAGTTCTAATTCGTCAAAAGCATTTTCTATTTCATTTTCTACTAACAAAGGGAGAGTATACTCTTTTGGTGGTGGTTTTATAAATAAGCTTTGAGCCACCACACTTAACTCTTTTTTTTGCAAAAGTAAATGAGCATCCCACATTAACTCTTTTTTATTTTTTTTTGTAAATCTAAATGCACCAATTTTTATTAAAAGTTGCATATTGTTTAGAGAGATGGATACCCTATTTACAAAATCATACATGTTTAAAAAAAGTCCATCCCTTTGCGCTTCTACTATATTTTCTGCCAATACTGTAGGCAACTGTTTGACAAGTATATAGCCGAGATATAGCTTTTTATCAATAATGGTACAAAGATTTTTGCTAGCATTAACACAAGGTGGTTCAATAGATGCACCACACATTTTCGCTTCATGCAAGTAGCTTGAAGTATCATAAAATCCACCAAAATTATTGAGCACTGCAGTCATAAATTCTAACGGATAATATGTTTTTAGAAATAAACTCTGAAAACTTTCTACTGCATAACTAGCAGAGTGCCCTTTGGCAAAAGAGTACCCAGCAAAACTCTCTATTTGATTCCAAATTTCTTTTACCAATGTTATGTCATAACCTTTTTGCGCACAATTTGTATAAAACAGTTTTTCAACCTTGGCAAATTCTTCTCTGCTCCTATATTTTCCGCTCATACCCCTTCGCAATACATCTGATTCTGCTAAACTTAATCCAGCAAAATAGTGTGCCACTTTTATCACATCCTCTTGGTACACCATAATGCCAAAAGTGTCGGGCATAATCTCTGCCATTACTGGGTGTGCTTCTTTTCTTTTTTCGGGATAGATGTATCTTTCTATATAGGTGCGCATCATTCCACTGCGTGCAACACCTGGCCTAATTATACTGCTTGCTGCTACCAAACTGAGGTAATCTGCGCACTGCATTTTTTTTAATAATTGCCGCATTGCTGGAGATTCAATATAAAAACAGCCCATACAATCTCCCTCGGCTAATTTTTCTAATATCTTTGGGTCTTTTTTAAATTCATCTATTTGATGGATATCGATAGATATATTTTTGTTAGATTTAATAATTGAAACAGCATCTTTAATATGCCCCAATCCGCGCTGACTCAATATATCAAACTTATAAAGCCCTATATCTTCTGCCTCTAACATACTATAATGAACTGTTGGGTATCCTTTTGGGGGTAAAAATGTGGTACTATATTGCCATATAGGAGGCGCAGAAATAATTATTCCGCTAGAATGTATGCTTATATAATTGGGTAAATCTTTTAAATATTCTGCATATTGAACAATATATTGAACAATACTGTCATAATCAGAAATATTCTTTTGCGTAGTTCTTAACCTTTTATCTAACGTCAGTGCATCTATTTCTTCTTTTGGCAAACCAAATACCTTGCCTAACTCTCTTATCACCGCCTTATGCTGAAAAGTATTGTATGCACCTAGCAATGCGGTGTGCTCATTGCTGTGTGTGTTAAAAATATAATTGGTAATATCGTCTCTATCGCGCCACGAAAAATCAATGTCAAAATCTGGTGGACTTGCTCTAAATGGGTTAATAAACCGTTCAAAATAGAGGTCTAATTCTATTGGGTCTACATTTGTTATCTGCAAACAGTAGGCTACTATACTATTGGCACCACTGCCTCTGCCTATATAGAAATATTGCTTGTGCTGCGCGTATTTAACTATATCGTAATTGATGAGAAAGTATGCAGTAAAATTGAGTTCGTGGATAATACGCAACTCTTTTTCTAATCGCTCTTTTACCTGATGATTAAACTTTGGGTACCTGTATTTTAATCCGTGATAGCTTAACTCTTGTAATAATCTGTAATCGTCTTCTATATCGCCTGTGTGACTTTTCTTATTTTTAATGGTGGTAAAATCAAATTTTAAGATACATGTTTCTAGCAATGCATAAGTATTATTAACGATAAAGATGTATTGCTGATAAAGGTGCAATAATTTATCTAAGCTAAGCACCACGTCATTCATAGGTGCTATTTCGTGCAATGGCAGCTTAGATAAAATAATATTATTTGCCATAGCTCTCATTAGTTTATGAGCATTGTAATCTCTTTTATTTCTGAAAGTAGCAGGTGCAAAAACCACTAATTTTTGAGGAAAATCTACCCATGGCGAAAATGGCAAATTTGGCAAATCTCTTGGCGCTATTCCTATCATTTCATTCATACGCAGTGGGCGTGAAACCGTTTTAGTAAATGGATATACAACCCATGTATCTGGCAAAACAGGTGCAAGATATTCAAAACACAGTTTGCTGTGCAAATGAATACTTACAAACTTGCACATCTCATAATATCCTTGCATAGATTTAGCAATCAATAAATACTGCTGCTTATTGCCATTGCGCACATCTATACCCAAGCCTAGGCTTATGCCCAATTTTTCTGCAATACGCATACTATTAATCGCTGCGGAAGTATTATTAATATCTGTAATCACAATGTGCCTATGGCCTAAATTTACTAAAGTGTTTAGCAAATCATCTTCAGACATTAATCCATAATGGAGACTAAAATATGTGTGTGAAGTAATAATCATAAATTATATATTGATAATATTATTATCAATATTATGGCAGCAATTTAACCAAATAAAATGACTTAATTCATATTGCGTGAAAAAAGATTACACAAGGTAGAAAAGTTTAATTACTGCTCCCAAACATCTTTCAGTGAGATAAAATAAAACAGTATAAAGATAAATATTGAAAAAAAGATAAGCGATTATCCTTTATTAAAAGAAACTATTTTTTTTGGTGAGATATTATTAAAAACAACTAATTGCAGTTTATTTCTATTACTGGCTAGCAATGTTTGTAACATAATTCTTGGTTTGGCCATTAGGGTTTCATCAATAGAGTAGCCAACAGCTGCACATGGTCTATTTCTATCGAATATATTGTTAATAGAATTTAAAAAGATCTCATTATATGTAGCAAAGTAAAAAGTTTAGCCGTCATTTTACCATTATTTATTAGTACGTTTAAACCTGAAAAATATATGCCTCTTAATGTGACACTTTGGTTTATAACAAATCACAGAGCAAAAGATATTTTTTTCATTGCAAGAAAAAAAAATTTTACAAAAGGCCAATTAGTTCAAAAAAAACTATTGTTAATGCTGATGACCTCCTATACCATGGGCATGTCCATGGCTAATCTCATCATTTGTTGCAGCTCTAACCGCGACTATTTCGCCAGTAAAAAACAAATTTTGATCAGCTAAAGGATGATTAAGGTCAATTTTTATAGTAACATCATTCACCTCTAGCACCTTAGCTGGCAACATTCTGCCCTCTGGGTCTTGCATTCTTATAATGTTATTTACAACTATTTCTTCCATCAATTTTCCTTCTTTCTCAAAAATAGTTTTTTCTAAATCAATAATAGCCTCTGTTGTGCTAATACCGTAGGCATTTTCTGCTATTATACTAAAACTAAAAGCATCACCATTAGAGAGGTTCATCACATTTTGCTCAAAATCTGGAATCATAGCACCCTGTCCTGTTAAAAAAACTAAGGGTTCCTTGCCTTTAGAACTTTCTATTTGATCACCTTCAGCATTGTCTTTAAACAAATTGTAATGCAAGGTAATTACTTTGGGTTCGTTCATGATATTAAAAATAAATATTTACCCTCGTTCTGGCTTTGGCAATAGCACTTTGCGTGACAATCTGTATTTACCAGATTTTTTATCAACCTCTGTTAATTTAACTTCAATTGCATCACCTATTTTTAAAACACCATCCATACTTGGCAATCGCTCCCAAGAAATTTCTGAGATATGTAATAGACCTTCTTTTCCAGGCAATATTTCTATAAAAGCGCCAAATTCTACTACAGATTTTACCTTGCCTTGATATACCTCTCCAACTTCTGGCATTGCCACTATACCTTTTATCCAAGCAATGGCTTTTTGCATACTTTCAGCATTGTTAGACATGATATGAATTTTACCTTTGTTGTCTACCTCTTCAATACTTATTGTAGCACCTGTAGTATTCTGTATTTCTTGAATTATTTTACCACCTGGCCCTATAACTGCTCCAATAAATTCTTTATCTATAGTAATTAATTCTATACGTGGGGTGTGTGGTTTTAAAAATTCAGAAGGCTTACTTAAAGTTTTATCCATTTCTGCTAAAATATGCAACCTTCCTCTTTTAGATTGTTCAAGTGCTTCTGCAATTCTTTCAAAACTAAGGCCGTCTATTTTCATATCCATTTGGCAAGCTACGATACCATCTTTGGTACCTACCACTTTAAAATCCATATCACCTAAATGATCTTCATCACCCAAAATATCCGACAATATTGCATATTCATTTGTTTCTGCATCAGAAATCATTCCCATTGCGATGCCAGAAACGCCTTTTTTCATCTGAATACCCGCATCCATTAGTGCCAAAGAAGCACTACAAACAGTAGCCATACTTGACGAGCCATTAGACTCTAATACATCAGACACTATACGAATTGTATAAGGAGTTTCTTCGGGTATCATGTTTTTTATACCTCTGAGTGCTAAATTTCCGTGTCCAATTTCTCTTCTACCAGGTCCTCTATTTGGTCTTGCTTCACCAGTAGAAAAACTAGGAAAATTATAGTGCAGCATTAATTTAGCATGACCATAATTCATAGGACTGTCTAACAATTGTTCGTCCATTTTACTCCCTAAAGTTATACTTGCCAATGCTTGTGTTTCGCCTCTTGTAAAAACAGCAGAACCATGTGCAGCTGGCAAATAATTTACCTCGCTCCAAATAGGTCTGATTTCGTCTAGGCCTCTTCCGTCTAGCCTTTGCTTATCTTGCAAAATCATTTTTCTCATGGCTTTTTTCTCCACCTTATGAAAATATTTTTTTATCAGACTTAATGGCAAATAATCTCCTTCGGCAACGGTATAATTTGCAATATAGCCTTCTAAAATTTGATTAAAAGCTGCTCCCCTATCTTTTTTAGAACTTCTAGATTTGGCTACTGTCATTACGCTATCAAATGTGGCATCCATCACAGCTTTTTCTAAGGCAGCATCATTATTTTCATGCTGATAGGCGCGTGCAGGTTTTCTTCCACCATTTTTTGTACATAACTCTGTTTGCATTTCACACAATTTTTTAATGTAATCATGTCCTATTTTCATTGCTTCTATCATATCTTCTTCAGACACTTCATGCATTTCACCCTCTACCATATTGATGTCTTTTGAGGTGCCTGCTATTAACAAATCAATGTCTGATTTTGCGAGTTCGCTTCTAGTTGGGTTTACAATAAAATTACCTTCAATTCTTCCGATTCTTATTTCTGCAATTGGTCCGTCAAAAGGAATATCTGATAACATTACTGCTGCAGATGCTGCTAAACCTGCCAATGCATCAGGCAAAATATTTTCATCAGAAGATATTAAAGATATCATTATCTGTATTTCAGAGTGATAATCTGATGGAAATAATGGTCGCAATGCCCTATCTACTAATCTACAAATTAATACTTCATAGTCAGAAAGTTTTGCTTCACGTCTGTAAAAAGAACCTGGTATTCTGCCGACTGCAGCAAACTTTTCTTGGTAATCTACCGATAGGGGTAAAAAATCCACACCTTCACGCGCTTCTTGGTTAGACACTACAGTTGCTAATAGCATTGTGTTTCCTTGTCTTAGCAATACAGAACCATGTGCTTGTTTGGCTAAAATGCCACTTTCTATTTCTATCGTTACACCTTCACGCAGGGTGATGGCATGACGAACTCCTTGAGGTTTTGTCATAAAATTAATTGTTTTGGGCTATGCCCGATTTGATGTTAAAAAAAATGAAAGATAAATTATTTACGGATACCCAATTTGGCGATAAGCTCTCGGTAACCAAAAATATCTTTCTTTGCTAAATAGTTTAAAAGAGATCTTCTCTTTCCTACTAATTTTACAAGACTTAATTCTGCTGAAAAATCTTTTCGATTGATTTTCAAATGCCCAGAAATGTGGTTAATTCTTTGTGTAAAAATAGCTATTTGTGCCTCTGTTGCACCTGTGTTTTCTTTTGATTTGCCATACTCTGCTATCAATTCCGCTTTGGTTTCCGCTCTTGTTGTCATTTATATTTTTTTAAAAATTTCTGCAAAGGTAATATTTTATATTTTATTGCACAATACTAGATTTTAAAAAATTTTAGTTTAAAAGTGGTTATGCACATTAACTAATCTATTTATCTAAAAACATTCCTAAATATTTTTCGTTTATTAATAAAAAATATAGCTATTTTTGAAAACAAGTATATATAAACATAACACACTGTAAATCATGCAATTAAATATAAATCAAACTGAAAAATTTGCTTCTAGGCACTTAGGATATGGCGAAAACGACAAAAATGAAATGCTAAAAGCCATTGGATTTAAGCATATCGATGAGTTAATAGAAAAAACAATACCAGCTGCCATTAGATTGTCTGAACCCATGGATTTGCAAGCTGCACAACCAGAACAAGAATTTTTGAGTAATCTTAAAAAAATTGCCAATAAAAATAAAGTGTTTAAAAACCATATTGGAATGGGATATTATGACACTTATGTTCCAAATGTTATTCTTAGAAATATAATGGAAAATCCAGGTTGGTACACACAGTATACGCCCTATCAGGCAGAGATTGCCCAAGGTAGATTAGAAGCTTTACTCAATTATCAAACATTAATTGTAGATTTAACAGGATTACCTATTGCCAATGCAAGCCTATTAGACGAAGGCACTGCTGCTGCAGAGGCCATGAGTATGTTTCTTCATCTTTCTAAAAAAGAACAAGGAAAAAAATTCTTTGTGGATTCAGAAATATATCCACAAACCATTGATATTTTAAAAACACGTGCTTTGCCTATTGGTATAGAGCTTATTTATGGCGATTTTAAAACAATAAATTTAGACGATACTTTTTTTGGTGCCATTGTGCAATACCCTAATAATACGGGCAACATAGATGACTATAGCGATTTTACAGCAAAATGTGCTGAAAACCATATTTTAGTTTGTGCTGCTACTGATTTGATGGCATTAACATTGCTTACCCCTCCGGGAGAATGGGGAGCAAGTGCGGTAGTAGGAACTTCTCAAAGATTTGGTGTGCCTCTTGGATATGGAGGGCCTCATGCAGCATTTTTCTCAACAAAAGACGAATATAAAAGAAATATTCCTGGCAGAATTATTGGTGTAAGTATTGATAGGCATGGAAATAGGGCTCTAAGAATGGCATTGCAAACCAGAGAGCAACACATTCGTAGACAAACCGCTACTTCAAATATATGTACTGCACAAGTTTTACTCTCTATAATGGCAAGTATGTATGCTGTATATCATGGACCACGAGGATTAAAAGACATTTCTACGCGTTTGCACACGCAGGCTGTTGTATTAGAAAATGCATTAAGCAAATTGGGTTTTATACAATTAAACAAAACCTTTTTTGACACATTGCTGATTCAAAAAAATCAACATACTGAAGCTATCAGCGCCATTGCAAATAAACACAAAATTAACTTTAGGTACTTTGAAAATGGAAACATCGGAATTTCTATCGATGAAACTACTACTGTGGAGCAGCTAAACCTGATTATTTTAGTATTTGCTTTAGCAGCTCAAAAAAACACGCTGCAAGCTGAAGATTTAGTAGCAGATTGCAAAGCAAGACTTCCTGAAAATCTATTAAGAAAAAGTGATTTTTTATCGCATCCAATTTTCAATTCGTACCAATCAGAGCATGAGATGTTGCGTTATATAAAAAGGTTAGAAAGCAAAGATTTATCACTTTGTCATAGCATGATTGCTCTCGGAAGTTGCACTATGAAATTAAATGCTACAGCTGAAATGATACCTGTTACTTGGCCAGAATTTAATGCTATACATCCTTTTGCTCCACTTGATCAAACTGAAGGTTATGCACAGATAATTGATGAATTGGCAAACGATTTAGCTATAATTACAGGATTTGATGCCACTAGTTTACAACCAAATGCAGGCGCTCAAGGCGAATATACAGGCTTATTGGTCATTATGGCTTATCTAAAAAGCATAGGTCAAGGCCATAGAAATATTGCACTTATACCCTCATCTGCGCATGGCACAAACCCTGCATCTGCTGTAATGGCTGGTATGCAAGTGGTGGTAACTAAATGTGACGAAGCTGGAAACATCGACCTAGAAGATTTAGAAAAACATGTGCTAAGACATAAAGATAATTTGGCATGCCTAATGGTTACTTATCCATCTACCCATGGTGTATTTGAAGAAAGTATAAAAACCATTACTCAATTAATTCATGATAATGGGGGTCAGGTTTATATGGATGGTGCTAATATGAACGCTCAAGTGGGGCTTACCAATCCAGGAATGATTGGGGCAGATGTTTGCCACCTAAATTTACACAAAACATTTTGCATTCCTCATGGTGGCGGAGGACCAGGAATGGGGCCAATCTGTGTGGCCAAGCATTTAACTCCTTTTTTACCAAATCACACCCAAATAAGCACTTCAAGCAAAGAAGGAATTGGCGCTGTTTCTGCCGCTCCATATGGCAGTGCAAGTATTTTATTAATTTCTTATGCTTATATAAAAATGATGGGGTATGTGGGTCTTGCAGAAGCAACAAGATATGCAATACTCAATGCCAATTATATTAAATCTAGGTTGCAAGGAGAATATGAAATACTTTACTTAGGAAAGAATGGCACAGTTGCGCATGAAATGATATTAGATACCCGCAAGTTTAAGCAAACTGCTGGTGTAGAGGCAGAAGATATTGCAAAAAGAATGATGGATTATGGATATCATGCACCTACCCTTTCGTTTCCTGTGGCTGGCACATTAATGATAGAACCAACTGAAAGTGAAAGTAAAGAAGAATTAGACAGGTTTTGTGACACTATGCTAAGTATAAGGCAAGAAATTAGAATGATTGAAGAAGGTAACTTGTCTGACATCGATAATATGCTTAAAAATGCGCCACACACCGCAATGGATATTACTTCAGATGATTGGAACCATAGCTATACAAGGGTTCAAGCTGCTTATCCCCTACCTTGGGTATATGAAAGAAAATTTTGGCCGACTGTAGCAAGGGTTAATAGTACACATGGTGATAGAAATTTGATTTGCGCCTGTTTACCAATAGAAGCCTATACAACAAGCAATTAATAACAAATAATGGCCTATTAACAACTTTATTGTTAAAAATTTTAGGCAAGTTATTTTTGAAAATGGTTAATCGGACTAAAAAAACCTTTTACCATTGCGTTTATATGTTTTAATTAAAATCATTATAAATTTGAATTCATTTATCTACTTTTGCATGATTAATTAATATAAAAATGGGTACTTTTACCTACAGTTTTAATTTATGAAATGAGAGAGAAAATAACTTATAAAATAATTCAAATAGTAATTTTACTATTATTTACACAAGGTAAAATAGAAGCTCAAAATAATTACAATGACACACAAGACAGTGTTTATAGGCTTGGCTTGATAAATAAACAAGGGATGTACTCAAAAAAGGGAATACGCGCTGAGGTTTCAGTAGTTATGAAAGACACCCTAAATAATACGTATAAAGTCACTATTTATGGTTTAAATCAAGCGTATGTATTTTATTCTATGAGCGATACTCTTGGTAATTTTTATGTAGACAGTGTAAATATAGCAAGCTTGGTGATGGTAAGAGAAAATCGGGCTGGCCCGTATATTATTGGTACCTCTATCGCTGGTATTGGTATGGGTATAACTTATTTTAATCTTATTTTTTATAACAAAACGCTAAACAATAGTAACTCAAATTTATTTAAACAACTATTGAATGTTCTGGTCTTTACTTTTGTTTCAACACTTTCAATTACCACATTTATAGTCGGATTAAATGTTTTGACGCAACCAAAAATCACAAATTTTGGAAATTACCATATTACAGCTATCCCAATTCCAGAATCTAAAATCATTAATAAATTTAAGATAAATTCCTATTTGACTAAATATAATAAGGCCGTTTTTCAAAAACGTAAAAATGATAAAAGGTCAAAAAATTAGGGTTAAAATACAGTAATTAAAATAGATTTAAATATCATTTTATTATAAATATAAGTTTCTTGTCATAAAATGGCAGGTATTCTCATGTAAAAAATACCAAATAGCAGGGTCAATTTGGGTGCAGAAACTACAAGTAAACAATCATAAAAAATCTAAACTGGGCGCAAAAAAATAATAACCCCGCTTACCCATTAGAGATTCTACTTATTGCCGAAACTACTATAAAAACAGGCGCATTCTAAATTTTCATTCTTAGAATAGAACTACTATACTCGCTAATTAAAATCTTGTCAGCTCACTTGTCTTTATTGCATTTTTTACAATGAAAAATTAAAAACGTATGTTGAGATAATTGACAGGTTGTTATTTGCACCAAATTTGCTAATTGCAATTAAAATAAATATTTTTAATCAATTACGTCCAAATCACTCGAGTAAAAGGGATAGACAGCATAATTTATTAAAAGGAAAATTTATTTGGTATTTTTAACAGAAAAACTAATCTCACTTAATTGCATCATTTTGTATTTCCGTGCTATATGATTGTTATTTATTTTAATGACTTCATTCTCCAACAAGGGCTCATTCTCTAAAGTTTTTATCACTTTAGCATCTTTTTCTTTCTATCTCCCTTTTTGCTCAAATCACCAACGTAACCCAATTCTTTTTCTTTGCGGCTGTCTAAATCGTCTCTTATTTCAGGACGAGGTTTTTTTGAGTTACCCTGCTTACTTTGTTTGTTGCTGGTAATTTTAGATGTTTTCATGTTTATGTTTTTGAATATTGGTTTTTATTTGATTGTTAGAAAATGAGGATACCATCAATGATAAGGGCTTCACTTATCTCCATTTAATTCAAAACTTATTTTACAACTTAAACGCCAGTTAGTAATCTTTCCTTCTTTATCTACTTCGGCATTAAAATCCTGAATATACACCGAGCGGATGTTTCGGACAGATTTAGATGCTTCGTCAACTGCATTTTGAGCAGCATTTTCCCAGCTTTTTTTTGATTCGGCTAATAGCTCTATTACTTTTATCAGTGCCATAATGGTTTTTTGTTTTTAAAATTGTTAGTAAATAATTATTGGGCAAAAGTACTGCCATATATCAGGGCGGATGTTACATAAGTTTGGAAAAAAGTTACATAATTCAAATATCAGGAATATTGTGCAAACTCAATAACTAAGCTGTAAACGTGTCTGAGTTACCTCTCTTTATAAGAAAGAGAAGTTAGTTTTTCAATACATCTTTTATGTTGGAAATTGTGTCCCTAATAATTCTTTTTTGGTTGGCGCAATTAAAGTCGGTGAAATAAATTGGTAATATAAAATGTAAAGATTGCCCATTGAGATATGGATATATAGGCAAAAGTGATTTTAAAAAGATAGTACATACCATTTATAAACCACACTGCGATGCAATGTATGAAAAACTACAAATACCTTATGCCAAACGCATCATGAAAAAACGAGGCAGCACAGTAGAACCTGTTTTGGGAACCATGCTAAATTTTTAAAAGATAAAACGAGTAAACACCCTTGGAATTAGGGCGCAAACAAACACGTATTAATAGCTGCTATGGTTTACAACCTCAAAAAACTCCTAAAATTTAACCGCAAAAGCCCAAAAATAAGCGCACAAGTAATGCCAATAAATGAATCAAGATTAGGAAAGCTTTTGTTTTTTTTAAAGAGCCAATTCCAAAGCACTATACCTCAATTTTAAGCGCCCCTAAATTTAAACACAAAAGGAGCATGGAACAAAATTAGATGTCTTAAAACGCCTCTAATGAAGTCGTTTTTTCTCCTAAAATTGAGCTTTAGTGTTTTTTAAGAGGTTGCGCAACAGGCACTGCTGTTAGCATCTGACGTTATTTTATGTCGTTGAATTGTCAAGCTAAATTAAGTTTTGTTTTAAAATAATTTGTCAGTCGTTGCAAAATGCAATTTGCTAAAAGTCCAAAAATTAAACCTGCTAAAAGCCCGCAAGTCGCACCAGTAAAAATTGCAGTTTGAGTTGTCCACCAATGAACAATTTTATTAAAAAGCCAGAACCCTGTCCCGCAAATTAAAAGTCCGCCAACAGTTGATGATAAAACTATAAATGTCTTGAAGCCTTTTGCAAATGATTTTTTATTAAGTCCAAGAATTAGTGAGGTTGATAAAACACCGAAGGAAACTAGTCCGAAAATTGCTAATAGTCCTAAAACAGTCAACACAATACCAGCACCAACACTAATTAAAATTAACGCCAAACCAATTAGTGCAAAAAATAACATTCCAGGCGAAAAATCATCACTTTGGTCAAAGCCGGCAGTATTATGAGTTGTCATTAAAGTGTTTGCTTTTTCGGCAGTCGTAAAAGGTTTTATTGAGTCGCTTGTCTGCCCGAAAATTGTCAAACAGGTCAGCATAGAAAACCAAAATATCAATATAAAAATTGTCTGTTTCATTGTTTGTGATGTCGTTTTTTATGGTTATGACTAACGTTTTTCTAACTCGTTGATTTACACCTGCAAGTTAAGGTCTTCAGTTGTGATTTCAAATTTATTAATTAACCGTTTCATCGCAGCAATTTTCTTTCTTTTTTGATCCACAAACTGATATTCGGTTAATGGAATATATGAAGTTCCTTTTACCACCATGTTCCAAATAATCACAGCAAGCTTACGTGCCGTTGCTGATATTGCCGATACACGGCCTTTTCTGTGTGATATTCTTGCAAAGAAGTTGGAGAGTGCGGTATTTTTTAAATTACCGATGGCATTGGCGGCATTTCGTAATGCAATTTTCTGTCGGTTGCTGCCTTTTGGTATTTTATTGCTGAGTACTTTCCCCCCGCTAATTTTATTATTTGGCGAAAGCCTAAGCCAACTTGCAAACTGCTTGGCTGTTTCAAATTTATGAATGCCATGCCCTACTTCGCTCATTAAAGTAAGCACAGTTGAATAGCTCACACCTTCAATGGCTAATAAGTCCACGCCTTCAAAATATTGATAAGAAAGCAAGTTTATATCTATGTTTTTAGGTGTATTTTTATTTATTCTTTTGTGTGCTTTTTTATCAATGTGATGTTGCTTTTTATTGTCATCATTGTTGATTTGTTGGTTCAACATTTTTTCAATTTCTTTATCACATTCTGTAATTTTAGTTTGCAGGTTTAAGTACATTTGATACTCGTGTTTCAAAGTAAATAAATAATCATTTCGTCCATTAGTTTGTAATGCTTTTGCAATTTCCTCTTCCGATTTTTTACAGTTTCCATTTCTGAATGAAGCCAATTTTTCAGGGTTGATTTCGCCTTTGCAAATAGCATCAATAATTTTTAAGCCAGTTAAACCGCAAACATCATTTACCACCACATCCAATCTTAAATTTAATAAGCGTAAATACTTTTGCATTTTTCGAGCAGTGTCAGCCGCTTGATCAATTAAATTGGATCTGTGTCGGCAGTAAGTTCTGAGTTGTTCTGTAGCCTCATCAGGTAAAAAACTACCGCTTAATAAACCCATGGTGTGTAGCTTTTGTATCCATTGACAATCTTGCACATCACTCTTTTTACCTTTTATGTTTTTGGTGAATTTCCCATTGCAAAGAATTACCTGCAAACCTTCTGCTTGTAAAACCGCAAACAAACTTTGCCAATAAGTTCCCGTACTTTCCATGGCAATAGTTTCAATCTCATTTTCTTTGAGCCAATCAGCAATTGCTTTTAGGTCTTCATTATAAACTCCAAACTCCCGAACGTCATCTGTACCTTGCCCAATGGCAACAAAGTGTGAGCGGCTACCAATATCAATGCCTGCTGCATTGGGATTGATTACTTCCATTTTTACATTTTTCTTTTGCATTTTGTTTTTTTTAATGATTAATAAAAAATGCTCTAAGGAAATGTATCTTTGAACTGAAATTATTATGAACGGGATTATTCCGAGTAATCGAAATATCACCACTGAAGTCATCTCAAGGACTTTTTGTTGAAGCAAAAAGTCCTTTTACATTTCAACCAGGATTGCACTCGTGCTATTACGCAACAATTTTAACATCGGCCTTTCATAGAGCAAGGCAAATTACGGATATTTTAACCATCATGTCAAACGTTAGCTTTGGAAGTCAATGCCGTGGCGGAATAGAGAGGGTTGCTACTAACGTCAGTCTGTCTAACTACTCC
>Ga0209491_10000281_pt1 | contig 100806 bp, 66 predicted proteins | sample BON02_FD_187213 | JGI IMG/M metagenome (GOLD analysis project Ga0209491, IMG submission 187213) | Freshwater microbial communities from Lake Bonney liftoff mats and glacier meltwater in Antarctica - BON-02 (SPAdes) (version 2) | ecosystem: Environmental > Aquatic > Freshwater > Ice > Glacier...
TATATATATATATATATATATATTTGCGAGTGTAAAGGAGGGGGGGCACTTGTGGCGAAAACCCCATCATCAGTGACTTTTTGATATCTCTTTAGCGGAAAGAGATGTTAATATATATTAACATGGGGTAACTCGAATGAACAGGTGTATATGGGGGTATGAACAGGCGTGTATGGGGATATGAATAGGCGTGTATGGGGATATGAACAGGCGTGTATGGGGATATGAATAGGCGTGTATGGGGATATGAATATGCATGTATGGGGATATGAATATGCATGTATGGGGTATGAACAGGAGGGTATGGGTATGGGAATGTATGTATATATATATATTTGTGTTTGTTCATGTCTGCCCGCAGTTTCGCGTGGACCCTGCCCGCAGTTGCGGGTGTCTTCTATGTTTTCGCGTAAATCTCTGCCCGTAGGTTCGCATGGACCCACCCGCAGGTGGGGGTGGCTCGTATGGGTTCGCGTAAATCCCTGCCCGCAGGTTCGCGTGGACCCTGCCCGCAGGTGCGGGTGGGTTGCATGGGTTCGCGTAAATATCTGCCCGTAAGATTGATGACTCATCACTGGTGACGCATCATCAGTGATAGGTGACACCTCATCATAATTCTGAAACACAACGGTTCGGATTGTTGCTTGCTTGTGGAAGGGTTCGCGTGGGTTCGCGTAAATCTCTGCCCGCAAGTTCGCTTGGACCCTGCCCGCAGGTTCGCCTGGACCCTGCCCGCAGGTGCGGGTGGGTTGCATGGGTTCGCGTGGGTTCGCGTAAATCTCTGCCCGCAAGTTCGCTTGGACCCTGCCCGCAGGTTCGCCTGGACCCTGCCCGCAGGTGCGGGTGGGTTGCATGGGTTCGCGTAAATATCTGCCCGTAAGATTGATGAAACATCAATGGTGACGCATCATCAGTGATAGGTGACACGTCATCATAATTCTGAAACACAACGGTTCGGATTGTTGCTTGCTTGTGGAAGGGTTCGCGTGGGTTCGCGTAAATCTCTGCCCGCAAGTTCGCGTGGACCCTGCCCGCAGGTGCGGGTGGGTTGCATGGGTTCGCGTAAATCTCTGCCCTTAAGATTGATGAATCATCAATGGTGACGCATCATCAGTGATAGGTGACACGTCACCATCATCAGTGATAAGTTGACTAGTAGTTAGTATCATGATACTAAATATTAATCAACTGACTCCTCATCAGCGACCTTCTAAAACCTCTATATAAGCACCTTGCCTTTTAGAAGAGTAAAACTCAAATCTCTCTAAGTATGACTCCAGTAGTGGAATACAAATCGCCTGAGCAGCTTTTGAGTGCGATATACCGCGGGAGGAAGGAGTACGGAGCCATGATCGGGCGCCTTATGAGCGATAGACTTGAACTCAACGAATCCCTTCTCAGTGATTACTCAAAGGAGGAGATGGAGGGGGGAGGGAGGAGAGAGATACGCAGTATAGTTTCCACCATCGACTTCTCTGAAATGCGCGGTAGGGGCGTGGAGATACTACTCAGAGTCACAAAGGGTCGGGGCAGGTGGTGGGCCATTGCAGTGAACGAGAGTGTCATTGATCTCGTGGAGAGATCATTCACCCAGCGTGTCCGGAACGGCCTTATTTGGCTTGTCACATTTGCAGGGGGTCGCATCGACTTTGCCAATACCAAGCGTAGGTTCTACACGAGTTTGCGTGATGATTTGATAGCGGAAGCACTTGACGGGATCATCGGATGCCCCTACAGCGGGCGATTCGGCGCCATCCACAAGAAATCTTATACATACTATATAGAACCCATTTTGAATTCAAAAGAGCCTTCTTTCTACATCCTGCGAAGTCGACTTATGGATTACCTCGTAGCGGTCCTTTCGATGACGCACAAGAGGCTCGGCGCATCCTCCCCCGGTTTAGAGCTGGACAATGACATGATGTTTGAGATATTCAAGTATATACAATTTCGCTGACTATGTAGTCACGCCAGGCGTAGAGTGCGAAGAGCATAGGAAGGAGTGGCCAGAAGTAGGCGTTGTGGGGTTGTGCGAACTCCATGGAGGTGATGACGGCGACAGAGGCAACCACTGTGTAGAGTAAAACAAAGAATGATCGCTTCATCTCTCTTGATTATGTGCTGTTTAAATATGCCTTCATAGATAGATCTATGACTCATCTCGAACTGTGTGGATGTAGGTATATAAGTAAGATTTTTTTGAAAGACACTTGAAGAAGACATGGATATAGAGCAAGGGTCTGACATTCGAATATTATCGAATACATCGACAGAAGATGTTCCCGTAATTTTAATTAAAAACGAGAGAAAAACACCAGATGAGCATATTTTGAAGTTTCTTGTATCAAAAAATTTTAATATTAAGACTGCTCATTTGATTTGCAATGTTTTTGGTGTGATGGATATGAGTGGTTTGCAGGAATATGTTAATGAATGCATGCCTCGTAAAGAAAATTTAATTCATAGTCTTATAGTAGAAGAATACAAAGAGTTTTTATTGGAAGAAGAGATAGAGAGGATTCTGGTGATAATGACAAGGCCACTCCCTCCCTTACAGATGTCCTATAAGGTAGGTCACCTTCCACGCTAGCGACCATCATATAAATGTGAGAAGAATTGTATTATAATAAAATATTTACTGAACACGGAGCATCTACGCATACATATGCGGCTTGCTCGAGTAGTAAATGGCGAGTTGGAGGGCGATGATGACGTCGTCCTTCATGCCGCCGACCTTGCCGTTGAGCGAGACGCGCTGCTTGCCGAAGACGTCGGCGGCAGACTTGAACTGGAAGGAGTAGATGGAGAGTTGCTCGCGCAGGCGCTTGCTGTTGGCGGCAGCGTCGTCCGAGACGAGCGCGCCGTAGAGGTTGACTTGCTGCTCGCGCAGCATGTTGTTGAGAAGAGTCATCATGCCCATCTTGATGTCCTGCGTCGTGAGGATGCCGTAGCGCTGTGCTGTGTGGTCCGTGCGGTGCCGCGTCATTGGGATGCCCGCCAGCGCGCGCTGGTGGTGCTCAGCCTCGAAGCCGAGGTTGCGCTCGACCATGATGATGATCTCGCTGTGCTGGAACATGGCAATGTCGCGCAGGCGGGAGATGTGCCGCTCGACGAGGGCGAACTGCTTCTCGGGTTCCTGTGTGTGCGTGTGTCAGGGCACGCGCTGCAGCGAAAAAAAAAACTAAAAGGGCATATGGCTTACCTTGCAGCCGCTAAGCACGTCGATGCCCAAAACCTGTGATAATACGGGGCATAGTACAGTCAGTGTCGTGCCGGGGGTAAGCGGGGGACAATACACCGGGCAGCGGAAGCATGTTTCCAACGTCATAGAAAGACTGATGAGTGTGCGCAACAAGGACATGCTGCGTGGCATGGTCGAGTTCTCGCTCGCCTCTGTACAGAAAGACTTCTTCCAGGACAAGCAAACGGCCGAGCTGTACCGCATGAAGAATACGGCAGCATCGGCAGAGCACTGTGTCCTGCTCGTGATTTTCTTCCTGCTACTCAACGTGGACGCAGGGCTCAAGAAGCACTTATTTGACCTCGACATCCCCGCCAACGCGGCGAAGCTCTGCCGCTTCGTCACCGACTTGCGGCGCGTGCTGGTGCTCGACTTTTTCACAGACGACTCGCACTCGCTGCAGGACTTTGTCGACGCGTGCGAGGAGGCCTACGTGCTGGCGTAGGGCGCTTACCACGACACACCCCTTGACCCGGCAGATGCTCACGACGGCGTAGTCCGACTGTGGCCCGCCCGCCGCCGGGTCTACAACGATCCAGATCGTCTGGCCGAGTACACACGGCAGCGGGCTCGAGTTGAAGAGGATCTCGATGTCGCACTTGCGGAAGACCTGCTGCAGACTGTCGAATGCGAGCCCGGCCAGCTCAGACTGTATCAGATCGGGGCGGTCCTGCATCTGTAGAAAAAATAAAACACACTGAGTCAATTGGGCGAGTGCATTCAAATAGATGGACAACGACCACTTCAAAAGCAGCGGCTTCAGCCGGCTGAGCCCAGGCGCGCGCAGCACGGGGACGGGCGTGCCCACCATGATCTTCAGCTTCCTGTGCCTCTCCGCGCTCTGCCAGCTCGGTACCAGATGAAGCATGTGCACGCACTCATGTGACTTGCCGTCCTCCTTGCACTTCGCGCAGGCGAGTTCGATGCACCGGGTGGCGAAGAGCGGGCGCCCGGTCGCGGGGTCGACCATCTTGATTAGTCTAGTGTGTACATGTATGTTAGTATATTGTCATTGACATCGCAAAATAATGGCATGTTCATTTGGGCTCCCTTACCGTGTATAAAAGTTGATTTCAGACGTCAACGTGGAGATGGCCACGAGCGAGGCCGAGCCGATGGAGAGGATGGGGGCTGTAGACAATGTGGTGTCAGTATCACAACGATTGGTGCAAATTGATTAAATTCAATTCTGTAAATAGCTTGGACTTACCCACGGTCTGTCGTTGTTGCCCATCATGTAAAAAGCAATCCAATATGCCAAAAAAAATAAAAAATGGCAGTGTGTCAGTAGAAGAGATATCTCTGTGCCAATTGTCATACGCAGACAAACACATGGGGAGGTAACTGGTGTAATTGTGGGCTGAGGAAGAATTGATTGGTGATGCGAATCCAGATACCACACCTCGTAAAAAAAGCCTTCATCACAATAGGCTGCCTCTTCAAGTATCAACACGTCTCCGCCCGTTCCTGCACAAGGAGCGTCAGTCACGTGGATTGGTTTAACAGATAATAAAAAGACTTCCATCACTTGTCTCATCTTTTGTCGTCCCGATCTGCGCCCGCCGCGCATGCCCAACAGCCACGTCAGTCGCGCACCACACACCAACCAAACCCAACATACAGAGACAAAAGAGTGAGTGTCCCTTGTCAGCAGTGTGTGGGCAGACAGGGCACAATCGAAGCAGTTGTTGCCATACCTTTCGTCGTCCCGATCTGCGCAGGGACACGCGATTCAGCGCCAGTCCGCACCGAGAGAGAGAGAGAGAGAGGTCACGTCAGTATCCGTTCTACAGGCACGCAGTCGCAAAGCAGGACTCAAAAGGGCCGTGCTTCTGACGGGATTCGAACCCGCAACCTCCACCTCATAAGAGTGGTGCTCTGACCGTTAAGCTACAGGAGCACTCACCTTGCTGGGGTAGGAGTTAACGATCCTGATATCACGCTCGCCGCCGGGCCCGCGCAGGACAATCTCCTCCATATTCTGGCGCTTGACGTAGAAGTTGTGGGCGTGCAGGTCCTGCTTGCAGATCTCATAGAAGAACTTGACGACGCCGCGCAGCAGCTTCTGTGAGATGCGCTTGCACGTGCTGTAGATGCTGAGCTCGACGGCCGGGGCGCTGTAGAGCATGGCCGCGGCGAACATGGACACGCTGATGGTCTTGCCGAAGCGGCGGGGCGTGCTGATGAGCACCTCCTGCGCGAGGTGCTCCCACGAGTTCTCGACGAGCACTGCCTGGTGCATCTTGGCAAAGCTGCCCGGCGGCTCCATCTTCCAGAAGGTGCGCGTGCAGGCCTTGAGGAAATCCTCATGGAACTGGCGCTGGTGGAAGCTCCGGTTCCAGCCCGTGGTGTCGAGGAGCGTGAGCGCGTCGCGGCACTCCTGCATGCGCTGCATCGGCGTCTTGACCTCGGTCGCGCTATTGCGCCGGCGCGACTCGACCAGACGAGACTGCAGCGCAGACTGCAGGCGACTACCAACCTCTACCGCGTGCGTGCTGCGATCGCGCTCCCTGTATGCGGCGAGCAGGCGCGCGACACTGTCGCTCTTCTTGATATCGAGCGCCGCCATTGGGTGTGTGGATCAGACCCGTAAATAGATTAAAATAATTTATGTAGCTAAACACATGATTAAATAAATATGAGGGTGTATGTATCGAGTGTATGAATATTAATGTTTTGCAACCACTTGGTTACGGATGTAATCCTGGATTCTGGTTTGTATGTGTAAATGGCCTGTCTCATTTACAGCATTTGGTTGGAAAGCAACAAGTTCCCCTATCATACCAAGCTCTGCCTTCCTGTATTTTTCGTGTATAACAGGAATAAGCACCAGAGGATTGGGTTTGTGATCGTATTGTACACTGGCTCCTATAAATATGCATCTAGACCCGAAGTCTTGTATGTTACTTAACATGGCCGCGTTTTTTGAGGCGTAGAATGGGAATTGACAGAGGGAAAAGGCCACTGTTCCTTCCTTCGCCAAGCTCGTGCTTCGTGGCAAATCAATATCAACAGGCCACATGCTTTGCACTTCTGCAACCCATGTGTTGTTTTTAGAAGCACGAATCAATGTATCCTCTTTGATCATAAACCGTATATTCTGCCGACATCCTTCTGTATCGGAACTGCATGTCGATACAGCGAACCACACAAATACAATAGAACACATTCTGACAAGGACACAGTCCCCGTGTTCATATGGAGTCAATGATGAATATACAAACCACAGAGTCACAAAGAACGCATACGTTGTATATAATGTGATAAGTCTAAGTGTGTTGATTTCTACCCATTCTTTGTCTCGCGTGTGTATGTCTGCAATGTTTATATCTTGCATCAACAATCTTCCATCCTCTATGCATTTTTTCCCACAATGCACAAACATGTAAATTGTGTTGTGGTTTTTCAAACAACTGAAGTACTCTGAAACAAACCCTTTTGCAAATCCATTCGAGAACACAACATCTGCCATATCGAATATACCTATAATGACAATATACCCCCATAACAAGACTCTCGAATACACAGGAACACTTCCACCGCTGGCTATAATAAGTAGTGATTTTACACAGGTTGATATCATGAGGATTATGACAGGCGTACACATCTTGAATTTCAGATCTGCTGCGAGTCCCGTGCAGAAAAACTGTATAATGTTATTTGCCAGTATTTTGGAGTTGCATGTTTCTAGCATGTTAAAAGCGAGAGCGCATACCAGTTGTACTATGGCTACCACTGCGATCGACATCACTAATACAGTCACCGCGGTATACATCACACATTCATATGGCTTTGCAAGCACGTTGCTGATAAAAACAGTCAGTGGCTGTGTACCTTCGCCGAATGATGCCATAAACATACGCATGAGGACTCTCATTACAACAGTAAGTGTTGTGAATACTACTTCGAATACGATGTACACCAGTGACTCGAACGCCTTGAGGAATGATTCCTCGAAGTTTGCTTGCAGTGTCGTTGTCCATTTTTCTTGAACATCCAGACTCAGATTTTTCACTTTGTCACATAAGGCATGCGGCAGAAACGTAGAGACTGCTGTGTGAAACCAGAATAGACACAAAAGCTGTCCTTGAAGGGCCATCGAAATAACCAGCGTAGTCTCGTCGTCTGTCCCACGTGTTTTGATAGAATGGTGTATTGTTGTCAGGAAACGAAAGACAATGGGCAGAGAGATAGACAATATTGGATTTGACCCCAGACCACGCACCGTCCGAGCAAATAATGTACAGAGTTCAATCTTGTCCGAGGTAGAATCGCCGTTCTTCATTATATTTGGATTACACGTCATGAAGGTATTGTCGTCTTTTGTCCAGTACGAATTCGAAGTCGCCAATACAGACGTGATACTTCTGTGCATACTCTCACTCATGACATTGACACTTGACATAGTCCCTACATTCAATATAACTGCTTTGTCCTTATTTCCCGCGCACTGCTTCGCAGATAGTATACTCAGAGACGTAAATTCACTGCACTCGTCATTATACTCCTTGTTGTATATGTCCCATTTACCAAATTGTTTACACATCGGGTAGTTTTTGACAAGACCAGAATGGTCATTGAAACATGCAGCGATCTGATTGACTTGGAGTTGGATCCCAACATCAAAGTGGATACTCACTGGTTTAGTGTGAGCCATGCAATTCAATGTGTTTGTAGATCCTTGCATATACAATTGAAGGTCGGGCGAGGCACTCGCCAATACTGTAAATATAAAGTTTAGACCAATCAGAAGGGTGAACCACACACTCCATTGCACGCATGTGTACACGCACCTCATTAAAAAAGTGAAAATTCCGATAAATCCGTGAAACAAACCTCCGCAAGTACCCAGGTTGGATATTGATTTCAATGAATTGTGGCATGTACACTCCCAGCAGTCAGGATCTATAGTGGCCTGGTGCACTGAACACTGAATCCAGTTGAATTTACACTTATCTATCAATTCATGCGTTTTCAGAGCCAATGTCGATCCCATTGTAAACAAATTGGCCATGTAGTTTCTCAATGGAGGCCCTAGATACCAGTATTTGTATGATGGATGGACAGTGTTATTTGTAATTATTTTTCCACTCATATCTTGAACGCTTGCCACCGTCAGAAATCTTTCTACATTTTTGTCTTGATCATCCGTGCTGAATATATCTCCATCATCCACGACGAAGCCTACATTTTTTTGATTCACGAGAATGTTTATGTCTGAAGCAACCTGTGTCGCACGTTTATTGATTGTCTGTACGACTGTCGGCGTATATGTCGAATATTTTACAATTAGCTGCCATACGACCATCAAAACCATATATGAAATAATGAAGACATCAATCACAGCCTGACTAGCTGTGGATCCAAACTCCATCCCGATACCCTGAATTACGATTGCATACTGAGCACGACCTCTTGTATTTCGATGTGCGATGGTATATACTTCTTATATACTGATGTATTTTAGGAATAACCCAATTAATATAAATGGGCTTCCCACTTTGTGTATAGGTCATTTCCTGGTATATTTTTTATTAACACAGCACGCAGCTTATAGGGAGGTGTAGTAGTGACATATTGATTATTTTCCATATATTTTAGTGATACCTGTCTGCATGTGATGTCATACATGTCACTTGATTCCGAAGTCACACCTATTTTTTCTTGAGAGTTTTCTTTCTTGGTGCTGAAAGTGTGGTTTGTCATGTCTATGTCTTTTCCATTGAAACTCACTACATACGTCTTACTATATTTGGAGAATACCAGCGCGGGTAGTGTATATGTCACTTTCAATATATCTACACGTGTTAACAATGTCAGATTTGGTGTGTCGTTTCTTGGTGTAATGTAATCATCGCAATTTTTCAGATATGAATCAGACAATCCTATTCTAACATTATTCAGCGCATGTATTGACATGTACATTTTAGGCTTTCTATCCATACACAAAACATCTATATACCCATTCGTATCATTTGTACAAATGCTATTGATTGTATGCATGAATATTTGCTTGATCAAAAGACGCTTCCAGAGCCAAATATATGTATCATTTACAAGTCTCGGGTTGTATTTTTCCGTATCAATCTTTCCATTCAAAAACAATTCAAGTTTACTGCTTGGTCTATTGACATTGTCACGTTTCCAATACTCTTTCATCTGTAATTGTATAGGTATGCCTTGATTCGAATGAGCCGTGTGGTGTGTCTGCATGTCGTTCCACATCCATGCCCATGCGTATAACTCGTCTTGCTCTATATCATAATACACCACATCATCAAACTGGTTTGAATTCAATTTCAGATCAATTGTATTAGAGTTATCCGTGTCTGTGGCATTGATATGTTTACTCGGAAGGTGTTTCATGCAATGGTTCACATCGCGTATTGGCCACGTATCCAAAATTTTACAGCTCTTGTTCTGAATTTTGACGTAATTGTATCCTTTAAATTCGATTGTGTTCATACCTTCTTCATTGTGTATACCACCCAGAACCTCGAATTTTCTGACTGGAATCCACATTTCATTATTTATCATTATGTAATAACAGGCCATGACTGGTTCATGCCATTTATTTAGAGAAACTTCTTCTAACTGAGTGCTTTTGATATATATTTTCAAAGATCTATACTGTTCACCAGTCAAATTATCCACCAAATCGAGTGACTTTTTTTCATGGTTTATCCAAGGCAGTGTATTGCTCAATTCATATTTTTTGATACGTTTATATTCCCAAGACTCAGTAGATGCCATATACCACTCACCTCCATCACATTCGACTTCCAAGTCCCATTCTATTGTGTCTTTTCCATCAGTCATATGAGATTGTATAATATCTTTTTTAACCCACTGTGCCTTACTCGATATATAGCAACCGCATTTGATATTATCTCTGTCTATGTATCTGACATTCACCATCATTATTCGCAGCAAATATTTTAGTTTTTTCTTGATGATTTCATTAGTATCTTCCTCAAACGTGACACCACATTCTTTTTCCAATTTGGTCTTGATAAGTTCCTCACATATCAACACCTTCCAGGCGAATGGGATGTGAGGCTCGCGGTATTCTTGTTGCGTTCTGCCAAATTGTGATTTCGGGACATTGACGCTGAGATCTTGTACCCACATTGCTTGAGACGGTGCCAATTTCAAATCCGTCTGCATTATATCATCTACTGTATCCAATAATAAATGACGGAAAGATTTAATGTATTTGTCCGACTCGTATTCTCTATAAATCTGATAGGCAATATTCCGCAAGTCTATGGTCATTTTATTCTGTGTATGTGTACTGGAAGATGGAACTGTCGGAGCAACTGTGCTGAAGAAGGCTGAGTCGTCCTTCTTGATCGTATCAAATAGATATAGAATTTCAGATTGAGTTCCGACTGGCAATGTATGCAGAACTCTCTGAAACTCACTGCCAATGCTCTCGGTCTCGTACCGCAACGCCAGTTCTTTCAGCGCGAATAAATTGACACACCTGATCATACGCAGGAACAACTCGACGTTGGGTGTTCTCAGACGTTTTACGTATGCTTGCATCTGTGTGTCGATAAGGGGTAATGTAGAATGTAAAGATACCTGACAACGGGATGTGAGAGACTTGGATGTACTGGTATGTCCTATGTCGTGTATCATCCGCAGCTGTTCTGTGGATTGACATTGTAAGCGAGTGGACACAACACTTATTTTTTTCAGAATGCCAATCTTCAGGTTGTCCAGTTTCACTTTCATGCTCTTGTCTCCTTGCACTTCTCTCCATACGATACTCGATACAATGTCATACATTACATTCTCAAACTCGTCCATCAACGGCTGTACTATTGTAGTGTTGAATATATTGTCTTTCGTGAAAAACTCTGTATTAGACTCACTGGACTTTCTTTTTTTGACAGTTGTGTCGTTTGGGATTTCAAGGTCAGTGTCAGAAAATGATTCGAAGCCCATATTACCGCCACTGTCATTAGACAATAGGATCAAATTCCATATATCAAGCAGCGTCCACATACCCTCGTTTGATAAACTCTTTATTGATTTTGCTGGTGCAGGCACCCTACCTGTTTTTGCTGGTGACTTTGTTGAATTTGAATCGTCAGACGATTCCGAGCTTTCTGAATCAGAGTTGGATGACGATGTGTCTGATGCCATACCAGCTGATGCTTTTGCACTAGCACGTGTTTTGCGAACAGGTTTCTTGACAGCTGGGGATTTACTGATTTTCCTGCTCTTAATATCGTTCATGAATTTCACGAAGTTGACCCGCTGTATCGCAATACATTTGATGTCTGCTGCATCACGCACTCGCACAGTGTACTTATTTGACAAAACAGACCAGTTTGCAAAAAAGCCTCCAGTGCTGTTGAGAAATTCCGTGGGTTCAATTCTTTTATTTTTGTCGTCACATTTAACGGTTTTATGCAAATTACCTGTAGCAACATGTGTCGAAGACATAGAACTGTGGATGGCGAACCTCCCAATGAAAAAATTCAAGTCGTATAAGTGATCTTTGTCAGTGTTGTGGCAGAACTGATGCATGGTCCCTTGCTTGTACAATAACAACACTGCGTTGTACGCAGTCCACAGGTGCGCCACACACAGTTCATAGAGGAAATCAAACGTTTCAATGTTGTCTTGTCTTGAATTTACCACCGCTGCCGGACTGTCATCGTTGTCGTTCGACGTGAAGGGGTCGTCGAGACTCTGGCGCATGTCAAAGTTGGCCCGAACAGACACGGCGGGCATGGTCTCGGAGATCTTCGTGCTCCCGTCCACGCCTTGCCGTATCTTCATGGCCACCTTTCGGAAGGTGTCCTTTTTCGCAGCTGCGTTGCCATCACACTCGTACAACATCAGAAGTCTTTCACTCTCTGCCGTCTTCGAATCTACCAGCTCTATTATAAACACCCCATCAGGCCTTTGACCGTTCGGGATTCCCTTGTGCGAGCCCCACATGTACTTATTGTACATGTCAGTCTCGATGATGAAGGGGAGGTTGCCAAATGTCATCTGCATGGGGTTTACGTGCTGTATCGACAGGTCGTGTGTGTCCTGCGCCACGATTTGTAGCATATATTTCATGATCTGCACTCCGTACTCGTCCATGTTGTGCTCCGAGTGCAATCTCATAATTTTCGACCTGTCTATGTCACTGAGCACCTCTGCAAACGGTCTCAGGGCGGCTTTGACTCCGTCTGTGACGGGTATGCGCCGGAACGAGGGGGTGCTGGACGACATACTGATGTTGAGGTTTCTATTTGTTTAATATAGTTTCTTCGCGCAATCATGCAATGGCGTTGGCATTCTAACGATATACAGCACACTCTTGTGGTATTTAAGACGTATGCTTTGTTTCGTACGATACGTCTGTATAATTTGGGACGATTTAATTATCCCTGGCGTTTATTCTATAATGGCCGGGAATGCCCGGACGAAGAGCCCTCGCAATACCAAGGCAACAAAAGTCTCTTACACACTTACCTTGCTCACAAATATAATTAATATGTGTAGTAATGAGTCGACAGACACACATGTAGATAAATTTTACGAAGATATATGGAACAAAATTTCAAAAACCAAAGAGGTTCATGGAAATGCTGGTCTAGAATTATTTATTTTCTCACCAATGTATCAAGACATCTTATTCATAGAGCATAAAAATAATTTTAACTTGTTGCGTTCACATACAGAAGCGTTGAATGTTATGATAAAGAGAGGACATGAAATTAAATCAGAAGCAATCACGTCATACCAATCTAACAAGCATATGCGAGCAATTAGTTTCGACGAACATGTTTTGCGTGGTGTAATACCACTAAAAACAAATGATACTTACATGGATGTCAGAGATTATTCACCCGTCTGCGTTGACGAGATCGATGTGTTTAGTGATGATTGCGAAATAAAATTTCATGTCGGGGCCATTGATTATAAAATTCGCTTCTGGCAATATTTGTTGTTGGTAGGATTGGTTCATGACGTGGGCCAGGACGAGCCCGTTCAAGAAATGGTGATTATATCGATGTTGCAAATATTTGAATTAGATTACTACACACCATCGACAACATTGGTCGCATGGAATGAATTCGACAGTGTCATCGCGAGAATCACAACATTGCTCTACTTCCAATCAGATGTCATGAAACAGTCACCAAACACACTCGAAAAAACAGGTTGTTTTGTTGGTATAGTTGTGGTGATGTTATTCTACTATCTGACTAAGACTTTCGCGAATCAAATACCCGACATTCACACTCCTTTCATGAGCAATCATCCAATGCCATGGACGTGTAAAATATGCAGTTCGTTTTCTGTTATTATATTGATCTGGTCTGCGGTGGTCTATTATTACAATGAAAAAAGGCAAACAAAGTCTATGCTGGATGTAGATACAAATACACACAAGTTAGAAGCCATTGATGTTATATTGAAAACATTGTTGGAGATTCAAGACGACGAGTTTTGGATGAGACACCCCAATGTAAATTTGCACAACAACATTAAAATCAGCCTCAAGTGTGTACCAAGTATTATGACACGATATGTGCTCTCTGTTGAGAATACATGTTATTTTTATCTGAAAGCACTGTCAATGATGCTGTTGTTGGTGTCATTTTGGGTTATCATGATGCTATTCCCCACCGCACCACATGACAGTATGCCGCATGTGGGTTTCTTTCTCATTCTCTATATACTGACCATGAAGCCAGACGTGACGAAACTCCGTACTCTACTGGCAATGGTGCCCAATATGTGCATGCTGGCATGGCCACGAAATCACGTAATAGAGCACGGCCAATCGAGTCTGGTGCTGGACTATGTCACGGTTGCGTGTATTTATGCGGTGCACTACCAGGCGCTCATCGTCTTGTATCGGGACTGGGATTTAGAGTGTATCGTGTTCAATCTGGGTGCTTGGGGTGCTTTGGTCTACATCACCCTCGCGAACAATTACACGATAGTAGACTTTGGTCTGGCATTTTTAATGTTTATGATGTATAGTCCAGATCATCGCACTGCGGTAGAAAAAAAATTCGACAATTATCTACGGAGTCTGGCCACAAAGACTGACAGCAACAGCCGACAGCATGTGCAGTGATTTCCAGATGACAGAGTCATTGTGCATGGCGCCGAGCGACGAAGGCCAGTATATGTCAGTGTTGTCGCAGGCATGTATAATAGTCGACCGCCAGGTCTGCTCGTCGAGCTCGCTCCACGTCGCGCGCTTCTGTGAGTTGTGGTGCGGCAGCAGGGGCTGGAGGTTGGTGTAGTGACACAGCTCGCGCACGTCGCCCCCCGCCCCAAGCGGCTTGATGTGGTCGATGTGCACGTTGTCGGGGCACATTTCCTCTGCGTATACCGAGTTCCACTTGTCCATCTTGAGCTGGATGTGACGCTGGAACTCGGCGCTCGTGCAGCCTAAAAGCTCCTGTGTGTACTATGAGGGGGTCATGTTTTATTTACCTATATATTTACTATTTTATTATAAATTACTAAAAAAACCTGCGTCTTGGCAACGCCTTTCATCCTGAACGCCCGAGTGGTGGCGCTCCGCACCTTCTTCCATAGGTACCCGGCGGGCGCGCACACCCGGCACTCGCTGCGGCGGCTCTGGTGCTCGCAGATGGCCGAGCCCTGGCACTCCCTGCACAGGCGCTTGCGGCGCGCGTGCGCACACATCGAGCAGCGCCCGTGCACGCGGCACGTCTGCCTGCGCACCCTGCACTCGCAGAAGGAGCCCCCGTCGTGCATGCGGCAGTTGTAGCGGCGCAGGCCGCAGGGACATAGCGCGCCCGGCATGTCCGTCGTGATTCGCGTGTGCGCGGCTGTTCTCAGCGGTTTTTAGCGTCGAAAAAAAAATGTATATTGGGTGTACATAAGACGAGACTGTGTATTTAAGGGGTTCGTTGTTGCGTGTATCGTGAATGTCGCTGTGTGATGGAGCATAAGATAGCCCTCGAAAGGGCCCAAAAATCATTTATAACATGGGGGGAGGAGAAAAAACGCATAACAAACGAGATTAATAATCTTGGGAAGCTTGTATGTGTGTTTATAGGTAACTACATCAAAGAGATTCCTTCCCTGGGTGTAGACCAACATTGCAAGCGATATATTGAAATTACACACAAACAAAAAAAAGCAACCAAATCAAATGACGACATACAAGCACAATCACACAAGTACTCGACCACATATACCGAGAAACAGGTCAAAGAGTTGGAAAATATTCTTACTGACGAAAAGGACCGACGTTTGACTGCAAATTGGTTGATCAGAACTTATTGGCAGAATAATATGGTCTTTCAAGCACTTACGGATAGTAGTCTCAACCATTTAAATTCTTGTATGACAGCACTTTCAAAAATAAAGGTAAGTGCTGATGATTTCTGCAATAATTTGACTGCAATGAAAAAAACACGCGGAAACATTTGCGTGGATGTGGAAAGATTGAAATCATTACCGCCGGACTTTAGCGCCATCATACTTGTTGCTGAAATGGAAATCAGGACAGCTCACGTGGATTCCGTAAAAAGATTACATCAGATTGAAGCTTACCTGCAGGGCATTACAGACACAGATATCGTCGAAGTCGTGGTTTGCAAAGAAATTCATCGTCATCAGCCTGACATGAAACGTGCAGTACATGCTTATTTCGATACTTCCCTCGAAAAAGGGTTCCGAGAAATGCAGAAACGTGGTGACAAAGTCTCAATTGCATTGGGGAGCAGCATACAAACACGGGGTGATGTGACGAAAACAGTACATATTCCCCCATATGTGCATAACACTGCATATGACAAACAACTGCAAACGTGCGATTCCCTATTGAAACAAATTGAATTATTTGATAGACGAGTTGGAATGTTGCGATATGGCATCAAACACTTACCTATAGGAACTGCATACAGTTGCCTGAAAGATGTGATTAAGGGTACATATCAGGAGATATCTAATGCAGTGGACGAACCTGCCGTGGTTCTTGAAAAAGCTTTGGCGAAAAAAAGGAGAGATAACGCTACTTTAAACAAGGGAAGTTATAAACAGACCCCCGTGATGTCGGGCACGTGCTATGTCTGCAATAAAAATGTCAAGAATATTGACTCTGTTGTTTATGACGAACGTACGTACACAGACAACTCAGGCACTATCACCAAAATAAAACATGTAGCACACCAAACTTGTGCTGATATCAGAGGTAGACGTCAGACACTAACTGTTGACCATGTTTCCGAGTCTGATGATGAAATGGAAGTTGATGATAGTGGTGACTTGAAGAAGAAACTGGCCAGCGCCCTGTCAGAGAGGAGGGCTGCGGATAATCTCAAATTTCCGATTCCGACTCCAATCATATCAAAGGGGCTTTGTATAGTGTGTAACGAACTGGTTAATAACGGAGATCGTGGTCGTGAGCGTCACTCTCACTGGACGAAGCGCAATCAACCTGAATGCGACCCGGATCAGGGTTACATACACGCTAGTTGTGCTAAACTTGTTCCCTTCACTGATGGTGTTGCATATAAAGATGCAGTGCCTGTGTGCAAGCCTTCAAGCGGTGCTGACTTAAAACGTCCCATGCAAGAAGAACACAAGCAGGCTGACGACTCGAAAGAGAAACTGGCCAGCGCCCTGGCAGAGAGGAGGGCTGCAGATAAGCTCCTTCATCCGACTCCGGCTATCATCGTATCGAAGGGGAATTGTCCAGTGTGTTTAGAAGAGGTCAATAACGAAGATCATCATCGTGTGTTGAGCAATCAAAAATACACGCACAAGACTTGTTGGGAATTTAGTAATTCTCCAAAAGTTGAGAGTGTTGCATCTACAAGCAGAGAACCTGTGCGCACCTTAGGTGGTGCTGCCTCAAAACGCCCCATAGAACATGAATCAGAGCAGGGGGGTCTTCTATGCGACAATACAAAACGCCACAAAGACCACAAATCAAAGGAGGCGGATGATATGTGGGAGAACGCTGTGGAACTATAAACCAATTAAGGTGGCTAGTGTGAGTCTGTCTGTATGTGTGTGTATGTCTCCAAGTGTGAGTCTGTATGTAAGTGTGAGTATGTCTGTATGCCGTGTTATGACACGTATGTATATTATTTAAGTTATTTCAATGAACTATTATTATCTACTCGTGTTATTCTATTCTACAAACAGCGCCACAAATACGCTCACCACGAGCGTGATGGTGACGGATAGCATTGCCAGCGCGATCCTCACCACAGCCGCCAGGGACGCGAGGGCCACAACCATAATGATGAGGTATGGCGTGATCCGGTAGCTGGTGAGCACGGCGCAGAGGCGGTTGGCGTCGACCAGTCCCTGCTCTGCGTCGAGCATGACCTTGGTCTTGATAGCGATCTGGTCGCGCAAGCTGTGAGTGTCAACGAAGGGCGCGGTACTGACACGTTTCTCTACAAAGTCCGAGAACCCCTCGCCGGTCTCGGCGCAGACCCACGCCAGCACCGTCTCCCATGAGTCGTACTGCAGCGGGGCGTCGGCGCAGTTGCGGATGCACGCGGGGTCCACGGACGGGGCCTCGGCGCACGTCGCGTTCCTCCACAGCGCGTGTGGCAACTGTATCTGTTTGGGGAAGAGATATGCCACGGAGTTATACACATCGAGCAGCAGGCACGTGGGGATCATGGGAATGCAGGTCGGCGAGTAGCCGTAGCAGAGGTGCATGAGAGCCGCGCCGAAGACTGGCATCGTGAGGGCAGACACGAAGCTCAGCTTGAACGCGCTACAGACCGAGAACCACACACAGAAGTACACGCCCATGACGATAATGCCGTTGCTCAGGGTGACTCTCCACTTCGAGCAGGTCTGGACGGCCTCGAGATCGCACACGACGCCCTCTGTGAAGACGGCTGAGAGACTGTATGTGAGATCGTACACGAGCTTGGGGGTGAATCCCACCAGTTCCTCGGCCCGCTGCACCAGCCACATCAGCGTGCGGAGTAGGACGTCTTGGGAGGAGTCCACGTGCGGCGTGACCACCTGCTTACTGTCCAGTAGCCGGGGCCACGACTGGCGCAGGCTTCTCCCCGGAGGCTTTTGCTCGGTCGTGTAGTAGAGCGTGGCGTTGCCGACCGCGTGTAGTAGTATCTCGCCGGTCTCGCGTGCGGGCGCGCACTGCGCTCCCGGCGCGGCAGAGGTGAGTGGAGGCCACCCCTCCAGCCATACACTCGTCTGCTCCGTCCTCAGATGCGGGTAGTTGTAGTTGTATGCGTCTGACATCTGCTGGGCGTAGCTCTGGTGCGTGACCACGACCCGCTCGAAGTCGCTCTGCAGCGACGCGACAAGGCCGGAGATGGACAGCAGCTGCCGTGTCGGCTCCCGGCGCACGTGCGCTGAGGCATTGGCAGCGGGCACGGGACGGGCACGGCGGGCAGGCAGCAGGTTCAGGCCCTGCTGGAGCACGGCAGCGTATACGTGCGGAAAGAGCGACGGCTCCAGCGACTCCACGGTGTATGTGCCGTCCTCAGACCGCAGCACGCGCACCACGTCAGACAGGTTGTGGGCCAGGATGTTGTTGCGGAAGATGATCGCAGACGCCACGACCGAGTCTCGCAGCGTCTTGAGGTGGCGCAGCGGCGTGTGTCTGAAGATCAGCGGCAGCACTGTCCCGGGCCGCAGCGCGAGCGACGAGAAGAGCACAGGCTGGTGTGTGACGGTCCACATGAAATCATCGACGCTGCAGAAGGTGCACGCAGGCACGGCCTCTGGGAGGCCGAGCATTCTGACAGTGTCTGCGCTGTATATATGCGCAGCCACACAGGCAGCGCGCACGTGGGTCTGCGTGGGTGAGTCCAGCGCGTCCTGGCACACCGGCGAGTGCGTCGTGATTGAGCCGGCCTCGAGCCCGGTCCCGTTCTCTTGCGCCTGCAGCAGTCTGCGCCGGGGGGTCGCCGCCGTGGCTACGATGTAGAACTCCCCATCCACCCTGGAGCAGAAGACAGAGGACGGGTCAGCTGCCATGCACGGCGTCGCTGCCGCAGAGCCCTTGTTGGTCTGGAAATTGATGGAGGCGCGGAAGGCTGGGTCGGTCTGCAGCATGCACATCTTTGCATATGGCAGGGCGACCGTCTGTGTGTGATCCTCCTGGCCACACCGGGCGAACTCCAGGTTGAAGAGGCCGCACGCACAGTAGCCTGTGGAGTGCCCCGGCTGCACGTAACAGACCCGCTCTGTCGAGCACGTCTGGCACGGGGTCATCGACGTGAGGGGCTCGAGGTCAGAGTCGATGTACGTACACGACTGCTCCGGGGCAGCGCATTCCTCGTTAGAGAAACAGAATGACTTTGTCGTCTTCGGCACGCCGCAGACACACTGCTTCAGGCTGGTGTCGCAGCCATACTGGTATGTCAGGGGGTTTGGTGGCGTGCTTTCGGGACACGCGATACAGGGCAACAGGTCCTGCGAGAGGGCCGAGCGCTTGCAGGTGTCTGCTTTCGTGCACGAGAGTGGCCGGTCGTCCCCGTAAAAGGTCACGTACGTGCTCCAGCACCTCGTCACCGCCGGGAGTGTGCCTGTGACTGGCAGGGTGTCTCCCCCGAGGTCCAGGGCGTCGCAGTCGAATTTGTCCTTGTCGCACATGCCAATCGTCTTCTGGATCACACCAGTCCGGCTCTTGCGTATGTCTGCGCACACGTAGGCGAAGCTCGCGAGTGGTCGGACTTTTCCCACGAGAAGATCAATGGTCAGCCCAGTCACGTCGTCGCAGAACCCGGCCAGGCCCCCGAGGAAATTGATGTAGCCCTGCATGATGGGACACACGCAGCCGACCACGAAGACATTGTACAGCCAGTTGACCATGTTGCACATCACTTTCACCAGGGCGACAAACGCCTTGCCGTAGCCCTTGCCAAATACGAACTGGAAGACGGTCCGCGAGAGTTCGTCCCACACCTCCCGGAGGGTGTCGATGAGCATATTCGTATACTGTAGGATCTTGTCGCCTGTGGCCTGGGCTGTCTGGCCCACACCAGACGAGATGGGCGACAGGAACACAGTCACAATCAGAGTCACAGTCTGCAGGCCAATTTGCATGCAGTAAAACACGATCTCAGCCAGAAGCTGGACCACGTCGCGTGCGGCCTGCAGCATGCCCTTGATAGGGACCAGCCACACGCTGGCACACTTGTCGAGGAGATTGTCGTTGGAGACCAGCTGCGCATGCACCTGCTGATCCGCTGCTGGGCACGCCCCGGGACTCGAGTATTCGTAGTAGCTCTGTATAGAGTCGTGTGTGAATTCCTTATTCTCGACGGAGTACGCCGCAGGGTTGTAGAAGAAGCCCGCCTCGGGGCATTCGGAGAGACCTGCAGCCTGGCACATAATCGCCCGGATCTCACTGTCCCACTCCATGAGGTGCTGGCACAGCTGCTCTGTGTTGGCGTCTATCAGACAGAAGTGGATTGACGTCTGTGTGTTTGTTTTGGACTCACCCACAGCCCGTTTACAGACCTGTTCGCGGGTCGAGGGCTCTAGCCACTCGCTCTTGGCGATCGACCCGTTGCACGTGCTGTTGGCCCCCCCGGACTGGTCGCAGAAGACCCAGTTTCGCGCCCACAGGAGGTCGTCTGTGGCGACGCGCGTCCTCTGTTCCGGGCTCTCGACGTGAACCCAGTCTCGGAAGAACCCGGACGCATTGTCGGCGGTCATGAGCGCCTGGAGAAAAGAGCCCGAGACCCATCGAGTCGAGTCGAATACTGCGTCCAGCTCCGGACACGCGCCAGACGCGTTCGAGCACACGTGTCTGCGCAGGAAGGAGGCGACGACACGCTCGGTGGAGAGCGTCATTGGGCTACCGACCGAGAGCTGGCTGTTGTCGGTGGGCAGCACGCTGTGGCCCCCCGCATGGTCTACAAACGTGCTCGTGCTGTGGTCCTCGCAGTGTGCACAGTGGGTGTTGGGGCGCTGCCGTGTGCGGCTGGCAGTATACGCTGGGATATCGGGCACCGTCTCTGTCTGTGCTCTTCGCGTGTCCGTGTTGAGGAACTTGCAATGTCGGCTGTCTGGATAGCTGTAGCAGTGCTGTAGGATGAGATGCGGCGCGGGGCTTATGGCCACGCGCTTGAGTCTGTGCATGCGGCAAACGCCACCCGCCGAGACGGAGGTCCTGGATCGCGCAGCAGATGGCATGTTTCTCGCGTACCTGAGCTGGAAACGTGGCAACCTATCGTGGATGCTGCAGTCGTCTGACGACCCGGAGGTGGAGCTGGTGTGGTCCCATGCCGAGAAGGGTTGGTGTGGCCAGTCTGTGATGTGCTGGCACGCGAGGGTCCCCTGTTTGAGATCGAGGCCAATCCACTCGCTAGAGCGGATGTCCCGCAGTGCTTTCGACAACAGCCCGCTGCCGTGGCAGGCCGAGCCCTTCTCGCCCTCAAATGCGGTGCACGCCATGGTGTCGTGGATGAAGCGGGCGGCCTTGGTCGGCAACTTCGAGAGGTCCGACACGATGGGATGCGCGAAGGTGCTGTTGTGTGTAATGTGTCTGAATCTGTGTTGGTTTCTGAGCCTGTCGGGGCTGCGCGCCTGGTATCGCCTGTTGGTGTCTCGCCCGGAGTAGGAGGAGAACCACTGCAGGGGACACTTCCACGACGTGGGGCCCGGGCTGTACCGACGCTGCGGCCACGTGTCGTTCTGTGTGTGGTGTTGTGCGGCCCAGAACGTCTCGATATCGGCCATCCAGTGCTGATTAGAGACACGGCATGTCTCCGAGGGGGCTCCCGTCAGATGCACACACTTGAGACGCAGCCGCCCCTCGGAGTTCACGGCGAACTCGAGGGAGTGGCCTGCGATGTCACCCTCGTCGATTCCGAGAGCGCTTGTCATGTCTGGCGCGTCTAGCAGCTCGGTCCGGCCACGAAACAGGGCGTTGCTGCGGGCCCACACACCCGACTGCTTGACGGGTTCGTTGAAGGTGTGTAGGTCTAGCACGGTGGCTCCCTGTGCCCCCATGAAGGTGCCGTGTCGCCTCTCGCACGTGGGAGGGCTCTCAAACTTCAGGTCGCACAGCTCGGTGTACCCACTGCCGAAGGTTCCTGTCACCACCGTGGTCAGCTCGCCGCTGTGGTCCCGGCAGTAAGCCGGCATCTTGTCCTCGAGAATCTCTGCGAATTTCGGGAAGCGGGAGGCACAAGTCTCGGACGCGACCGTGCCGAGACACCGGTCGTCGATAAGCGTGAGCCCGTTCCGGCTCATGACATCACACCCATGCACAGTGTCAAAGTGCGTAGACCAGTAGGGGTTGATAACATCCGCCTTTCCCTTCGACGAGTAGCACATCTGGTCCTGCAGAGCCACATACTCGGACTTGATCCAGTCGCTGTGCGTGAGATTGCCCAGAAACGTGCTGCTGGTCGTGTCCGACTCCTGGAAGGATGCGAGGAAGCCATGCAGCAGGACAGAGGAGGGGACCTGTAACCGCAACACTCCATTGCTCTTCAGCCGCCACCCCACCTCCTCGCGCAGGTCGCGCAGACACTGCTGCAGCATGCCGTGGAGTTTGTTCGTCTGTAGATGGGTCTTTATGACTTCACCACTACACTCAAATGTCTTGCGTTTCATGAAATTGTTATACTCGCGAGCCAGCTTGACGTCGACCGTACTGCTTGTCTGCATGAGCCACCGCACGCCCTCATTCACATGCAGCATCCCGGAAGTGAAGGCTTTCTCAAAATATAGATTGTTCTTGACGTACGTCAGTACCAAGTATCTGGCCTCTTCTTGTGTGATGAACCTACGCCTTTGGAGCTCAGAGCTGTATATAAACCCGAAATCTATCCCCCCCTGGTCCTGCACCCGGAACTCCCACGAGTGAAGGTTGTACACCTGACACGTCAAGGCGCCCGCGACCTGACAGCTCACGTAACCCGACAGCCACGGGATGCTTCCGCTGCTGTTGTGTATCCTCTCGATGTTGGACGCCGGCTTGGCGATGTCGTCGAGTCGTGTGAATCGTATCGCCGGAAACGTCAGGGTGTTGGAAGACACTCTCTCATTCAGGTCTATGTCGACCTGCATGATACCCCGCGACTCGAAATCAGAGAGTCGGTACTCCGTGAAGTTGTGGGCACTGACATCGCCCATGAGGTAGTCGCGCACCACCACATACAGACTGCGTATCGGCCCGTTGTAATCGAAGAGGTCGAGGTCAACATCGTCATTCAGTAGCTCAGAGACAAGGCGTCCGCTTTTGGAACACACCCCGATGTCGTGGAATACGTTGCCGCATGAGACCACGTTGACGGGGACTGTAAGATGCCGCACGTCTGGAAAGGACGGGATCTTGAACAAGCTGAGCGCAATCCCGACAACGTTGTCGATCTGCCGGACAACGTCTCCGGCCAGCACCTCGTCGTTGTTGCCAATCGTGAAGATATGCGGCGATGTCTGTAGTCGTTTCTTCACGCTGAGCCTCGGCTGCGGTAGAGGGGTGAAATTAATACACGGTGTCGTGTATTGCGTAGACCCTGGATCTGTGACCCTGTCGAACCAGTCTTCGGGCGCTCCACCGTCGCCGGGCGTCGACAACACCACACACTGCCAGAACCACCGAAAGGGCATGTATATCACGCCCCTGTCGTGGAACATATAGAGGGAGTCGCCTGGTACAGTCTGTGCGTTGATGCTCTCTGTGCGATACGGGTTCTCGCCCAGGCCGATCTGCAGCGTGTCCTGTAGCAGCCCGGCCACGTGCGTAGCACAGTCAGCATGTGTCATGTATGTGTCTATGCTCTCGAACCCCCGGGTCTGTTGGTCGCGGCTGATGCCAAAGAGCGACGGCAACAGCCAGTTGGCATACTCTGCGACAGTGACTGCGTCGCTCGGCTGGTACACGCGCGTCAGTACATAGCTGAACTCACGGAAGAGATCGAGGCCGGTCTTGCCGTTGACGCTGCGCGTGAATGCGCGTTTGCAGTGTTTCATTACACCTGCATACAGTATGTCCTGGTCCCGTTCCTGCGTCGGCCGGAAGCCTATATGGACACCTGCTGTAGTGTGGAAGAGTGAGTCGAGCAGGGGGGCTATGTACCTGTCCACTGCACAGTATAGTTCCCGATTGTCAGACTCTAGTAGATATCCAACGCCCATGCATTTGTCAGCGTCTGTGTTCGAGTAGGTACGGGTTGTATTATACAGGGTCGACGGAGTCAAAGCGGATGAGTATTTTGCGCCCAAGACCCGTCGCTGCTGGACCTGCAGGCCCTGCACGCTGAAGGGTACCTCTGGACAAATATTGAGGGTCCAGCAGCGCATTATAGTCGACGGCACGTGCAGCAGGGTGTCCACCTCTCTCTCAGTGACTGCGTCGTTGTATACATAGGGACTGAGGAAGCCGTTGACATCGTTGCCGCGCATGTCACAGAAACGCATGGAGATGTTGCCGGACCCGGGACCGTCCTGCTCCCACGTGCGTGTGGCACTCGAGCGAGTAGGTGGCACTACGTTGGCCCCGGGAAGAGCGTATGACGTGGAATCTTGGACATTTCCCGTCTTGCAAATACCATACGTGGTGTGCTGGTACGACCTGTCACAGGCGTGTGGTTGCGTCTTGAGGACCCCTTGGTCGTCGAGTTCTTCGATGGTACTGGAGTCGGTCCGGGGAGATAATCTGTTCGACACTTTGATGATGTTGTCGACAGGGTCGATGCTGTCCACCAGGCTCCTGTAGTGAAACCAGTCGCGCATACTGCACATTCCGTTGGAGGTGGCGAAGTCAGACACCCCCTCGTGTGGACTGTAGCCGTAGGTGGACGTGTCGCATGTTTCTGTGTCGCGCGAGAATAGTTGCAGATCCACCTCAACGTCGAGGTGGTTCGAGAAGAAGAGCGTAGGGTCGACACACAGACCGTCCCCCGAGCACAGCGTGGGGCTCTCGCAGTGCCGGTGCTGGAAACAGGTCCCCTGTTGCACGCAGATGCCTACAGTGTGGTCTGTGTCGTTATTCGATTGGCATATGAGCACGCAGGGCTTGCCAGGTGTACAGCACTCGTCCGACCCCGGGGTGCATTGTAGGAGAGGGGGCAGGACACAGTTGGGTAGTACATCATCATCATCGGCTCCGTACATGTCCAGATCGTCTTCGTTCCAGCTGGGCCACAGGTCTTGCAGGGCGCTCGATAGCTCCGAGTCTGGCCCATGCGTCTGCAGCCAGTCTCTGACAAGCCCCGTCGTGTGCACGAGCCCCTGCAGCGCATCGCCAACCAGAGGGGTGTCTGTGTGCTCACGAGAGGGCTCCCCCTCGATCAACACGCTGAACTCGGTGATCTCTGCCGGGTAAACGGGCACCATAGGATCGGCCGGCGTTTCTCGGTCCCATCGACTCGTGAGGTATAACGGATTCAACTGGTGCTCGAACACCCCATACACACTGGCGTCGCATACCATGTGCGCAAACCCGTATGTCGTGGAGAAGTCTGTCATGTTTCGGTGCCGGAGCGGGTCCACAGCCCAGGCACTGCCATCGACCGGGGCCGACATCCACGAATCAAAGCCCCGCATGTTGCTCTGACTCTTCAGACACGCGCACGTGGGGTGGTAGCCGACCGGATGCTGCGCGTCTGCGTCGAAGTAGTCAAGCAGATCGTCACAGTTGCTGTGTGGCGCAGAAGTCTCTACCAAACCCTCGTCTGCCTCGAGGGCCACATTCATCATGTCAGTGTATATATCATGCGAGACGAATCCCAGGTCACGGAGCTCTTCCTTCACAAGACGCAGCTCTTGCTGTAGATCCTCGTGCGCCTGTGCCTTGTCGTGTGTCGGCACTTCGGCGTAGAGGATTTCGGCTGGCCAATGCATGCTGTAGAGTCGCACCGACTCGTCAGTGATGTGTCTCTTCGGGTTGAAGTGCAGTTTGCCGCGCGCACATGAGGATTTCGCAAAGACCACGTCGCTACAGTCTTGTGACAGCTCGCCGCACTTGCACGGGTCGTAGAAGTCGTCGTCGCAGCGGACCACACACCCCGACGTCACGTAAAACACCGTACACCCGTGTCCGGGGTGCAACTGGAACGCGCACGACTCTGGCACGGCGGCCGCTGTCGCAGGCTGTATGTCGAAGACGCCCCGGAGCACACATATCCCGAGTTGCTGCAGCTGCGTGTCACATCTCCGCTTCCACTCGGCGACCACATGCTGCTGTCGGACGACCTCTGCGTTGCTGGGGTCTCTGTATATCTGCACCATGGCAGCATGGATGGCAAACTCTATTGCCCATGTGGAGCAGTACGCGCTCACAGGGGCCTCCCTGACTGTGTGTGCCATCGGGAAGAAGACGTCCCTGAAGTACATAGAGAGATCTGATTGCAGAGAGGCTTGCAGGGTGTCGGCGCAGACCGGCTGTGCGATGGTGTGGTTGTATGCGTAGTTGACGGTCTGGTGGTCGAGATGCTTGCGCAGCAGATTGTGATCCCTCACGAAGTTGTAGAGCGAGTGGTTGCTTGTCCCCAGCATCCCCAGACGGACGCCAGAGGGTCCGTTGACTGCGATGTTCTGGTAGCCAACCTCCATGACCGGCTCCAGCGTGTCCGACCCGGCGAACCACTCCCGCTGCTGGTCCGGGCGCAGGAGTCCCCAGACGACGCTCGGCACGAGGTCGCTGCACGACGCGATGACGCTCTGACTGTAGACAGAGGTCTGCAGGATGTGCATGAACATGAAGAGTTCGGTGCGCGTCGTGTACACGCCCGCCCCACATAGAACCTGCCAGCTGCTGGCCAGAGACTCGACTGGCTGCAGGTCTACACACTGCAGCCTCACCTCACACTGCGACTCAGAAGCCCAGCCGCACAGACACGCTTCTCCGAGGCCGCCAACGAACACGACGTCCTCCACCAGCGTTCCCCGCACAGAGTCATTCGTAAACTGCATGTCGTGCCACTGCAGGGGCGTCTTGAAGAGATTGCGGTCCTGCGTTCGGGGCACTGGGTCGCCCGGAGACTCACACCACACGCTCTTGCTCGGCACGTAGCGATGCATGTGCTTCCAGAACACCGGGGACTTTGCACGCATTTTTTGCAGCATGGTGTGGATCACCTCCTCCATGCCATGCAGGAACCCGGCAGAGTCTCCCTCTGCGGGGTTGTATGTCATGTCCACGTCCACCTCCATGCTCCCACGCTTCAGCGGGATCGTGAAGAAGGAGGCCGAGAGCAGCTCCGTGCACGTCTGCCACAGGGTCTGTGACGTCAGCTGTCGGGGGACCTCGCTGGCGGAGTACTCGTATACGGTGTCAGAGTGGTTGAAGAGGTACACCCGAGCCATCTGCTGGACCTCCTCGTCCGAGAACGTGTGGACAGACTCAAACACAAACGAGCTGCTTGCCCAGATGTCGTTGCTCAGGATCCCTTCATCGCCAATGCTGTCAAACGCGCCCGACAGCACGTCGCTCTTCAGGTCGACTACGCCCTTGAGGAAGTCAGAAAGTGGGTATTTTATGTCGCTCAAACGCCTCACGGTGTCGGAGATACAGCAGGCAATGGACGCAGCCACGCCCGTGTCGCCTTGACACGTGCACTTCATTCCATCCTCCTGCGAAAACTTCGACTTGATCAGGTTGATGCGATTGACCACAGTCTTGACCGTGTTCGCGACGGCGCCCACGTTGATTGCTTCAAGCACAGTCTTCATGATCTTGCGTCTGGACTCGGACCCGACCGTTTCGGTGCTCTCGATCCCAACAAACTTCCGCGACGTGGTGTCGCCCCGGTGGTACTGTGGCACTGGCAGTCTGCTACCAGAGCTGGTCTGGAAGGAGGCGTGCATGTCGGCAGACGCGTACGGGCCCAACACCACACAATCCACGAACTGGTGCAGCTCGTCGCCCTCGAGACTCCATGCATGCATCTCTATCTCTTTGCTGACAGACGAGTTTATGTTGCGGAGGGCCGGCTTGATCCTGTGCTCCACCAGAAACGTGAGCTTGGTCTGGGCGTCGGCGATCCGCTTGGTGTCTGTATCCCTGATCATATGGTGTCGTTCTGTCAGCGGCATCGGGTTCGCGCTCAAAGCAGACCATGCGCCAGGCGACCGTGCCGCACTGTTACCAGCGAATGGCTCCACAATACCAGTGTACACGTGGCACGCGTCGACTCCGGTGAAGCTGTCGGAGGCTGAGGCCTCGTACATGAAGAAGGAGTCGAGTGGCTCGGTCAGGTGACCAAGCATGCATTCGTCGTTCCAGTTTCCGCTCGTGAGTTTGCGATGGAGACATTCCCACACATGTTCGTCGATGTGCATAGGCGCTATCATCCTCGACAGCAGTCCGATTTTGAGGCGGGCCTTGAGCACGGTGTCGTCCATTTCTTCATTGGACGCATGGTACATTGTCTGTAATCGGTCTGGCGCGCCCTGCCACTCCTCACGGGTGAAGAGACCCAGCGCCATCGCCCCTTGGTCCCACTGTCGGTTGTTGTAATTGTGCCGGCATCGCGTGATCACCTGCATGCTACTAACGCCTTGAGACTCGAGGTGTCGGAACACGGGGACCAGTCTTTCGCAGTTAGGCCCTTGTTCTGTGATACATGCGATATATGCTTCGTAGGACGAGACTGTCAATGTTTCAAACGTGTACGGGTTCCACACAAACATGTCAGAACCATCGCTGGCTGTCATCAGTAGCGGGCCTGTGCACCAGAAGGCGTGCTGATTCGCGTTCTGCGTCCTACGAGCCTTGGAGATGCGGAACGCGTTGTCCTGGCACACGCACTTCGATATGTCCATGTTGGACATGGATGGCATTTTGCAATGGTACCAGTCAAACGTCTGTATCATGTCGATGGCGCCGTTCACAATTGAGATCATGTACACCAGCACAACGTCAAAAACCCTGACTTTCATAGATATCCATGTCGCAGGTACGAGCGCCGAAATCTGGTCGAGCACCTGCGCCACCTGCGTGGAGAGCGTCTTCATGGACGAGGTCTGTGACATCTCTCGCATGCGCTCCTGCACGACGCTCGACATGCACATGCCCGGGGCGTTTGCGGTGGCCTTCTGGATGCGCTTGCTGCCCAGCGTGATCTTCACGCGCGTGTCCCGGCCCATGGCCGTGCCGGCTGTGTCCGTCACCGTCTCTATGATTGCGGTCACGTCGTTCATGCCACACACAAACACCTTCATCATCGATATCTGTGCATATATGGGCCACATTAACACCGAGGACACAAACTGCGTGGTGGCGGTCAGGCCCATGATGAAGCGAGCGTGGTACTTGGAGTCCACCCGCGATCCCCGCATGGTGTCGCGCTCTATGTTTGACTTGCGGTACTCCTCTGCCGACGCTGCTCCGAGCACGGACATGATCGTGCTCACAGCCTCCACCGTGTTGTCCTTGGCTAGACACACCGAAGCCACAAAGGCCTCCTCTGGCCACGCCAGTTCATACTCCCGCCTCCGAGAGTGTGTGAGTTCTACGATGGAGATGATGGTGTGTGAGATAGCAATCCACGCAGTTTGCATCGACAGGCTATACTGGTCTATCTGGTTGGTGGCGATCCTCGCCAGGTTACACAGCGGCTTGCGCATGTTCACTCGGGTCGCCACACACCTGCGCAGGGCGCACGAGGCTGCCGCGAAGCACTTGCTCTGCAGGTCCACGTACGCGTGTCTCCATCCCGTGGCCGGCTGACACCCCACGCAGTTGTCTATCGCGCACTCGAGCCTGATAGCGACCTGCTGCGTGACCTGCGTGGAGGTGAAAACCATGGCGCTGAATTCGTTGACCTCTGGGTCCAGCTGTAGACGCACGCTCTGGATCCATGATCTATGCGAGTCCACCGTCCCTGCCAGCATGATGTCGACGACCAGGCGCGCACCGTCTGTAGAGAGAAGTGCCATACTCGACAGGCGCTTGGTGTTGGCGACCGCCCGCTTGTTGCGGGTGACGTAGAGCAGGTTTCGGTTGTCGAGACCAATGACTGCCGAGATCCGTTTCGACCGCTGCGACACCGCCTTGTATGTGACCACGTTGGAGACCGCGAGCGAATCGCGGTCTATGTGGTACTTCTTCACAAACGTGTCATGCTCTGCAGTCTGGGGGACCGCAATCATCTCAGTGCATGCCACATTCAGACAGACGTGCAGATGTTCATCCCGGAATATGCTGTCGGCGTGGGACTGACAGTCTGTTATTCGTGTTGAGAACGGGCGCTCGAATCCGTCGGCGTCGAGATAGACAGTGACACGCGCACAGATGGGTGTCGTGGTGTACTGCTTGGCAAATCCCACCACGATACTGCTGGTCTGTGTCGGTGTGTATGTTATCTGGAATCCAGACACGAAAACGTCCACCTCTTCCTTGTCGGCGTATGTTATGACGTTGATGCGGTGGATTGCGTTGAAGGTATCCCTCGTATACATGTCGTATTTTTCAGGGTCGAAGATTTCGGACTTCAGGAGAATGAACTTGTTGCCGCTCCCGTGAAACACATACAAGGTGTCTTCCTGTGTGTCTATGTTTTTGGTGTGCACCAGGATGTCGTCCCTGGAAGGCGAGGTTCGCGTCACCTTGCCGGTCGACATCATATACGCGTCAACCACCGCCTCGTTTTCCGGCCACGTGTCCAGGTATATGTCAGCCTCGCGATTGTACGGCATGGCCATGAACTCATACACGTACTGTGTGATGTCGGCTGGGATACAGTAGTAGGCAATGCCCAGCAGGAGTCTGTCGTCGAGCCCCACCGCCACGATGCATCGGTTCAGCCTGACATACCCCACGCTGCAGATGACGGCGCACGCGTCTGGCTGTAGTTCGTGAATGGTCAAGACCTCGAATGGCGCCAGGTGTCGGCCGTTCTGCATATCATCTGTGCTGAAGTACTTGCTCTCGACAACCACCTCCTCAGTTGACTCGAAAGTCGGGGGGCTGCCCACCCTCGACAGAGCCTCGTCGAAGGCGTTGAACGTGTCCAGACACTTGGTTCTGCAGTCGAATGTGTACATACACGCCATGAAGTAGTCCACGGGCTCGGGCATGAGTGCCACCACATACGGGCTCTGCTCGAAGTCCGTGCACGAGCCCGTGTCCAGTTTGCTTATGGTCAGCAGGAAGTCGAGAGACTCCTCGAGTGCCGTGGCGAGCTTGGACAGTTGCGAGAAGACGGGATCGAAGGATGTTGTGAGCTCCCTGTTCGCGTAGTCCATGTTCCTGAAACAGTATGAGATCTCGCTCACGCCCGGCGTGTCGCCGATCTTGAGCATCCACACACGCAGACTGATGGGAACCAGCTTCCTCAGACACCTGCCCTCGATCAGTTCGAGGCGCACGTGCTCCTCGGGCAGCTTGCACACGCAATCCATGATGACATACTCCACCAGTAGCACCTTGAGCACGACGATGGTGGACCGGAACGTGGCCGGGACGAGCAGACACGCGTGCCGCATTGTGCGTGCCCATGGATTGGTGTATCCGAATATCTGCCCAAAGCCGTCGCACATGACGTTGAGGCTGTCTATGAAGCTGCGGTCGATGTCCTCGGCGGACTCGTAGAGGGTACTGCTCAGCAGAGACTGCACCGCAGACAAGCCGACGGTGGCCCCGAGCCCCGAGCGCGACATCATCCTCACCGCCTTCATGAGGATGCGTCTGGTGAAGCGCATGTTCATCTTCGCCCCGTTCACAGAGGTCATGAACGAGGCACGGATGGACTGCACAAGCGGGGGCAGCTTGCCCATCTGCTTATTGCCGGCCGCTGACATGCTGCCAAGCATGCTGGTAGACATCGAGGATATCGATTTGGACGCGCCCGAAAACTGCTTCATGATCTTGTCTACTGGCACCTGCTTGAGCATTTCCACTCCCGGTTTCATGCGCTCAAACAGGCGGTTTAACTTCTTGCCAACGAAGCCTCCCAGCAGCGACCCCGCCTGTTGTGCTGGCAGGTTCAGGTGCTGTATGATCTTGGCCGTGCCTATGAGGATTGGCTGCGTCACGTCGTGTACGTTGCCTGTGATGAAGTTTCCAAGCTTGACTATTACATTGCTCAGATGCAGCGAGGACTTGTCCATTGCGGTTATGAACCTGTCCACGTTTAGCAGCGGGCTTCCTGCGTTGTCGAGAATGTCATGGAACGTCGGTCTGAGCAGACGCGAGTTGTATATATCCCCCACACTGGAGCCCGAGCTCAGCGCCGCCGGGATCACGGTCACGAGGTCCAGCACTATTTTCAGCAGCTCCACTGAACTCACTCCCGCTTCGGCCACCATTGACCCGAACTGCGGCATGCGCTGCATGGCCGGACACAGCACTCCAAACACGGACCCAGACTCCTGCTCCTCCGCGGCAAAGATGCCCTGCTGCTCGTGCTTCCAGCAGCTGAATATGGCGTCCTCGCCCTCTGCCGGCTCGATGCAGTCGTGGCGGTTCGGGTGTAGGAAGTAGTATTGGTACTCGTACAAGCACCCGTCACATACCTCGCCACCGGGCCTGTAGTTGCGCAGACTGGTGTAGAGCGTTGTCACGAGGACGTTTTCCTCGTTGATGTACTCGAGCCCCACGATCTTGAAGTTGAACATCTTGTCGCACGTGCGGTCGTCGAAGGACACCACGTCCACATCCAGCCACTCTGGAATAATCATGTACGAGAAGGCAGCGGCGTCGTCTTCGACGCTGGCAGAGCTGGCGTGCGAGGCCCTCACGGTGTTCAGGCTCCACACACGGGCCTTCGAGTAGCTCGATGACGCGATGTACGTGAACTCTCTATTGTTGCTCTGGCAGTACTCGAGCACAGCGTTGAAGACTGCGTTCTCGGGATTGACTGCCCAGTGGACGGCCCACTCTGATGACACCACAGGACTGTTCTGGTCCTCGGCAAAGTAAGACGTGGGGAGGATGATGTTGCGGTCGCGCACAGCGTTGGCGTAGCACATCGAACTCGCCAGCGTATCACACATCTTGAGCTCGATAGTGTGGGCGTTGCTCGTGAGTGTGAGCCTCTCCTGCTGCAGCGAGTAGTCCCCGGCGTTGGTGTCGTACATCCGACTGATCACCAGTCTGTAGATCCCCGTGCCTCGCGGGTACTCCTCCCTATAGAGGAAGATGTCGGCAGCGGCCGCGAACGGCTGGGCTGTTGTGCGGATGCTGGCGTGCGTCACGGCCTTGAGTCCCATGGCGGACGCGTTGTGCACATGCAGAGCGTTGAGTCGCACCAGGGTATCAGTCTGGTCCTGGATCTCGCAGTTTTGCTCTATGAAGGCGCACTTGCCCGTGTACTCGAAATACGTGTCCATGTTCACTGCCGAGGCGGGGGCGCCCGGAGGGCACTGGCTGCCGTCCTCGGCGTTCACCACACAGTCCATCTGCGACACCAGCACGTAGTCATCCCACGTCCGAGCATTCTTCATGAGGATCGCCTGGTTGGTCTGTCCTGCTATGTGCAGTCCCATGCACCACGGATAGCAGTTGTCCGAGTCCGGGACGCAGGAGCCCACCTCGTCTGCGAACGAACACTTAGGCTGCACGTATATCGCAGCGTCTGCCGTGTAGCTCTCTGGGTCCTGGTTGCCTGTCGCGTGCACGAACCCAAACGGGTCCACGGCAGCTGTCTCGAACCCCGACGTGCGTCTGACGGAGAAGCGCTTCCTCGAGAATCGCAGAGACGACACCCGGATCAGGGTGTTCTTGCACGTCAGTCGCTGTGCCGTGTTAGCGGTCTCGAAACGGATGCGGTGGATTGTGGAGTTCGCATAGCCTGCTTCAGTGTCGTGCACGTGCACCTGATAGGGTATGCTGGCACACACGATATTGATCTCGTGGGCCCCGTCGGGGCGGATCTCGTCCAGACACTCACACCCCAGCATCCCGGTCCGGCTGTCCCCGTGCGCGTCAGTGTCAGACGTCTCGCCGTACTTGACGGCGGCAATACCATACCCGGTGTTGACACGGAACGGGAAGTTGCTGATGGCCCACTTCGTGTAGCCGCCGTCTGTCATGGTGTGGTACGCCGTGCTCATGCCGTCTGTCACGGCATACATGTTGGGTGTGAGCCCGACCACCTGCAACGACTCCACCGAGTCGGCGAAGATGCCAGCCACCTCCGTCCACACAGTTCCTATCTTCGGCACGCTGTCGCAGTTGATGGCACTCGTGCTCCCCACGTTTGTTTCTATGTAGTGCAGTGCCATGTTGAGCCAGTTGTCCAGCAGGGTCCCAACTGCCCTGAAGACCGACACGGTCATGGCGGTGAGCGTGGACCAGTCGGGGGTGCACATGACCGCTTGCTCGATGGCCGTGAACGCAGGCACCTCGCTCTTGGCGTACTGGCACCGTCGATACGTGGTGATCGGCAGCGAGATGAAGAGATGTGTCACCATGTTCACTGCGCCGTGGACCGCCTTGTACAAATTGAAGTCGAGAAATGGGTAGACGACCAGCTCGAAGAGGATGATCATGAACGGACAGCCCGTGGAGACTATGGTGTAGGCAGCAGTCACGAACTTCCTACTGTAGATGCCAGGTGTCATCAGGTCGATAGAGATGTAGTTTGCGTTGCCAATGCACTGTAGATTGGCCGCAATGAAGGGCGTTGTGCTGTTGCTCGTCACAGGCGCACGCACGGCCGCGCATATCAGCGCGTTCCGCATGAAGTCACCCAGGGACATCAACAGCGACGCGACAAAGAGCCCCGAATCCCGGATCATCTGCGGAATGAGATCAATGTGGATCGCCGAGTTGGGCACGAGCACGTTGACGACCAGCCGGGTCAGGAACCACACAATGCTGTTGTATATGGGCACAAAATTCCCAAATATCCACTGCAGTAGCTGCAGTGGTTTGAGAATCAGCTGGTCAATCACGCCCCCCACGCCCTGGTTGTATGTGTTGACATATATCGACACCACGGCACCGAGGTCGTTGGAGGCCACCAGCGATATGCTGATGAACACCAGCAGGCCCGCCAGGATCGTCAAATTTGACATCAGTGTGCTCCACACAGACAATAGCACCTGTAACGGGACCGTGGACAGCGTGATTATTTGCGAGAAGTAGTTTCCCAATACAATGTTGTCCGTCATTTTCTTGACGGGCGAGCGTTTCGAGGGGACAAATAGCATAATGAATTTGTTCAGTACCCGCTCGTATATCAACATCAACTGCAAAATTGATGCCAGAACAAGGAGTATCATCACAGCCCTCGGGAAAACTATATATATATATTAATTTATTGTCAAACTACTCCTTACGTACGGGCCGGCCGTCGGTCCTCCATTTTATAAATGGATGCGATCTGGTCAACGACCTTCAGATAAACCATCAGATTCTTCGGGTCCACTGCCGACACGCCCTCCTCGGATGTGAACACACAGCATTGCTTGGTGGTGGCTGCTATGGATATCAGCTCCAGCAGCAGGTTGCCCATCACCACACGCTGGTCTGTCATATGTTCTTTGATGTGTTTCGCGACACTATCGGCAGACATCTTGATGTTTAGATTGGTTTCCATAATCTCGTGTACCTGGAGACAAATCTCATTGAGATGCACTCTTCCGGTGCTGACAGAGATATACGTGTATATACCTTCCATGGTTTCATTCGTCGCTCCGTAATACTTGCATAGAGGACATCTCTCGTCGCCGTTACCTGACACAGTTTCGTCCATTCGTATGTGCCTATCACACCCTTATATAGAAAGTACGTATAGGTATATGTATATATATATATATATAACGGTGACGCTTGTATTGGTACATGCAAGCAGTGAAGTTCGAGAACAATCTTAATAATTCGCATTTTGCAAGCAGATCATTAGAGCCAGAGAAGAACACAGAGGATGAGGAGTCGCCCCACCCCACGTCGAATGTACTGTGCCTGGTCGCTCTAGGCCTGACATGGGTTGCAAGCATGATTTATATTTGCGTTGTTATTATTATATATCACTCTACTTCCGAGTAACATGATGGAAGGGACGCGGGTGTCTTTCGAAGACACATGGACACACCTGGTCTCATACCACGCCGTGCTCTTGGGCCTAAATTCATTCTGGGTGTGTGTTGCCGCCTTGTGGAAATTCGTCCCTGTCGCGGAATGGTCGCTCTTGTGGTTGGTTCTCAACACCATTGTGATAGAGAAGTACTTCATTGAGTATGAGCCTGTGGTGTACGTGACAACCACCAAGCACATCCGATACATACTCTACCGCAGTATTGTCAGCATGTACCTGTTGAGCTTTGTGGTGTCGTTGGCAATGTGGCGCTTCCCTTCTCTAACCTGAATATTCAAAAGAACCCCTGTATTGTATTTACATGCGCGTGGTCATGGTCAAATGGCTTCTGTCGCGGAGACAGGCAAGAGTTGCAGCAGTGTCAACACAATAAAAGACAAGGAGCCGGGCCTAGTGCAGTTTAACAGGGAACCGCTCATGAACGTTTTCGGTGTGGTGGTGTGTTTTTTTCTATGCAGCAGCGCCATCACGCTGTGTTCGTCAGATTACTCAGGCCCGGGCTCCCGGCTGGATGCTGTTATTGTCACGTACGATGTGGCATTCATTGACGTCATGTCTGCTATGTTTGTCCTGAGCGGATTCACGTGGTCGTGGGTGTATGTCAATACACCAAAGGACGAGTTCACAGTCCTGCAGCAGTACGGCCTCTGGTCCGTGTACATAGATCTCGTCATTTCGTCTTTGCTGTCGGTCTTGATTGGCAGTATATACAATCTCATCAACGCGAGGTTCCACGTGCTGGATGTGGTCGCAACACTGATCGAGGGATTCACAGGGGTGCGCTGTCTGGACTACAACCAGGACAAGAACCACTGGCACTCCCTCAACGTGGCGTCATGGCCCGTGCAGAGTCTGATGTGGTGTGTCATTACGGCCCCGGGGACATACACATTCAATACCAGAATAACCGAGAGGTTTGGGGCGAGAGGATACTACATCATATCAGTGCTGAGCATATTTGGTGTCTTGATATTCACTGTGTTTGGTGTGATGCACAGCGATACGAATATCTTTTACTCAAACGCAACCAGCTTCACCTACAGGACCATGGAGTTCAATCTGGGCGTGCATTTCTACTTCCTGGTGTACCGGGAAGAAGTGTGTTCCCACGTCCTCTGGGGGTTTCTCCACCACTTCAGAGGGGTCATATACATGCTGTTTTTCTGTATATGGTGGTCTGAGGTGGGTGTCATGGCGAGCCCCCGCGGCGAGGACGTGTGTCTGCGACTATACTACATGAACAACTGTCTCCCGGGACACCACGTATTCATGTTGCGGGGCTGTATACTGGGCCTGTGCATGATCACGTCACTGCCCGACATGGTGGATCAGGTCAACGCGAGCGTGGCGCACATGATCCCCACGGCCCGCGCGCTGTGCACATCCGTCTGCTTTTGCTGGCCTGTGTTCCTCACCACCAAGATCGTGCTTGATATCTCGTTTGGAGAGGAGTCGGTCAACTCAAACCGCGCACTGGTTTCTATCATAATGCCCTTCATTGGGACCGCGTTTGCCTTTCTATATGACTCACTGGTAAAGGCGTATCTACTGGACCTCGCCGTCTGCACGTACGCCCGGATGCCAGTGGTGTTCTCGTGTATACCCAGTAGACCCCACAGCGTGTCTGAGTGCGACCCCCGACATACAAATATGTCTGTGCTACACAACGTCGATGAAATTTGACCGCAGACTCTGCTGTCGCGCGTCCATGGACACTGTTTCCTCTGGCGTCGGGATCAGCAGGCGACCTGTCAGGGGGGTTGACAGCATCGACGAAATGATGCGGGTGCAGTGTGTGGTGAGGTCCTCCATGACCTCGTTCATGGCGTCGTTGCTGGCTGTGGATGCATTCAGTGCGAGCTGGTGTTTCCGTATTGACGCCACAAGCAGAGTCATCTCAACAATGAGATTTTCATGTATCCGGCACGACATATTGACCAAACATCAGAATTGCGCACAACATCACAACAAATTGGTTTTTTTTTAGTATTTAAACAGGCGAGTTTGGTCTACAATGCCCATTCAGACAATGGAGGTCACGCGGCATAACAACAACCCATATGGGCCGATTTCAGCAGTCTCTGGTGATCCGTTCAGGCCCAAGAAAAGCGACATCGAGGAGACTCGCGCCTGGAGGCGGAAAATTGACTTTCTCAGCGCGTGTCTCTCGTTGGTGGCGCTCGTGTGGCTTGGGTTCCGGGACGACGCCCTCGCCTTCCGTTTCAACACATGGATGGAGCGGACCGTGGTGACCCGACACGACACGACACGCGGTGTGATCATGGCCTTCTCCCAAAATATATCAGGACAGTGTGTCGCGACAGAACCCAGAGACGCCCTCGTGCTGTCCATATTCAACGTCACGCAGCAGGAGAAACACAAGACAGAGGCCCACCTCTTCACAGGTATCCCACTACCGGATGCCAATGCACAGACCAATCCCTCGAAGTGGCTGATGTGGATCTTTGTGATCTCGGCGTCGTTCCAGTCGTTCCGTTACACAGCCTCACATGCCTCAAAATATGAGTCCGAGCGCGTCAAGACCAACTTCGAGGCCTACGATATATTCCTGTTCCTCGCCACGTTCTTTTCCGTAGCCTCTGTGGTCATCAACGCCAAGCTGTACGAGGAAGGCAATCGGTTGTTCTGTCTGGCACTGCTGCTGGTCCCGATATTCAACTGGTTCTACGCTTGCCATAACCTGAAATATAACGACGAGACTGCCGACTTCTGGAGATGGATCGAGTACGCTATCACGTCACCGCTGCAGATTGTGATAGTTGCTTCGTCTGTGTGGATGGGTGACCGGTCGACCCTGGTGATACTGGCCTTGCTGCAGGGGTTGTTGGTGCTCGGCGGATATGCCACCGAGATGATGGTGATTAAGGTCCAGAAACTACATGCCAAGCTGATCGAGAGTCCCAGCGACATGACCTGCTCGAAGCGGCACAAGAAGATCAACGACGTCACGACGACCCTGCTGTTGACACTTGCCATGTACTGGCTTGTATTCTTCTTCATATGGTACGTGCCCATCGCGAGATTTTACATACAGGACCGAAGCTCGGGCACCTGTGACATGTGCGAGTCACACCTCACCAGCGGCACGTGTAACAGCTCCATGTGTCTCTGGGACAAGAAAATGAGCAAGTGTGTCGGCGAGAATCCGATCCCCTCCATCGTCGTGTACATGCTCTGGACTCAGGCCACGCTCTTTGCCCTATTCGGAGTCGTGCAGTCCATGCAGATATACACATCTGTCACGATGCTGCGGAACCTCGGCATTGATATTCCAACCGCGACCAGCGACACTGCCATGAAACAGACACAGGCCGCCGATGAGTTCAGAGAGAAGGTGCGGGAGTCGTGGATCTACATGGCCTTTGAGTACACCATCCTCAGCGTGCTCTCCAAAACATCGCTCGAGTTGTTCTATCTAATAATGTTGGGCGAGATGCTTACCTTCGACGGGCCTTTGGCAAAATGAAGGCCGTCGCGTGTATGGCCACGGACGGTCTGGGCCTGTGTACGATACACATGCTCTGTGTATATAAGCCATTGCTTTTGGGTGTGTAGATGCAGACCGACCAATCTGTGCCGTCTACGGACAGTGTGCGCACAGGCGAACAGTACCTTGTCACTCGAAGATTCAATGTCAATATACGCGGCAGCATGCAGCAGTTTGCGGCCTCGGGTCAGGAGGCTGCGACGTGGTCGCCCATCAACGGCAAGGTGGGTGAAGTCTTTGGGGTCTCCGACATTTTCGAGGTGACGCCCGACATTGGCACCACTGCGGCGGTGCTCGCTAACTCTGTCCTGCACAAGGTGACAGTGCTCGAGACCAAGAACGAGTTTCCGCTCAATCTGGGAGTGACCATCAACTGCATTCCCTCCGAGGAGACAACCAAGACCGGCCACAAATACGCACTGACAACCATATCCAACACACACCAGCCCAACCCCACTGTCGTGTTTGAGGCCGAGGCCTCGACCAGCGAGGGCATCGAGTGGCGCACCAAGTACCCGCAGTACAACGCCGCCAACCTGGAGACCGAGGGTGTGCTCCAGGTCAACGGCCAGTCCTACATCTTCGTGTCGCAGCACCACCCCGTCGTGGCGCTGCTGCACCAGAACGCCGAACACCTCAACGCAGACATCTCACAGCAGCAGCTGATAGACGGGGAGTGGTATAAGATCACGCGGCAGGTCATGAGCACGTGCTGCGCGACGCTGCGGTCGCAGGTGCTCTCGAAGGTGAGCAGCCGCGACCTCAACAACTTCAGCGTGCAGATCCACCGCATCGGCAACAAGGAGTGGAACGATATCAAGGCGAACGACGAGCTGCTGTCCCTGATCCCCGACCACATCATGGACAGTGAGGACCAGGTGAAGATCACCGCCGCCGTCAAGGGCATCCTCAAGCGGCAGTTCAGCTTCACCGCTCGCATGGAGCTGCAGTACGAAGTCAGTGTTTGAGTAATCATGTAATACATATGTTATATGACTCCCAGTGTCTGACCCCCCGCCTTCGCCAGCAGCAAGCGCAGGTCGCTTGCACAGAACGTCTGACCCGTGTCGTCGGCCAGGACCACATACCGGTTCATGCACACCCAGGAGAACTTATGTGCCTTGTGTGTGTGCGTGTGGCCTGCGCCAGTGTGCTCAAACACGACTGGAATGTCCGGGTTCACCTGCATGAGCAGTGGCAGTATGTGTATGTGCTCTGTCCGGAAGCAGTCGATGGCTTCCTGTGGCTTCTGCACCTTGCGCTGGTAACTGGGCCAGTGGAAGAAGATAACTTGAGACACAGAGTGGAACAGGAAGCGGTATTGGTGCTTGTACTGTGTGACCGAGCCGGGCAGGCAGTCAGCGAGCATGCTGATCTCGTAGAAGTCGTCGAGTGACGCCTCGCGGTGGTGGTTGAAGAGACGCACTGTAGACTGGCAGTCTTCGTAGGTGCCAGACACCAGCTGCGCTTGCAGCAGCATTTTGGCAAGACTCAACATGCTGTGTATGCAGTCCAGCGTGTGCACGACAGAGCCAATGCGAATGCTGCTCCATCCCTCTGCATCCACATCAACAATACCCGTGATGGCGTCCATGTCAACGTCGGCCGGCGCGCTGTCGCTTGGCGTGACGCTCTTCCACGAGTGCGAGAGCCAGAACCCCATCCGAGTCATCACAGCCTTCAGGATTCCCGGGAGGTCGATTTCGGCGTAGAACCCCGACGCCTCGTCCCACTGCATCACCTCGCCGAACTCGAGCTGTATCCCGAGCACCAGATCCGTCAGGTCGCGCCACGACATCACAGAGAGCGCCCTCGCGTGCAGCAGGATGCTGTCGCTGTATGTCTGCAGCTCATCGGCAAGGTCGAAGCTGGCGAACCCGGGGTCTGGCGTCTCGTGCATCAGACAGCACAGACCCATCCCGGCCAGATGCATGTCGTTGTATTTGAGACTGTCACAGACATGCTGCGACCGGTCGCAACCCACGAGCCACTGGTCCACTAGACTGGTCGTGTCTACAGAATCGAGGAGGACAGAGGAACTGACTTTGGACAGACGCGTCTCTATCTCATGGATCATGTTCATTATGTGGGACCGGACGTGTGTATATATATATATGGAAGGGTGTGTGCAGACGGTTTCGTGTCATTAATTATAATAGTTCATTAATAAATACTACACATGTGTTTATCAAAGTGTGTCTCTAGGCTATATTTGATAGATATATCACAGCGTGATGCAGACTGTCTCTGTGTATATCACGTGCGTGTTGTGTGTCACAATTGTATATGCATACCAGCCCGCACCCAATATCGAAATGACGTGTGTGTCGTGTCCGGACGGGCAATATCTCGACCAGCCAACAAACGCCTGCACAGTATGCCCCGCCCACTCCCGCGTCCCCGACCCTGCCAACGCCACCAGTATGTTACAGTGCGAGTGTGTAGCGGGTTACACGCCCGTGTCGGGGCATTGTGAGAAGTGCACTGCGGGCAGCTTCAAAGTGGGTCTGGGTAACGGCACGTGCGCGCTGTGTGCGACCAGCGCCACCACAAGCGAGCCGGGTGCGACAGCGGCAGGGGACTGTGAGTGCTCGCCTGGATTCCAGTTATCCACAGGCGTGTGCGTGTCATGTCCTGCCGGCACATCCAAGGATTACATCTCCGACGATAACTGTGCCGCGTGTCAGTTCGATGTATACTGCCCCCTGGGCTCTGTCACGCCCACAATATGCATCACACACAGTGAGCGGAGTGTCCCGGGCGGTCAAGCGCTCAGCGACTGCCTGTGTCTGGCGGGTTATAAGGCAACACCCACTGTTGCGGGCGTGTTCTCCTGCGAGGCCTGTGCCTCTGGCAGCTTCAAGGACGTAACGAGCAACATCCAATGCACGCAGTGTGCCGCAAACACATACAATCCAGACATCGCCGCAGACAGCGAGAACAGTTGCCGGCCGTGCAGCGCCAACGCCAGTTCATTCGCAGGCTCGACCGATCACACCCAGTGTCTGTGCGCAGCCGGGTATGCAGGCGTCCCTGGGGCGCAGTGCGAGGCATGTGTAGCGGGTAAGTTCAGGAGTGACATGACACAGTATATATGCTCGCAGTGTCGGGTCGACTCATACAATGCCCAACTTCATATGGTCAGTGCTCAGTCATGTATATCATGTCCAACAAACACGTCAACGGGAGGCGAATACGGATCCGGAAGCATCTTTCACTGCGTGTGCAATGCCGGATACAGTGCGAGTCTCGACCCCGCCGCCTGGAAATGTACAGAATGTGGAACGGGGCGATTCCAACCAACCCGCAACTCCTCGTCATGCGACGTGTGTGAAACCGGCAAATATTCCACTGCTACAGGGGCAGTTTCTAGTACCACCTGCCAGACATGCTCGGATGGATCCTATACGGAATCAGTGGCAAGTCTCGCATGTACAGTCTGTCCCACAGGCACCTGGCAGGACCTCAGAGCAGGTGACGCCAAGACTCGACCATGCACTTCGTGCCCCAGCAACTCTAACAGTTCTGTGACGGGATCGACTGCAGTAGAGCAGTGTGTCTGCATGCCGGGATATGCAATCAGTATGACACACCAGCCGGGGTCACCAGACACGTATTCCTGTCAGGAGTGTCTGGCAGGCTATTTCTGTGCAGGAGGGGGCGTCTACACGAAATGTCCCACGAACCACTGGTCCTCAGCAGGCATCAATCCCGGTCCGTGTATACAGTGCGCGCTGTACAGTTATGCTGCCCGACTCACTGACATGACAGGACCCAACCTGTGCTACTGCTCTCGTGGAACGGAGGGTGCGTTCGACAATACATGTGTCCCATGTACCGCAGGGAAATACCAACCGTGTGACTTCTCAATCAACATGGACAATATAGGCTATCAGTGCGCACAGTCTTACGCGGCACCAACGTGTATAGCATGTCCCGCCAACACGTACAGTCAATCACAGCAAGCGTCTGTCTGCGATGCTTGTCCGCTAAATGCTTCTGCATTAGAGGGCAGCAACAGTGTCCAGGCTTGTGTGTGTGACAATTCATACTACGGCGAGAACGGAGAGCAGTGTCTGCCGTGCGAGCCGGGGTATTTCTGCAGTGGAGTCTCCAAGACTCTGTGCCGCATCAACAGCAATTCCACCGACTTGGCGTCGACGGAGGCCGACTGTATGTGCGACGCTGGATTCTTCTCAAACATCACTGCCGGCTACTGCTACGCATGCACGCCGGGCTCGTATTGCCCAGGAGGGAGCGTGAAGCTCACGTGTCCCAATAATTCGTCCAGCATCCGGCAGTCGTCTCTCATAACCTCATGCATCTGCGACCCTGGGACGCGGCGTGACTGTGTTGGTGGTGTGAGTGAGGCGGGCAGCTGCTCTGTGGACACCTACAGCGCCTGTCACGAATGCGCAGAGGGTGACATATGCTTTGGCAGCACGCTCGTCCACTGCCCCGATGACAGCACGTCGCCCCGGGGCAGCGACGACGGAGACGACTGCGCGTGCAACGCTGGATTCTTCAACACTGTAGTGGAGGACGACGACCACGCACACGATTTATGAACACATTAAACTCATCAGATCTCACCCTCTCGACACGTTGTGCACCCAACACAGTTCCCCTCTGCGTTTTCATACATGTTGTTCTCGCAGCGGACCTGACACTGGGTATATTGCGTGTCGGTGTCCGTGTACCCAGTGCAATTACTGTAACTGGCGCCTCGCTTGAGGCCAGACGCAACGTCACAGTCCCGGCACTTCGAGCAGCAGTCTACGCTGTACGGGTCGGACGTTGACGGGATGTCCCCGCCCTTGCACGAGAAGAAGTACCCAGGCGGACAGTATGGAATCTCAATACTATGGCTTCCGAAGGGCGTCTTCCGCTCCAGCGTCACGCCACCCCACGTGCACGCTGGACTGCCTGTCTCGAACGTACACGTCTCTGCGACCAGCGAGCTTGCACTCGATGCCAGGTAATGTGTGTGGGACCACCTGACAAAGTCTGTGGCACCACAGCCCACCAAGAGGAAGTACCCCAGGGAGTTCTTCATATACGTCTGACAGTCCATGCACACGTAGTCCGTGCCGGCCGAGTCAAATTCACACCCGAGCGGGTGTGCGTGGCTCATATACTGGCCTGGTGAACAATCTAACGCGAGTGTTTTACAACGCAGACAACTCCCTTCTTGGTATATGTTAGTCGGGCAGTTCGGGTTGAAGTGTCCGGTGTTGCACTTCAGACAGCTCTTACACACACCCCTGCGCTCGATTTTGAACGACATCACACCTTGACGGTCATCGTCAATGGTGTCTACATTATAGGCGAAGCTGCTGAGGAGCTGGTGTTCGGATTCTGTTGTCAGATACGCATCTTGATTCATGACTATGCTATGGCCACACAGATGCGCGAAGTCTCTATCATTCATGCACGTGCACGGGTCCTGTGTATTGTATCCAGACCTGTAATACATAATAGAGTCGCTCCTCGAATTTGTCCTAGAGACTGATATTTCTGTCGTAGGCCCAATTTTGATGTAGTCATTGCCCTCGATTTCGAAGCCCTGCAAGCCTTTATATATCTGCATTTGCCGGGGGGGTCTACACTCAATTTTGTCATATATTTCATTTGAATTGCATACAATACACGAAGATGCTCCCGGCAAGGGGGCGTAGGAGCCTGCGCCACAATTGGTACACGTGAAACTGGTTGCCTCATTCGAATATGTTTCCTTGTTACAAAATTGGCAATCTGTAAACGATGCGATAGAAGTTTTTCCTGCGACGCAATTCACACATAAACCGCCTTGTATTGGATTGAATTTACCTGGCGTACACATTACACATTGCGACGCTTTGTTCTCTGATGAATGTCCGGCGGGGCAGGGCTGGCATACTCCTATGAATGATCTCTCTCCTGCGATACACCACCTACAGCCTGAATTGTATTGATTGACACCTGTCCCGCTCTGAGAGCATGTGTCACAGTCTATTGTGTTTACATTGGTGAATTGGTTTCCCGGACAGGCACTACACTCCGTACTAGACGTCTTGTACTTCCCAGATTCACACCTCAGACACACACTGTCACTGCCACAACTACCACAAAAAGTCTGCTGTTGATATGTACAGCAAGACGAACCGTGATTAGTGATGTATCCTCGGGCACAGGTCGCGCAGCTACCCGAGCCTCCATCATTCGATGCACCGTCGGGACAGCTCTGGCAATGTCCATGACCAGCAAACGAAATCCTTCCTTTAGGACACGACCTGCACTCTGTGAGGCAGGATGCACCTTCTACGACTTTGCCTGCGGAGCACATGACACACTTCTGTTTGCGAGAATCGACAATGTAGCTTATCTGACCCCAGGCTTTTTTTTGATCCCTCTCGTATCCATCCATCTGTATGCGATGACCGCTCGGACACTGAGTGACCAATTTTTTCATGGTATTCCATCGATATTCGCAGCAGACAGCACTAATTTCCATACTTATCTGTAATGCGGCTCTATCTTCAAGTGACTTGCTACAAAATTCTGACTGCTTCATGGCGTATGTATACATGGGTATAATATAGCATAGTATGCATGATAAAATGACGACAGACTGTGTCATATACACTGGAGTGTGTCGCATCCGAAATACACTTTATTTACGAAACATAGTACATTGGCGTATATCAGTGTGTGGGAAAGGAAACATCAATAATGTCATCCGCCAATCGTCTCGAAGAGCTCTATACTGAATATGCAGCAGAGAGGGACGCTGCATACACACCCGAGGAGCATATCAGGGCGATTCACCACTACTATATCAGGGTATACCAGGTATTCATAAATAGTTTACTGCTTCCTATTTAGCATCGCCAGCCCGGCCGCCAATGCGCCGCATGTGGACGTTCTCTCGGAACATTGCAGCCCAACACAAAAAGCCCCGGATTATACCCAGAGAGCCCTGGGAGCCGCGCCGGGAGCCCTGGGTGCTGCCGAAGGCGCCACGCGTCATGCCAAAGGAGCCCTGCATCATACCCAAGCAGCCCGTGCTCATCCCCGTGCAGATATACCTCATACCGCGAGGTGTCTACATATAATTTGTTGTGCACTATATAGCAGTGTGGATGTGGCTTCCGATGCGCTGGCTGCAGGCAACACTGTTGATCGCGACCCTGCTACAGCCCGCGCAGGCAGAGACTGGCATGCTCAAGATCTGCGCGGGACTCGATGTGTTTTGTGTGTCGCTTGATCCTTGTCTACAGAAAACCCGCGACAATACGGATGTGCTGAGAGACGCCTGGACACACAGCAGCGCCCTCGCCGACGGGATTGACGTGTTTCTCGCGGACTCAGACCCTGCTGTCGCAGTAAACTACTACAGCATACAGCACGCTCGCGTACCCGAGGGCGTCACGTTGCAGACCTGCCAGCCCAACTTCACTACATATGCGGCCACGGCAGCGTGGGAGTGCGCATCAACGGCCTCGTCTCCCCACGTCACCGTAGTCGGCACCTGTGTTGTGGGAGACAATATGCTCACAGGTTGCGGGGCTTCGACGCAGCCCAGCGAAACATACCGCGGCAAGAATCAGATGTTCATGTATAAATTTACCGAACACTATGCCTGTACTCATATCCCCAGCGCGAACCAATTCCTGAGCAGCGCAGACACGCCCAATAAATTGCTACCATGTCCACCCATAAGCGGAGAAGAGTTCACCGGGGTGCCAGGCTCGTGCTCTTTCGAGTGTACCGGCGACTTCCGCAGAGAGAACGACCAGTGTGTGTTGAAATGTCCCGACTTCCCCAGCGATAGCTGTGGGCGTGGATTCTATTCCAGCGAAGCATGTCAAGGCGCGCGTATGTATCACAAATGCGCGCCGTGTGTGGCGACCCCGGGCCACCGTGCCGAAGACTGGAACCCCACAGCTGCAACAACATGTCCCATCACACCGTGTGAGGCGGGCACTTTTGGCACTGACGGGGACTGCGATCCTTGCCCGGTCCACGAAATAAGCAGTTCGGCAGCAGCGCAGTGCACGCCCTGTGCTCGTGGGCTCTACACCGCCGCCCCTGGTGCCGACCTGTGCTTGACGTGCTTCGAGACTCTGCCGGAAACCACGCCCGTGTGCGACGACGGATTCGAACTGCTGCAGAGCATGGCCTCGATTGACGCGTACTTCACGAGCCTCGGCGGGTCGTACGATGCGCACAACACGATAACAGCGTTCTGCCGCGCGAAGCACGCGTGTCTGCCGTGTCGACCGGGCTACTCCGCGTCGGCGGGCGGGTGCTTGAAGTGTGCGAGGGGAACCTACCAGCCCAACTTCAGGGCTGCCATGTGTTTCGACTGCGCATACGGCCAAAACACGACTTCCACGGGCAGCGTGCACACAGACGCGTGCCTCTGCCAGCCCGGGTTTGACATGACAACTGTATAACGGACCTCTTTTTTAGACAAAAGTCTCTGTCAGTGTCTCTCACACCGACAGCCTACGCTGAAAATGTCTAAGATGTCGTGTGTGTGCGACAATGTCGAACCCGTGGATTTGGTCTCTACGTATCTCAAGGGCAGGATCAAGAAAATGAAGAAGTACGAGGACACTGAGGTGGAAGAAATCGCCGAGTGCATGTCTGCGTTGCGAGCCAAGTGTACCCCCAACATGGCGTGGGGAGGGGGCATTCCCATGTACATCAGCTTCTACGGATGGGGTAACGACTTCGAGCGCAGTGTCTTCTTGCGGTGTCTCAAGCACTCGCTCCGCCCTCGACTGGTGCACTCGGCCTTCATGCCCAACGGCGGGTTCGAGGGCATTGCCTTCAACTTTGCGAGGATGTCTGTCGCCGAGATAGAGGATCTCTGCGACAAGTTCAAGCTGAGCATTGGCGTGCAGGATCTCGAGAGCTACATGTCGTCGCAGATGGTGTCGTGCATCGACAGGATCCAGAAAGGATCGCGGGTGTACGGAAACTGGAAGTGTAAGAAAACGTCCAGCATTCGCGACTGCTTCGAGGCACACCGTCGCGCTCGAGATATCGCAGAGGCTCGCAATACAGTGGTCAGAGAGACTGGGCTGGATTTCACGACAGGCAACATGCTCATGATACATCACATGCGAAGGAACGTGGAGATAGAGATGAGCAACGTCCAGTCGGTGCTGCGGGGTGTGCGCATACACCTGACCCACGTCATTGCCGGGAACGCGCAGCTACAACAATACACGTCTGAGATGACCACCAGCGACGCCTCGACACACATCGAGAATACGCTCGAGCTCCAGTACCAGTCTATGATAAACATAGAAGGCATGCTCACATCGACACTCCCGTTCTCTTCGGACACAATGGACGTTGTCGTGGTGGACCTCACGTAAATTTAATCAGAACACAAATCATGCGACGACAGAGTGTGTATCGCAGGGGAATTATCCCTCATAAGCATAAGCTTTACAGAGTTTATGTATTCGTCGCTGTTGCGCGCACTCTCAGAAAAGAGCCAGTGCATAGACATCTCCGACAGCAGCGGTCGCAACTCCTGGTGGTATGCACATGCAGAGTTGATGAACCTCAAGCGGTTCAGCGACCCCTGTAGTGAGTCGTCACGTATCATGTCGGGCGCGCTCTGGTGACTGACAACAATCGCGGGGTGGCTCATGTCCACGTCAGCAACCAGAGAAATAGTCCCATTCTGATTGAAACACACATACATGGAACTCGCCGACCGCGTACTGACGCCACACTCTGACAGTATATGTCGAGTCGGGTTGTCCACGCTCACGAGACTCGTGCGATGAATGCCATCTGCGGTGTTGATGGTCAGCACCTTGGTCTTTGGATCACCACCCTCTCTGGTATTGGCAGTATCTGACGTGCTCAGTTTTTTAACCGCGTCATACGCGCGTTTTTCAATAAAAATCTCTTGGAAAGTGTGTGCAATTATCAACTTCGGCTCGTCAACCCGCGACGCGTGTGGACACACGTGCAGTGCGGCCACGTTCATACACACGCCCCGGGCAAAGACCAGCGACTGGTTCGGGAACGAGGACAGGATGCGACTGACTGTCTTACAGTTGAAGTGGTTAAACGTCTTGAAACAGGACTGGCCGTGTGTCTCGTACACGCTCTGCACTGGCGTGTACACCTTGCACGCTCTCATGGATTTGAAGACTGCACGACAGGTGTCCACGTCAGCGTACGAGGGGATGACCGTGGGCGTGAAACGCACCCCGTATACAACCTGCTTCTTCTTGATGATGTGGTTCGCGATCCGCCGCATGCCAGACACCTGGAGTTCCGGGCTGTGTTGCATGTATTTCACAGTGCGGTCGAGGACATACATGTCACACACCGCGAGGCGCGCGCCCCCTGCGGCCTGATGCGACAGCGATATACACGAGGTGTTGCCGTCGCCGGAGAGCTGATACACCAGCTCGTAGTTGTCTGTGGACGCCAGCTGCGCACTCGTCCCAGACAGCAGCTGCTTGAAGGACAGCACCAGGAACCCCTTGGGTACAGTCATCCGAGTGACATGCCCATCGACCATGGATGTGATGCAGATACAGATGCTGTCATGAGCGATGGCTGATTTGATCGTGTATTTAGCGACGGACGGAGGATTATATTCCCGCATCTTCGTCGAGTTGGCGCTATATTGTTAAATATGACATATCTCATATTTGTGCCCATCCCGTGTTATATTGAAACGTCTTCGTATCCACACACACTATTTCAGAGACTGCCTGTTGTAGTAAATGCAAAATGCCGGCGACGAGAGGCACTGGCACCCCGTCCCCGTGCTGCTCACGCTGTTATGTGGACTGTGGATGTGCGGGTTCCTCGTGTCGCGGGTACACATGCTGCACATACAGTATCATGTCATCACACTACAGCAAGCGAAAGAAGAATGGCTCCTCGAGAAGTGCACCCAGGTCGAATTTTATGACAACATGAAACACCACTCCTCCGTCTGCGACAACGTGTCCGTCAACACCCACAAGATACCGTTCCTTGCAGCGCTGGAGCACATGGTCGAGAACACGTATCTGTGTGGATACAGCCCGTGTTTTGACATACTCGACATGGTGACAGGATGGATGATGGGCAGGGGCCTGCTATTCACGATTGCGCTCTGTCTGATTATAATCACAGCCCCAGCAGTGCTGGTCCCCATATTCCGTCGCAATATGAACGTGTTGGCAGACCAGCGCATGAAGCACCTGTACAACACACCCTACGGGGCGCCGCACTACGTCACAACACACCAACCACGTAGTATGCTCGGTCTGTAGGCTGCGAGCTCAGACAATAAATTAGTACGAGAACTGTAGCGGGAGCACTGCCTCTATGTTCTCGTCCACCACACATCCTGCGTGGTAGAGGGCCGTCTCTAGTTCCTGTACCCTGCGCTGGTAGTATTCTATATGGAGCTTCAATAAGCACGTCTCCTTCGAGAGCTGCAGAGTGGTATTATCTGAGAAGATGTTCATGGCATCTCTACATGTCAGACCTAGAGCGCATGCAATCATTTATACGATATGAAAGACCAATGCATGTGAACCACTGTGTATTATTTTTTCTCACGCTTAGTAATACACTTCATGAACCAGCCGTGTATACTCATGTACTGGGGGGGCTCCGATGCACGGCACTTACACATCATGTCTGTAATGATTCTAGAAAGACGAAGAGAGTACACGCTCGCATTGGCGTGACGCGGACCCGTGTTTTATACTTCATGTCGGCTTAGCCAGCAGTGTATGTTGGGATGCATGCACAGTATTGTATGTGAAGAGTAGCGAGCCCATCAACACGCTCACCATCACAATGATGAACTGGTTGAAAATGCAGTCGGCGTGTGTGGCCCCCGACCGCGACACCCCGTATCCCAGCAACATACAGAACATGACACAGTCCACCACAAGAAGTCCAATGTCCTTGGCCATCACAGAAGACCCTTCCTTGGCCGCCCCCGGGTACTTTGTGCCCCGCGTCAGCTCACTGTAGTCAAAGCACATGATGCTCATGAACTTGTACCAGTCCCGGATGCCAAAGAGCGCAGTAAGTGGCACAATGTACGGGTTGTCAAACGTGTAGTGCACCCGCATTGTCATCAGCAACAGGCACGCCGTGAACAGACTGATACACGCATTGTGCTCTCGACTCCCCAGACCACATAGGTAGGCCATCATGCCGATGGCTATATATGTCAGCAAGCCCACGGCCAGTGCCATGTCCAGCTGCGATACGATGCTGCTGTTGAGGTCCCGCACTGCAAATTCCGCCAGCGCCAGACAGAAGATAAACAGCACAATGCCGTGCTGTATGATCAGTGACTCGATCTGGTCAGAACGCACAACACTGACGATGTTACGCGAGATGCTGCTCACAATATAGATTGACATGATGCTGATGACAATGTACACGTACAGGGGCGTCTGGTCGAAACGCCAGTAGATCCTGTCGAGCTTCCGGTGCAGCACAATGTCGAGGTTCTTGTCCATGAGATCGCACAAGGAGATCTCATACCGCGTGTCTGCGATGTTGATCTCTCTGCCGGTATGTCTCGTGGAGCACGAGACTTCTCCACCCAGCGACTGGATGTATGCGCTCGGAGCCACCGCGGAAAAGTTGTCAGGGATCTGCACCCTGTCTGTAGGGAAAAACAGCATCATCGACTCTAGTCCACGAATCTCCTCGCACAACGCACTGGCAGCGGGCACGCAGGGAGACTCGTGGCCCCACTCAGAGACCCCTCTCAAGCTGTCCTTCCAGTGTACCTTGGCAAACTGGATGCCGCGCCGGGTCACCCGCACGTAGTCGGAGGACAGGCGCTCGCTGTACAGGGCTCCGTGGTTCCATGGGAGCGGACCGCTGTTGTCGTTGAGCACCAGGAACGGGTGCGAGCTGTCCTGGATCGACACAAACGGCATTTCACTCTAAACGCCCCGTATTATATACGGGACACGCCGCCTAAAATCATCATCGTGTCAAACCAAATACTACCGCTTGCCATATTTGAGAGTAATACACGCGATGGTAATGGGGGTCGTCGTGGTCGCCGTGTTGCTGCTATGGGCCTCCCCTGCAGCGTACGCGGTAGACCCAGGCATGCAGTGCGAAATCTGCGACAGCTCCTCATACTGCTTCAACGAGGTCAGGGGTATATGCCCAGCCAACTCACAGGCATTGCAGGGGTCCTCGAGAGTCGATGACTGCGTGTGCAACGGGGGATACTATAATCAGTCCAACACTCCCGGGTACGGCCACCAGTGCGTCATGTGTGAGCCGGGGTATGTCTGCGTCCGCGGACAGCCGAGAGCGCTGTGTCCCACGAACATGCACTCGGACGCGTTCACAGACAACAGCGACGCGTGCTACTGCATGGCGGGGTACGGCTTCGTTGACCAGTCCACGTGTCTGGCGTGCATCCCTGGCACGCACAAGCCATTGCCGAGTGACGGGGTCTGCGACGCGTGTCTGCAGGGATCGTATCAAGGTGCTGAGGCCGCTACCGACTGCCTGCCATGTCCTGCATATATGTCCAGTGCTACGCAGTCAGTCACAGCGGCCGCATGCCAGAGCATTCCGGGCTTCTACACACTGGATGGCAATGTATTGCCGTGTGCGAGGGGATCATACCAACCCGACTCTGGACAGGTGGTGTGCTTGGTGTGCGGATACGGCGATACTGCCACGAGTTACTACTCCAGCGTGGAGGCCAGTGCAGACTCGAATGACTGTATACAATGCCCCCCTAACTCACATATACCCAGTGGCCTGAGCGGCTCGCAAGAGACAGACTGTGTATGCAGACCTGGGCACTCTTTGAGCAGCTGCGAGCCATGTCCTGTAGGTTCCTTCAAGCTCATCAGCGGGCCCTCTGAATGTCAGGTGTGTCCTGTAAACTATTACTCCTCCGGCCCCGGCACCATAGCGTGCTCGGATTGTCATACCAACAGCGTCAGCATAGTCAATTCGACTTCTATAGAGGCCTGTATATGTATCGCTGGATTCGGAGCCGCCCTTGTAAACGACCTGCCGGAATGCACGCAGTGCGTGGGTGGCCAGTTTAAGAACCTCTCTGGGTCGTGCGAGACGTGTGGCGTTGGTACGTTTGCGGTGGATGGCCTGGGGGCAGGCTGTGAGGACTGCACGGCTGGTAAATATACAAACGCTCCGGGTTCAGCGTCGTGTCTGTCGTGCAGAGACAATAGCAACAGTCTGGTTGGAAGCTCTAGTATAAACGCCTGTCTGTGTGTAGTAGGTTATGAATTCGCGACATCGTGCACAGCATGCAAGTACGGTTACTACAAAAACTCGGAGGCAAACACCATGTGTCTGGCATGTCCTCCAGGCGCTACTACATCTGACACAGCGAGCTCTGCATTGACATACTGTAAGTTATGTTCAGCTTCAAAATATGCTACAGAAGACAGCTTGGGAGTTACGTGCATTGATTGCACTCCAAATTCGCAGTCGGTACAAGGTTCTACCATGAGTGTCAACTGCTCATGTAATGCAGGATTCACACCCAGTAGCAACACGTGCTCATCGTGTACATCAGGCAAATATAAAACTATTCCTGGATCGGCCTTGTGTATGTCATGTGCTTCTGGAAAAATCGGGTTCAATCCAGCCATACACAGTAGTGAAGCAATCATATTGGCACTGAAAAATATTAATATCCGAGACTCTGAAAGTTTTTTCTGTATTAATTGTCCCGTAAATACATACAGATCCAGTTTGACAGTATGTACAAACTGTACTGTAAATAGCCAGTCTGTTGTAAGAACCAATACAATAACAAATTGTTTGTGCAACAGTGGCTTTGGGTTCGTGAGCACACCCAAAACCTGTATTGCATGTCAAGCAGGGACATACAAACTTTTAAAAGGTAATTCGGTCTGCGCGGCATGTGAACTCGGCTCTTTTGCGACAGGAACATCATCATTGCAGTGTCAGTCGTGTCCTGCGAATAGCCAGCAACTGTTCACAGATCCGACGCGGACCTCTGCAGACAACTGTATCTGCATTGCTGGATACTCAATATCGGCAGGTGCGTGCACACTGTGCCCCGAAGGCTCCTTCAACCCCGATCAGGGCCAGCCGTGCGTGCTGTGTTCGAGTGGTCACTACTACGCAGTGAGTTCTGCGCCATTCACAACTGATCTGTGTGCGGTCTGTATGCAAAACTCGAACTCTGTCGAGGGCTCATATTCCATTAATTCATGTGTCTGTGTTCTGGGGTTCATGCGCTACATAAACACATGCATAGAATGCACTGTTGGGTATTACTGTGAGAACGAACACTCGTATACAATATGCCCTATTTTCTCAGAATCAGCAGCAGGATCCAGCCAGGTGTCTGACTGCAAATGCATCGCCGGGTATTTCTTGAACACAACATCATCGATGTGTCAGATATGCCATGTCAATTCATATTGCACGGGCGATCAGCTCATGACGGGTTGTAAATCCAACTCATCGACTCTGGGGCTGCCAGGCAGCCAACTAGAGGCCGAGTGTGTCTGCGTCAACGGGTACTACGACAGTGCAGGAGACTGTGAGCTGTGTCCGGAGGACACCTACTGTTGGCTTGAGGAAATACATGAATGTCCGCACAACTCTTCGTCCACACCAGGACAGTACCTCGTGGCCTCCTGTATCTGTGATGCCATGTATAGGTCCGTGTCGGAAGACACATGCGAGCGGTGTGCTGACAATGAAGTGTGTCGCGGCGGGAACAGTGAAATAGAGACGTGTGTTGAGGGAGCCCACAACTTCAACCAGAACTGTGTGTGTCGGGATGGACTGTACTGTGATGGATTGCCGACAGACGAGACGTCTTGCGTGGACCCATTTACATGCATGGTCTGTCCAGTGGACAGTTACTGCTCACACAACGCCCTGGCATCGTGTCAGTTGAACATGGAGGCTCCCACAAACAGTTCGGCCCCGAGCAGCTGCGTGTGTCGACGAGGGTACTACCGTACCGGGTCCTCGTGTGCCGAGTGTCCCGTGGGCTCGTATTGTCTGGCCGAAATCCAACACAAGTGCAGCGACTACGATAACAAGACGCACACGAGGGGTGCCATGAAGTTCAACGAAATAGATTGTGTCTGTGTCGACGGGTTCTTCAGGCTATTCTACGGCGACATGTGCAGAGCATGTCCCTTTAACTTTTTCTGCCCCCCTTCGGCGCTGGATCTCGACGTGCGGGGTTGCCACGAACATGCGTACACCATTGCAGAGGGCAGCTCACAGTTGTCTGAATGTCAGTGTGGCGTTGGATTCACGCTCAGCGAGGACGGATCCTCTTCAAAGTGTTTCGAGTGCGATCCCAACACCCGGTGTTCGCTGGGCGAGGCGCCTGAGAACTGCCAGGGTGACGAAATCCCCAACCACGACCACAGCAGATGCGTCTGTGCGCTCGGTTCGGGCATCAGCGGAGTCAATTGCTTGCCGTGTGTGGCGGGCTCGTACCGCAACAGCACACTCATAGACCATTGTGTCCTCTGCGAGGCTGGTAAGTCGAGCTTCAACACCACGCTCTGCGAGGACTGTATCGCGTTTTCGGATCCATCTGAAGACCACTCGAGCTGTATATGTCACACCCCCCGTGTCATGCAAGGCGACAAGTGCGTGCTGTGTGACCATGGCACTTTCTACGACGAATCGACGTCATACTGTGAGTGGTGTCCACAATACTCTCAGATCCCATACGCTGTAAAAGCGACAGACACAAAATACGACGTCTCGCTGTGTGAGTGTTTACAGGGCTTCGTGTCTGGCGACGTCGACCACTGCGAACCCTGTGCGTCCAATACATACGAGGTGGACGGCGTGTGTATGCCCTGTGGACAGAGCGCCGCGTCAGAGATGGGCTCTTCCACACAGTCGCAGTGTGTATGCGACAACGCACTGTGTCTTGTGAAGGTGTGGGGTGCAGAATGTAGCGGCAGTTGCGAGAACCCCCCCGACCCGTGCCACGCATGCCTCGCGGGTCACTTCAAGCCAGAAGTGTCTGTGCAGGGGAACGCGGAGCCCAGCTGTATCATGTGCGGGGCCGCAAAATTTCAGGACCAGACACATGCATCAGTGTGTCTGGACTGCCACGACACACGGACCCACATAACTCAAGGAAGCACGGACATACTGTCGTGTGAATGCAAGGCCGGGTATCAGGCAGCAACCGGGCTCGAGTGTACACAATGCAGTATAGGGTTTGCAAAGTCGAATGTGGGGAACCAGGTATGCACAGCGTGTCTACAAGGTGAATTTGCGAACTCCATCGGCAGCATGTATTGTAAGTCGTGCCGCACCGAGTCGCCTGTCACAGGGGCGACGGCAACCCCCGGTACAGGAAGCTCCAGTGTGGCTGCTTGTACTTGTGAGATGGGCTTCTCGCTGGACACAGCGACCAACACATGTGTGTCGTGCCAGTCAGGGTCCTTCAAGGATATGGTAGGAGGGCATGCGTGCACGCTGTGTGGGTCTAACACGGATACCCTCATCAACAAGTACGGAGACGGTTTGGTTGCGGCAACCTCGATCACACACTGTGTGTCGTGTCCTTCGAACTCGGGACAGGACACGGACACCATCTCCAGCTCCAGTCGCATGGCATCGGTGTACGACTGCGTGTGTATGGGCGGCTTTCACCAATTTTCAACAACACTCGGCTGCACGGCGTGTCCCCAGTATCAGCAAAAGACGGGGTTTTCGGCGACTGAATGTCGCTTGTGTGGCGAGGGCGATTTCTTCACAGAGTCGTATCAGACATGCGCCCGGTGTCAGCTTATCTCCAGCGGCAGCTCGCTGGAGACAGATTTACACAGCGGGCTGGTCATCAACTCGGTCAATGTGGATTTTCTCTGGGGCGTCAGCTCCGAGGACTGTGCCTGCAGCCTGGGCTGGTATAAGGTGAATGGCGAGTGTCAGAGGTGTGAGCCGGGGTACTTCCGGAACAACAGGACCATAGGCACCTGCTCGCTGTGCACCCGCGGGTCGTACCAGATCAGCAGTGGCGCCATTTTATGTCAGACGTGCCCGGCCAACTCGCACACGTACTCGGACGTCTCGACTGCAATTACTGCATGTAAATGCCATGCAGGGTATGAGTGGAGTCCGGGCACACAGACCTGTGTTGGGTGCACGCCAGGGAAATTTAATACGAACATAGACTCGACGTGTAAGACGTGTTCGGATGGCTTTTTTTCGAACAGCACTGCCCAGATTGCGTGCTTTGCTTGTGAACAGAACGAATATTCGGCATTGCCACGGAACAAAGTGTCGCTATGTCGATGCAATCCTGGATTCGGAGGAAATCCTAACGTGTGTACATTATGTACGTATGGAAAGTATTCAGTTGGTGGAATATCTGGATTTCGGAGACAAGCTTGCCAAACATGCCCTGTGAATAAGAACACCACACTGACCACACGCACAGTCGTAGCAGACTGTAAGTGTGTATCAGGACACGGCGACGCCAACAACAACGCAGACGAGACTTCAGCGTGTGTCATCTGCACCACTGGCAAGTACGCGCCTGGGTCTATAAACGCCCCGTGCAAGTCCTGCGGGTACGGCGCCATCACCGACCCGGCCGAGGGCGCCTCCTCGTTCACAATGTGCATGTGCAATGCGGCCACAGGTCTGTATGCCTTTAGTGGTTTTGTGATACCGTTGCCCATCCAGTATATGAGTGCCTAGTTGCCGACGCACAATGAACGAACGCCATGTCGTGCACTACGTCACGACCTATGACGAATGGAAACAACTGCTCATGTCGCCACATGCTTTCGTGATGGTGTTGCTACCCGACCGCCACGCCAGCATAGACTCTCTGCTCGATTCACAGACACTGGAAACAGACATCTATGTGGTTGTTGCGCCCGACCTGCCGGCTATCATGATAGTCGAGAACGCATTCCTGCTGCCAGAGGCGCTGGCATACCGTGGATGTGATGTCCGACACAGGGTCAAGTTGTTTGTGGGTGCATACGACTCTCAGAATACCAACACGTACATGATCAACCGAATTCATAGGTTGTCGGTGATCGAAATCGACGCTGAGTATTGTGTCAATGAATAAACACGTAATTTGAAAAAAAAACATTGTCGCTGTATATAAGACCCACTAGTCTCTGGGCACTGACATCTGTTGTGACATGAAATACGTGACATATAGATTACATGAGATACTACAAATACACGAAAATACACGAAAATACACGTAATAAAACACTGCATACAATGGAATGTTATGATACATACAGAGTGACATATTGTCTCGTGACCATCTCATCTACATATGTATATATATATATATATATATTGACGAAATATAGGTAGATATCATCATCAGTGAACACCCGACACATACCACTTCATAGTATGTCTGACTATAAAATATAGGCTCATCTCATCTGTACACATTCGACATATATCAACAATATAGACATAGTACCATAGTATATGTGTAGCATACTAGCACACACTAATGACAGGAGCAAAGAGTCTACGATGCCGGACCGACGGGGGATCGACGCGCCACCTCGCCTTGGACCGACGCCTTCGGCCGTATCTACAGTGGTGTCTGCTCAGACGCCACGCAGGTACGTGGTCTGGTGGGACGGCGCACAAGAACATGTTTGGTATGACGGTGCGTCCCGGGGTTCAACTCCTCGGCAGATCAATTCCAGAACCTCAGACCGACGCCTTCGGCCGTACCGACAGTGGTGTCTGCTCAGACGCCACGCAGGTACGTCTAGTCTTCTCGGATGGTGTCTATGACACGCGGGGTTCGACTCCCCGCAAGACTTTCATTGATAACAGATGCGTGTCTCGTGCCAATGCACGTCTATGGGTATCAAGTTGTCGCGAAGATCCCTATGGCGAGCGACGGAGACTGTGTGTGTCTGGTTCAGTGTCTGCGTGGTGTGTACAACACAGACTCGTTCGTGTGCTGTAACTCTCTCTCTACACACTCGTTTGCGAGCTTTATGCGATCATGCAAGCGAGCGATGAACACGACGGGGCTCTCTGGCCGCGTCTTCGAGGTGTACATGCCAGACGACGTGAAGATGCGGTACGAGCACGGTTATGTGACCGTGTCTCGGATCACATACAGCATTGTAGACACAGACGATGATGTGCGCAATCGCACCCGCAAGAGGGCGGAACTTGAGAGCGAATAAAGTATATATAGGCAGCGCAGGTGCGCGGGCAATGTCTTTCACTCGCGATACGTCGGGCGGTGATACCACATCAGACGTGAGACTGACCCTACCCGCCTTCGAGCTGCGGGTCCGCATCCACATCAATGGCGTGGAAACAGAGCTGGGGGGCAGCGACACCGAGGCCTTCTGCGCCCACTGTTTCCTCGACAAGCCCATGAACCCGAAAATGTCACAGACGCAGGACAAGCAAGGGGTATTCCGATTCCCCAAAATGAACATCGGGATCAGCAATGAGACTCTGCTCAAGCAGGGGCCCAACATCCGGCTGGGGGTGTGCATGAACGGCATGCGGCCCATGACGCAAATCGCCGATCAAGTCGCCCCGAACCGCACAGACAAGCCAGAACAGTTTGAGAGTGTCATATTCTCCAACGTCTTTGTTGGCATACGCGAGATGCTGGCATGCACCTCAGCGGCTGGGGTCGAGTGTGCGCGGTACAAACCGCTGGAGATCACCACTCAGTCCCCTGAGGATGCGGGGTGGCAGATGGTGTACAGCATCTCGATCCCGTCGGTGCAGGACATATACGCCCTCGGAGCGCAGACAGACGCGTTGCCAGACGAGTTCAGGGCACGCAACTGGGCCCTCATCAAGCAGATCGACGCAGTGCACGTGCCCATCAACGCCATCCTCGACACGCTGCGGGGGTGTTCGGACAAGCGCGAGCAGGCACACATGAAGGTAGTCGCCGCCCTCGGATGTCCCGAGGAGGACGCACGCGGCCTCTACGTCAAGGTGCCGCTGGGATCCTTCATGGGGATGAACTCGAGAGTGAATCCTGCCGACAGGTCCCCGGCCAAGCTGTCGCAGGCAGGGGCTGACATCGACGCGATCGTGTTCTGTGAGAAGTCACCCCCCGACGACCGAGTGGACATTGTCCAATGGGACGCCATCATGCACGAGATGATCTGCCAGAATGCTGATAGCCACATGCCACACGTCGTCTCTGCCGCGCTGCACATGGTCAGTGGACATTGCGCCCATAACGGCACAGACATTGGCGACATCGGGCTAATCGAGCACCAGATCAGCGCATGGGCGTCCACCCCCGCGGGCCGGGCCGACATGGTTGCGCAGTACATCCACGGGCTGCAGCGCCGCAACGAGGCACAGTTTCTCTACACGTCCGACGCGAGCATCTCGGGATTTGACGTGATCGCCGGGGGCAACCGGCTGGCCGTGGCGCCCTGCATCACCGGGATCGGTGAGAAGCAGAACTCCTTCGGCAAGGAGCCCCTGACGTGCGCCATGCACACTGAGCGTGTGGTCGAGGCCGAGCTGGCGCGGCTCACGGAGCGCATGCGGCGCGACAAGCGCGTGGCGAAGGGCGACACCGGATCCGACAGACGAGCCCTCGACAGCAGGTACGCCAGCATCGAGCAAGACTTCAAGGTGCGCTACACGGAGCTCATGCTTGCCCGCAGCAACCAGGTCGGCAAGTTCGACTGCGAGGACGGCTGCCAGATCCTCTCATTCGGCTGCAACGTCTTCAGGTACGTCGACAAGACACGCCTGCAGGCGTGGCCCGGCAACATCATCAAGACCAAGCTGTATCCAGGCAGCACCGCTGCCTACATCCCCGTCGCCGAGCGAATCCTGGCCGGGCTACACACCGCCTACGCAGAGGGAGCCTTCAAGACCACCTCGGTCATGTGCTTCGCCGCGGGCGCGCATATGCAGGACGGCACCGCCTCGTACCGGTCCCCTAACCTCTCCGACGACGTGCGCAACAACTACAGCAATCTACTGGCAGCCGCGGGCAGCGGCAGGGTGGGCGGCCACGCATGCCTCTTCAATCTGACTGACTGTGCCTGCGACAGCAGACCCCTTCAGGTGGGCGCGCCCGGGCCCGGGCTGCCAAACATGCCGCGCACCGGGGATCTGGTGACCGTGCGGCTGCTCAAGGAGAACATCAGCGCACACGAGTCCACCAACCCAGTCGACGTGATCACAGAAAACTACACATGCGTCTTCCGGGCGAAATGCAACAATGTGATCCTGGACCAGAAGCTGCGCCCGTGGAATACGGAGATGCCCCTCACCACTGCCAGGAGCATCATTTCGAATCTGGTATCCAACGGCGTCAACAAACAATTTGGGTGCGAAACCGCGTCGGTCACGTACGCCGCGCCCATCTCGCGCGACCCGTCCAGCTTCTACGCCTCCCTCATCTCCGTCGGTCCCGCTTTCGTATTCACGAAGCAGGGCTCGCATTGCCGGCCCACTGCAGTGGCAGCGCACATAGGAGACCCCAACAGCGACTCGACCTACCTGCTGGTGAAGGGACACCTCGTGCCTACGGTCCTCCTCAACGGGAAGACGTACTCTGAGGCCGACTTCATCCGCATGATCGTCAGTGCGGCCACTCCCCTCATGCCTCCGTGGAAGTCGCAGATCCGGTGGGCCGAGAAGTCGGGCTTCCGCATGTCCGAGATGAAGTACACGCTCCCGGTGAAGAACCAGGGGACCTGTGCCCGTGTGCTCTGCCGGACGCCGTGTCTCCCGATGGAGATGGACAACATGACGGACCGCCACTACCGGCTGGAGGAAGAGGCCCGGCTCGAGTTTGCCAAGAAGCTCGGGCCCGACACCGTTGTGGCGGCGGAGAGCTCCATGGCCTTCTGCGTCTATGTGCCGAAGAAAATATTTTAATTTATTATTAAAGACTGTCGGTCTCTGTGTCACGTTTGAGTATATGTGCGTGTGCGCAATGATTGCTGTAGTCGAACTGTGGGTAGTGTTGATGATCCTGTGCGTCACGACATTGTCCCTGTGCTTGTTAATTTGCAAGATATGGAGGATGGACCATCGTCTCGAGTCTGTCCATGCAAAAATGAAAATCGATCATGAAGACACGTTGAGAGTGTCTAGAGAACTTAATACTATCATGTTTCATCATATTCCGACTACAGTCACAGAAATGTCGAGCATGGCGAAAAATACTCGAACCCTTGCATGTCATACTATGAAAATAGTGCGGGACGTCAAATCATTGCAACGTTGTTTTGTGGATCTAGAAATGAGGACAAACAACATGTATATGGTGGTCATGAACACCCCGGTCGATGCCGCACAGTCCGCTGTGCTACGCGAGGATTAAGAGTTCACTCTATTTAATAAATTATTTTAATCTCAAAGTGTCTGGGTCTGTTTTTTTTAAGGCAAAACACGCAGGTGCGCTCGGGCGGCTTTCCAACAGAACGATGAAGCCGTCGAAAGAGCTGCCGAAAGAGCTGCAGCACCTGCTCCACAAGAGCAACATCTCGGGCGCGGACTGGGAGCAACAGATCGAGCAGCGCGGGATGGCGCAGATGAACCACTACCTCAAGGTCGCCAACGACAAAATCAGCAACAGCACGGGCAAATACGACACGAGCACAGACGAGAGGGTCCAGAGTTTACTTGGCTACATTCAACGAGTAATCATAGTAGACCAGTGAGACGAGCACAAACACGCTGTCCGACAATCTCACATACATGTCGAGGTCGCCGACCCCTCTCAACACGAGAGACGTTACGAATAAACTGCTGTATGCCACCCTGTGCGCTGCCTGTGTGTATATATTTGCGTGTGGTGTATTATTGTATTGCAGCATGAGCGCGTGTACGACGACCACAAATATAGACACCTGTGTGGCCATGGGATTGGTCGATGTCTGGCGCCAGTCTGTTTGCGAGAGCAGACCAACAAGTGCCATTGAATGCAACACAAGCATGTGTATCAGCACAATTTTAGAGTGGCCTTGCGGCTCCCGACACCCACAGTACCACATGACGCCGGGAGACACAGAGAGGACTAGAAGGGTCAGAGAGACCGCAGAGTACACGGGACGGATTGCGAAGTCCAGAGCGTTTGTGACAGCACACACAAGCACTACACATGCGTAGACGAAACCGCGAGCACCGCAAAGTCTGCAGCGGAGGAGCTCACGTACTTCGCGCTTCTGTGTCCCAGACTCTGGCTCGCGCGAGGGGCATGTGGCCAGCTCCTTGACAGCCGCTGCCGCGATGCTCAGTCGCTTTCCGTGTAGACACACGTCGAACTCTCCCGTCATTGGGCGGGTGGCGCGATTGCATTAAATACGACCAGGTATGTATATAAACAATACACATGTCTGTTCTGAAATGCTACGGGCAGTCAGTGAATCCCCAGACAAAGTGGAGCAGCTGCTATACATGGTGCGGTGTAATCCCGAGGTCAGGTCTTGTATTATACGGACCTGCAACGCGTGCATGGGCCACGGCTTCCAGATCGCGGAGAAGGGCGCCAACATCAAGCCCGCGCTGCGGGAGGTTCTGGACGCGGCCTACCAGACGTTCCTGCGGGACAGCGTGGAGATAGTCTACACGTGCGGCTTCGTGCCGTACTACGTAAGGACTGTCGAGCAAGTCGCCATGCCCTTTGTCGTGCCGCTCGGTATGTTCACGTGGGCGGTAGAGAGCTGCGACCCCACCAGGGACGGCGCCATATGCAGGTACACCGTCAAGCTGCACAGCAGCAGTCTCAAGGAGTCAGACGTTCACATTGTGAATTTCACCCCGCCCATGCTCAACATGACCGGGGGGCGTCAGATCCTGTCGCCCATGGACGCCATTCTAGACTGCTTCTGCATTCTACAGCAGATGCAGACAACCATGCACCAGACCTACATCTGGAACTCCGAGAAGCACATTGTGATCACCGAGACTGTGAACCTTTCAGACCAGACCACCTCGGGCATACAGCTCCTGGACGACGTGCGCAGGTACACGCTCTCGGGCGAGCACGCCCTCATGGGCCACTCGGGCGTGCTGCGTATGAAAAACCGACACAACAAGGAACTCAAAAACACCAACGAGGCCAAGCTCGAGTGGGTGCACGAGGAGTTCGCCGGGAGTCAGCATACCAAGGGGGCGGTTGTGCACGTGCTGCCGCCCAACATGCAGGCTGTCGAGCTGAACAGCATCCAGTCGAACGGGGAGTTTGACGTCGCATCGAGGCACTTTGTGGAATCTGTGTATGCGTTTTTCCACCTGACGCGCCTCCCGAGCGTCTCCTCCGAGCGGGTCGACAAGCAGGAGCACCAGGACTTCGACCAGTATCTACATCTACAGACCATGCGCCAGTTCCTGTGTATGCTGGCACAGTCGGCATACGCGCGGTGCTTCAAGGTGGAGAGGAGCACGGTGAAGTTCGACCTCATCGGCGCCCAGCGTCTCCGCGTCACGTCGGTTGAGGACCTCAAGACGCTATGCGAATGGAATATATTCGATGACAAGGACAGGCGCAAGTTCCAGAAAATTTACAATGCAGGCGATACGTGAATGGTATTTAAGGTAGTCGTAAACAGGGACACGTTTAAGATCAGTCAGTGGGCTGTGGTCGTCGTATGCACGCCCCTTGTGGGGTCCAGTGTTAATACCAACGGGTACACCATGCAGCCGTGGATATATAACGATCTGCCAGTGGAATATGACAGGTCGTTTTGTACCATGTGTATTCACGGGCCGTGCGACGGATACCAACAACACGCTTCAGCACATGAAGCAAGAAAATATGAGTATACTGTATGTCCTACATGCACTGTGCTTTACAATACATGTTCCTCGTGCAAAACACACCATCGCATAAATGCAAAGCAGAGCAAATATCCGCCAGAAATGCAATGGAAGTGTGGTCACTGTAAACAACACTCAGCCAAGTGCAGCGCCGAACGGGTAAGATTGAAGACTGGCGAGGCGTCCGATGGACCTGCAGATAACCCGTTGAACGCGGAGGTTCTCATCAAACGTACTATCGACGTCTTGAAGACATACAAGAGCAAAAACGACGCGGTGCAGCAATCAATGGCAGTTTGTGTGCAAACACTTGTGAATCAAGATATGTTGGAGAAATTTTTCAAGGAGAGGTTATCGTTCACAGAACAATTTAAAGATATAGTGGAACTGTATTTGGGTGTCAACACTGACGCGAAACGATACGAGAGCACGATGCAGTCTTTCAAGACTGAGGAGTTTGTAGACGCTGTATATGCTAAGGTATTGCGAAAAATGACAGAGTTGCATCTCGAGGACACGCGTGTTACCAATGTTCCCGAAGCCGATATATCTCAGGCCATTATGGACACAGCAAGTCAATATTTGGACGAAGTACGGACACGGTTTGGCGATGATGAGTGTGAAAACACCGATGATGAGTGTGAAAACACAGAAGGGATGCAACCGGTCGATGCATTTATCAAGGGTCGTGTCGCTGTCCATGACGAACACGATTCAGATTCTGGAGAATCTGTCGAGCTCAGTAATGATTCTGATTCAGAGAAAGATCCTGATGAAAAAAACTCAAAATTAGACACACACAAAAACGGAGATGATTCAGATGAATTATCTGACACAGATCTATGTGAGTTTACTGAAAAAGATGTGCATAATCTCCAGGTCGAATTCAATAACATACACGACGACAACGACAAAGAAGAGAGTGAAATGTCGGAAGACCCTCTCGATGTAGAAGAATTGCCTGAAAACAGGGTTAATGACGAAGATTATACCCTCATATCAGAGCTAGGGTCTTGGGACTTCAGCCGTTTTTTTAATACAGTGTATATTTTGATGAATACTCGCGAGATTTTGTTACGTAAGTCGAATATGTATAACCATAAAACTGGCCACTCGGTTAAACAGCGGGGTGACACAAGTGACATATGGCAGCGTGTAATAGAAGCTGTATACACATCCAAAGCAACCTTGATTCGACACTTCTTGACTATACAGCGCAACATCTTTGAGGAATTATACCCCGCCTGTACAGAGCCGTATGGATCACTTACATTTCCTCATTTCCAGTGCGATGGTTATGACATACAGATGACCCCGCTCCACAATTTCAATAAGCACTTGGCAGAGAAATGTTTATTCAGGGAAATGATACAGAAACTCATGATATTTTTTGTTGGTATCAAATCGCACGGTTCACGTCATCATTGCGAGCAGATATATGTTTCTACTCTGAAGGCAAATGACAGTGAAATTGCCGAGTTTCCGAGCACCACTATCCACGATAGTACATTCTGGTCCAACGAGAACAATGAATTGAGCGCAGGTGTAAACGTGTACGTGACGGCATGTGAGTACTTGATTAAGAGATATATTGCGTCCACTATGGAGTTGGATGAAAATAAATTTCACGAGCCGGATTACAAACCACATTATCAAGAAGGAGAAGTCGGAGGAACACAGCCGGTGGAAAAACGGATGCGAATCAGATCTAGTGAAATCGATGGAATGGTAGAGGACAATGTGGACATGAACAGCTCTAGAAAATGCCGTGAGAATTCAGGGAAAGGAATTGTCGCTATATGGCTTGCTGTTGAGATAGAGTACAAAAAAGCGATTTCGTCTGACGAGTTGCTGAAGAAGGAACTCGACTGTCGGACATACGTCGCATCAGGTTCGCATTCCAAAGGGAAACAGGAACATCGCGAAGGCAGTGCATCGCCAAATGTGATGAAGCAATACAGCGACATATGGCTGCTTTTGTGCTTCTTACACTGTGTCAATGCACGCATAGGGACGCTGTACTATCTCTTTTCGGGAAAGCCTATGAGCGAAGATTTTGAATGCGACAAGAAACACCTGCAAGACGCATCCTACACAGTGATAAATGGCTATGACTTCATGATTGACTTCAAAAATGCCACTTCCAACGCTGCTTATTTTGCACGTGAGATGTGCGACCGTGAATCCGACATTCACCAGCATTCGTTGGATTTTTTTTTCAATCCAGACGATGAGGAGGAATCACGTTACGATGCTAAAGAATCGAGCCCTCGGCTGCAAGATTTCATGCGAGACTCCAAAAAACACCTCATCGAAGACTGCGGTTCGTTACAATCTTGCATACCGGTGTGTGATATACAGAATGTGTTGCTGGAAATGAAATATTTGAATTCTCGGTTTCAGAACATATCAGAGTCATTGAACGAAGCCAGCAATGTATTCACACCACAGCAGAAAAACACTATAATCGATATGTCGGTGGGTATGCATAATAGAACGGTGTTGATATTCGGACTGTATAAACATGATATAGTGACAGAGAAGACAGAGCCGAAATCCAAAACGGTTATCGAGGAAGAAAATAGTCTGAAGAATCAGCTCGCAATACAAACGAAGCTCAATGCAGATCTGAAGTTACAAATGCTTGGATTGAATCAAGAATTGCTTCTTGCAAAAAATACACCGTCGATGCAACTGCACACGAAGTCGCAGAAGAGAGTGTTGCCTGATGAGATGCGTAAAGAGACACAGTCTATCGATCTAAATAAGCGTAAATGTGAAGACACCCCAAAACAGGCATCGAGCAAAGCGCGGGCAGAAACGAGACGTTTGATGATAGAATCAGGCATGTGTATGAATAAGTCCACATCGAAGAGCGCCGGAGGCGGTTCTTCTTCTCAGAATAAATAGCCGGCTGAGTAGCGAACCTGCCGTTTGTGCGGGTGCACATAGCGCCCGACGTGTATTTATTCGTTCCAGGCGTCTTACACCCAAACCATCTACATATTACCACCACTTTATATTTACATATACCACATATTATGATTTTATTTAAATTATTAATATTTCTAGAAACTTCATGCCGCCTCCTGACACCGTATGAACGAATCAATTACGTTTTTGATTTCATATGTATTGGTCTTTCTAAATTTCTCACACGCGGTAGCAATGGTGTGGTTTAGTGTAGGAATGACTGATTTCCAACACCTGTCCCTGATCGAATGATGTTGGAACATACATACATAAAGTTGCAGAGCCTGTGACAGACTAAGTTTGCGCTGTACAGTGATGTTGAACCCACTGAGACACTGTGTGCGGAACTCGAGGAGACTGTCTACGTTCTCGTGGTACACACGCAGACTCTTTATCACCGAGATGACCGCTTCGGCGTCGATATTCTCGGGGCGCTGCAGCTTGAGCCGGTCCAATAGCCCGCGTGTGAAATACCCCGCGTAGTCTACTAGACTGACCTGTGTCTCTTGCACGGATATGAAGTACAGCAACAGTTGCACGTTATACCCCGTCGTGGCCGTGAAGCGCTGCGTCGCGCACCAGCTCGAGAAGGTCTGCGTGTACTCGAGCACCCCTTCGCGGTGCACTCGCCTCACGAACTCGCGCAGGCGGAACCGACACACATTCGCAGATGCATCGCCCTCGTCGCGCGTGAACTGGTCCAGCCTGGCCTGCTCCTCCACGACCGACAGCATGTCCTCGGGGAAGGCGGGCTTGGCCACCATGTTGTTCATCACCAGACTGAAAGTCGTGGCCGCCACCCCGTGGTCGTTGGTCTGATCCATGAAGTGTGTCACGGTGCGCAGGCTCTTCACCTCGATGTCCTTGCAGTTGTTGTCGAGCGTGACCAGCAGCCGCTCAAGCATCTTGCCGGAAGGTGTGTCCGCGGGAGACATGTACATGATGCACGACATAGACAGCTGCACTGACGAGACGTACTGGTTGTTGAGCCCCCCCACCTGCATGCTTCTAGAGAAGCCTGCAATGAGCGGGTCTTTGGCAATGTCCTCCAGTTGTTCCTCGGTCACCACAGGCCGCAGGTATTCGAAGAGAGTGACCCAGTCGGAGATGGACGAGAACTTACCAGAGAGTTGCTCGGTGTTCGCAGCGGCATCCCAGTCCACATTCATGTCCTCACACCCCGCGTGCGCGGCGATGTAGTCTCTGGCGATGTTGATGCGGTCCCTGTACCTCGACATGAGGATGGCCACGACGCACAGACTGTGTGTGCATATGGGGTCTACATTGACCGCACGACACACGGTGTAGAACTTTGCGAGAGCCCCTCGCTGGATGCTCTGGAACACCTCATTCTTCTCGTTGAACTGGTTACGCCGGCGCATAATTGTCTTGGAGCTGTTCAAGCCGTTGGTGCTTTTACCGCGGCCGGAAGTCACCCGCAGCGAGGACATTGCCGAGGGGTCGAGCGAAAATGCACCGCGCATCGCTGCATATATTAGAGGCTCTGAAATACTACCTACAATGTCGATCAACAAAACACATAAAACTATGCAGTCGATGTGGGAGTCCCTGCAGCCACGGGCGCAGACCGTCGCCTCTAGTCGTAAGTTCCAGTACGCAGCGGTGTGGACGCCAGTCGGCGTGGCCCTCTGGCTCGTCAGACGGGACTCGGGCGGGACCAGTAACACGACAGACACTGATATGCTGCTCGACGCCATATTTATTGTAACTTACACGTTCGCGTGCTTGGTTTTTGTGCTCTCGTATGACGATACTGTTACACCGACCCCACACGCTACTCGTCGTCTCGACGGATACGAGTTCGTCGACACCATCAGACTATAGACTCTGTCGCGCCGTGCATCACACACGTGGCCACGATCGTCAGCAGGGTGCACGTGAGTATGTTGCTTATCTGCATCCTGTATGCGTTACATGGCTGCATGTTCGGCACTGGGTAGTACACCGACCTGACCAGAATGTATAGTGTGGAAATCGCCATGTACACGTACAACAGCCAGAACCTGTACATGTAGTATGCAGAGGGAACGGCCTTGCCTGCCACGGCGGACAGGTAGATGATCCCAAACACAGCATACAATACAAGGACATGCACGAAGATCAGCGGGAGCGTGTTGAGACCCAGCAGGTTGATATTGTGTTTGGTATGTGGCATGAGCGTGTGTATGTAGTGACCGACAAGCTCGACGCGATCCCATACGATATCCAGAACACAGTACAACGTCGTCAATACCAAAAGCTTCTGGAACTGTGTGTCTATGTCGAAGCGCTGGTCTACCATCAACAGAGAGACAAATGTGGCGGGTATGAGAAGCACCTGCACATATGACAACGCCAGCTGGCTCTTGGTATCAACACAAACGTCTGCAAATGAACTTTCACTCAGATTTCGACTCTTTGTTTCATCCAAGTGGTTGATCATATACGCACCAAACTTCGGGGCTAGGATCTTGATCTTTGGTATATGGAATCCCGACACGTTCCACTTCGTCTCGTGTTGTGTTGATTCTTCCGTGTGCTCCGCTACCTCTGTCGTTTCCTGGAATATTTCTGCTCGCATGGGGCCCGCAGCCAGCACGACATTCACCTTGAAATATTCCAACGGTTGTAAGTACACAGTCCAGAACAAGAGAGAGAATCCGTAGACAAATGTAGAGTTAGAGTCTGTCCGCGCATTCGTCCAAAAACACAATACAAAGAGCACTATTGTCTGCACCATGATAGAGGTGTAAAGAAAAACGACGACCACAGGATTATACAACAGCCACGACTCCACGTGTCCCAGCGTCTCGTTGACATAACTGCTGGTTGTGCCATGTGTATGCATCATCGCATTGAGCTCACGCCGCAGTGTGTATGCAGCGAGCCACGTCAGGATCATGCCTATGACTGCCACCAACAGCGACGGGTTGTGTGTCGAGGATATGCTCGCCGACGCTTTCATGTTTTCAATCAGCGAGAAATAGTCCAGCTTCTCAACCACAGCAGACATGGCACACTTCGGGTTATCCTCAGTGCAGACCCCCCCCGGCACCGAGTCCATGTCGTCGTCGACCCGCACGAGGTAGTTCCCCGTTTTTTCGCTGCCGATGACGCTGTCGAGTGCGGCGTACTTCACCGGGTTTGAGAATAACATCATATCCTGTGCGTGAACTGTCACCGCGTGTAGCTGGTTGTACGAGACACGGTCCACGGCGTCGTAATTACATTGTATTGCAGAGAGGATATAAACAGCCCATCCCACAAAGTAGAGCACCGCGGTCCAAAATACGATAAAATGTGAACACGTTGCCATATACACTCCCACACCTCGATCATAAATACCAGAAAACCCCGACTTCATTGCCAGCACTACCACGCTCATGGACCAAGGCCCCCACACACGCATGTTGTCGAGAGCAGGACCAACATCGCCAGCATCACCTGGAAAAAAGCGCTGGATACGTATACATGGCTGGTCGAGGCCTGTGTGAAGATAACCACAAAGCCAGAGGTGCTGGTTTCTGACGACTGCGTGCTGATGTCAACAAGTGGGTGTTGCTCGAGGATGACGTCAATCATCTTCTGCGACACGAAACTGGTGTTATACACCACCAGCGTGAACGTGTCGCGTATCAGCATACCCCCGCCCATACGGTCTAGGTCGAGCACGGCCCGCACCGTGTCCTGCAGCGACTGCATGTGGCCACGGGTACAGACATGTCTTATAGATTTATGGTCACCGAACACTAATCTATTTAAGCCCGTCGACTGGCGTGCAAATGGCCAGTGGCTTGTGGGTCAGCGCCAAGCGCACCAGAACAGACTCGGCGCTGCAGCCGTCGATCCAGGAGATCAAGCTCATCGACCTCGAGATCGCCAAGGCCATCGCAGGCTTCGCAGGCATCCCCGTGCGGGACAAGAAGGGTGGCATGCACTCCGACGTGTGGTGTCTGTACAAGGACGACACCATCGGCTCGCTGATTGTGCCCGCCGACATGCGGGACCTGCTCATCAACCAGCTGAAGCAGCAGATGGAGGCCAAGAAGGAACAGCTGCTCGAGCTCGAAGAGCACGACGTCGTCTGTAAGTGGATCATCGACTACACCCGGGCGTGGGAGGAAGTGTACCACAAGTCGCGCGGCGACCAGCACGACATTTCACAGCAGCTCATCTCCACCATGCACGAGGTGTACTTTGAAGTCGCCGACATGATGGACGAGGGCATTCTCGACACCGCCTTCATGCGCAGCCGCGTGGACGATGCCACCCCGCACCAAACACACCGCACCCTCACAGGCAACGACGCGATCGTGCGCTTCCTCTTCAGGAACCCGTACACGCGTCACTACATGTGCCGCATCGCGGGCAAGATCCTGCAGAAGCGAGAGGTGTGCAACAAGGCAGGGGCGTACTCGGCCCGCATCCAGCGCAACGACATCACACAGGAGAAAGACGAGGCCATGACGTCGTTCTACGACGCTGTCCTCGGCAACGACCCCCTGCTCGCGAAGTGCAGGGCACTAATGTCTTCAGAGGACATCACGTTCTGGATAGTTGAACACACGACACAGATATAACAGAATCAACAACAATGACTGTCTTAGATATCACGCAAAAATAAACATTTCATTCGGAATCTTGCCGTCAACAGCGCTATTTTTTTTCCTGATATAAATAAACTCTTTCATTATTTGATGCGACTTGCGTATATATGACGTGGATGTGGGTGATTAAATGTCATCTATCGGTGAGGGACAGACACATGCAAACCGCGAGTCCTCAAATGCCATGTACCTCAAAACAGGCGACCCGGGACTGAATGGCGGCGGCACATACAACGGGACCGACACGGAGCCGTCCCTGCAGCAGTATGAAAACATATTTGGGCCCGCCGGCCGCGACGTCAAGCAGGACCAGCAGCGCCACAAGCGCCACCAGCGCTGGCACCTGCCCGACGCCCTCAAGGGCCACAACCAGTACCTCACCGACCGCGTCGACGGCCTCATCACCGACGCCACGAACTCACCCTTCACCAAGAACATCCTACCCTACGTCTACCTCGAGAACCCAGACCAGAAGATCAAGTGGAACGTCTACAGCTTCGACGAGGGCATCGCCTCGCGCGTGCCCTACGAGGCCGCGGCGCGCGTGCTCCCGCAGACCAAGCGCTCCTTCTCGGGCTACGTTGTGCGCCATGGTCTCGCCATCGCCATGGAGCACAACTTCATGGTCTCCGCCGCCGGGCGCGAGAACTTCAGCCGCCAGCTCACCCAGCTCGTCGGCTCCATCCAGATGACGAACGACCTCGACGTGCACGTCGCGCTGCTCACTGCGCCGTCCTACCAGAAGCACATGAACGAGAGGTACTACGACAACTCCAAGACCACCGTGCAGATCTGCCGCGAGTACGTCGACCTCTTCGGCATCATGCAGAAGATCCCCAACGCCCTCGACATCCTCATCGAGGACGCCAAGAACCATCTCAAGACCTGGGGCAGCCAGCCGCCCACCTTCTGCCTCTGCAACGGCTCCCTCACCACACAGCTCACCATGCTCCCTGAGAAGACCAACTACATCACCAACGGCCCCGACGGTGCCAAGCGGCTCGCCAACGGCCCCGACCTCACCTCGTACCGCGGCCTCAGCATCATCCCCTCGCGCAAGTTCAGCATGGACGCCGGGACCGCCCCCCGCGACCTCCTGCGCCGCCGCGTGCGCGTCGCCGAGTACTACCGCATCCCCTGGGAGCAGGGCGTCGAGAACCAACACTTCGAATTCTACGACCAGGGCAGAGACTCGATGTTCAGGTTGTCGTGGAAACAGCTCAATGATATGGCACAAATGACAGAAAATCCAGACTCAATGGATGATGATCAACATGGGGACGACTCAATGCAGCATAGTTCGCACTGGGTTACACAAAGTCTACAAAATTCGAAGCCCACGTCTATGGAAAATATGGGTGTTCACATATTAGACGATATAGTACAAGATAATTGTTGTGTATTAGGTGTCACTAATTCGACACACAAACATCAAAATAATAACAATGTATTGTGTCTTGGGCCAATAGGCAGTAAAATAGACGCATCCCGTTCAAATTATAAGGCCGACTTAAAAGATTTATACATATCAAACCCTTATGGTTTAAGCAAGAATCTTTTCAATACAATGGGACCTTCATATAATTTATTGAAAAGCATGAAAAACGACGAACAGATGGAAATGTATACGAAATCTGAAATGTTCGGAGGTGGTATATTCAACGACAATGTAAATTCTAACCATACAATACACTCGGGATTCTCTGGAATATCTACAGACGTAAAAAATACAATGAACAAGACGAATGGAATGCTATTCACAAATTATATAGTGGCTGTTATGTTTAACCAACTGCTTCGATTTGATACTTCACCTAATGGATTATTTGCGATCCAAGACAGCATCCGGGAAGGAAATGGTATGGCTTGTGTTGATTTAGTCGAATTTCACTCTATTTTTTCAGATGATATTTTATTATCAGAAGTGAAGTCGCAAGCAGTATTTTCAGACATACACGCGCGTGTGCAGCATATGAAAGATAACATTTCTAATGATGTATATATGCATATGACTAAGGATAATCAGGCGTTTGTTAGTAATTATATGGACGTTATGGATGGAATTGATCCAACATCTATAAATCAGATATTGACATCAAATGAAGTCGGATTTGTCAATGTTGCATTGCGTGTCTACAAATACGTGCATGATTGTAAAATGTTTAACTTTACAATTAATGATTCAATTAGAGAAATATTTGATGAGATGGACGAATTTAAAAATTACGACATAATTACATACGAAGTAGAGACAAGTCAGTTAAAAATAATGAAAAGTGTTAAGTTTCTCGGTGTTTTTTCGAAAAAAGCACTCAAAGATTACTATGATTTAACTGATGATACTGGTAAACAAACATATTACAAAGATAATGTTAATCCGATGAGTTTATTGATACGTGTGGCATGTCAATATACGGGTCACGTTACATTAAATTCTTATGACCCATATGATCTATCGTTAAACATTATTATAGATCAAGACAGACTTCTAAAATTAGAAAACAAAATCAATAAGATGCAAAATTTAAACATTGATAAAGATTTCGACAATATTTCTAGAACTAGTTATATGATCACTTTAATAGATAATTTTGGATGTGATTATTCAACAAATCATCAACTGCAATTAATTATGTTAAAACTTGCAGAAATTGCATCCAGCGCATTCATTACGTACGACACGCAAATTAGGTCGTGGGCTTCTTCAATATATGAAAGTAAAATGTCTAAAATTGATCAACGGAATGGCAGTAAAAAATTTGAAGAGGGTAATTTCTTCATGAGCAAGCATTTTCAAGAAATACATCAAGTCATGATGTTAGACTGTATGGCCAATTCACTTGGAAATATAGAGGCGGAAGAGGTGCAGCAATTATATGAATGGGGTCATCAAAATGATGGGTATCGTGGAGAGTCTATGTTCCGAAAATTCAAAGAAGACATGCACAGTGGGTCTAATCTGGCCATACAGGCTATCAACGTCACAAATGCAAATAATAATCAATGTATCCATATGCCAAATCTACACATTTCTAGATGCAATCCATTACAAGAAATAGATATGCAAACATCATTCTCGTCTACAAATCCATCAATGTGGTTGATTCAACAGATGGCAGGAATCATGCCTCTGACAAATATTATGTGTAATTCGTTGATGAAAATTAAATCTAAGAATATGTCTCCAGACGAGGAAATTCAATCTATAAAACTCAAGTCAAAATATATGATGTCTCCCGATAATTATAAAGAAGTACATACATTCGATTCAGAAACATACAAAACATTTTTGATGGAAGAGTATCAGAAAAATTTCAATCCAGAATATCAACAAACAGAAAATTCTTTTCCCACTACGACAGAAATGAAACGTGCATTCATAACTCAAATGGGAGAAGCTATACGTGGTAATGAAATTTGGACACAAGCTCTCGAATCAACAATTGATTTATTTCACGCTAATAAACCTCACAGCGCTAATATATCTACATTCTGTACTGCAACTGCGGCCGTAGACTATAATTACATACCATCGTTTGTTAAACGGAATCTCAATACTAAATTGACAAGCTCGAGTGGGGATAACGAGTGTCTGAATGCGTGTTTTAAACGCCGTATTGGTTGGAAAGATATGCCCATTTGCCATAAATTTACGGCTTGTATATACGGCGATGAAACAAGAACGTGTAACGATTACGTTGAACAAATTATGAAGGAACAAGGACTTGGTAGACAAAAGCTTACGCGCGAGAGTGGAAATTTTAATCAAATGCAATGTACATCAAATGATGTATTATTATATGATGTGAGAGAGTCAAATATTGTACAAATGAATCAAGACACTGATGTGCAGAGCCATTTGGTTTTGCCGTGGATGCGAACCCGCAACAACTTAGATGCAATGACGGGACTGGGATCTAGTATGTATGTCATATCGCCTGACGAGCACGAAGAGACAAGAAATCCGAAGATTAACAATACAAATCATATTTATGCACACACCAGTCAAATGCAAGAGTTTGCACAACAAGCTTATCTAGATTGCAGAGACCCTGAGAAACTCGATGAGATATGGAGGCACGTGATCCTCATATGGGCTGCACGGTTCTGGAAACCTACGACGAGATTTATGGACGATGGCAATGGCATGATAACAGCAATGTGTGAAAAATCAAGATATATGCATCAACCTAAAGTATCAAGCGAATCACATTCTGATATTACATCAGACACTGGATCAAGTAATAGCACAAATAAGGAACGCAAAAAGCATGATATTCACTTCATCCAGCCAGGCCTCCCCTTCATGCACGGACCAACTGGCGCGTACCTTATGTCATCATCAGATAATAGTTCGAGTGGTGTGTCCGGCACGCAGTACAATACATCTGCTGTTAAAAATGACATCTTCATTATTCGGCCCAATATCGAGCACGAGATGCTTGGCATCATCATGGGTCGGGGCGGCACGCAGGAGCTCGGTGCCACGTTCTGGGGCCAGACCGAGCTGTCGTGCTACGACGACGCGCAGCACGGGATCTGGGGCATGAGCTACAAGTACCACGAGCGGGCGATGGTCACAAACGAGCGCAACCTCATTCGCGTCTACGACGTGGCCTTCGACGGGTACAACGGGGGGATGGATCAGACATTTGTCGATTGGAACTCTGCGCCCTCACGCGAAAAGTTTGTGACTCAGACGTATGATCGCAGCACACCGTACCACGGGCAGAGCATGCTCGTGATGAGCCTGCCACACAGTGAAAAGGAGTCTCGGATGACCTGGCCCAACCCCATTGTCTTCCACCAGTCCGTGCAAGGTAACCCCAGTCCCGACGCCGAGAAGGTGCACGGCTCGCTTCCCGAAATCCACGACCACATGGTGTTCAATCACGCAAAAAACCCATCGCTGTGTTCGGATGCGGTGCAGAAAAGGTATGAGCACTACATGAACAGACTCGATATGACGCAATGGGCAAGCACTGACTCTCTGAACCGGCCGGCCGGAGAGGCCTGCATCGCGAACGAGTCCTCGTCGTCGCCTCTGGCGTTCCAGGGCAGCATGCGCCGGATTTCGAATATTGGCGTCGTCACCGAGACGCACGGCTCTGGGCACCTTGGCCACAGCTACGTTGGCATGGCGAGCGTGCGCGAGGGCCGGGGCATCCAGAACACGGCCATGCAGCCCATGATGCACCGCATGATCTGACACACCCTACGTGATGTATGTCTTGCGCCTGCCCCGCGCCCGCTTGTGCTCGTCTGTGAGGTGTTGCAGCATGTCGAGATACAGTACTATGATGGAGAGGGGCACGGCAGCGTGTGCGGGGCCCGAGAGATCAAGCATATGCCAGCTTTAATTAGTATTTAAATATTAAAAATCACTAGTACGTGCTTCCTATCTGTTTCGCGAAATCATCCCACAGCGACTCACCGCTCTCCGCCGGCACGTCCGCGCGCGAGAGCTCCTGCTCGGCCTTGCCCTTGCCGCCGACGACGCGACTGCCGTGCTCGGCGTAGATGCCATCCACGCGCGTCTTCAGGTCGCTGTTCTCCACGCGCAGTTGATCGAGGTCGTGCACCTGCCGCTCGTGCAGGCTCGACGCGGCGACCATCATCTGCCACACCCCGTTGTCCTCGGCCGAGTTCTTGACGAGATTCTCAAGCCCGTCGCGGAAGCCGTCCTTGACCTTGATGTCCTTGGTCTCGACAGCGTCCATCCACTTCGTCATGAGCGTGTCGAGCGCGCTGCGCATCCCGGCCTCCGTCTTCGCGCTCATCTTCTTCGCCCGGGTCTCGGCCTCGAGCAGCTTCGCCATCAGGTCCGTGTTGGTCGTCTCCAGGCCCTTGATGTGCTGTAGGATGTTGCTCATGTCGGTCACGCCCTTCACGGGCTTGTCTGAGGTGCTGCCGTGTGTGGTCTCGGGGAGAGCCTCTGAGCTCATTCTACACACAGCATACCCGAATCTTATATACCGGGGGGCTGCCGACCTGACTTATATCTACACTGTTGTGCCGTTCGGGCCGGAGCCCGCATGCCACGCCCGGCCCAGCTCGGCGTCGACGTCACCGGCCAGGAAGTGCAGCGCGAGGCACATGACGCACACCGCCATCATCCACGAGAGGCCGGCCCGCGTGCGCCGGTCCGCCTGCTCGCGCGCGCCCGAGTCCCGCGTCTGCAGCCACAGCCAGACGAGCGCCAGCGCGCACGCCCCGGCGACCCACGACGCCACCAAGAATATCATCTCCACAGCTGCCCGCCCGCCGGTATATATACCGTGCCGCCGGGCTAATCCACAATGCTCGCCGCAGTCTTCGAGGATCTGAGCCAGGTGAGCGAGCGCATGGAGAGCGTCATCACCTTCACGGTGACCCGCTTCGTCTACACCGTCCTGCTCACGTACATGCGCAACACAGACATCATCATCCTGGGCCTGGTCGGCACTGTCGCGTGCCAGGTCGTCCACGACATACGCCTCTTCCACGCCGACGGCGCGGCGACCCTAATCGCCACCATGTTCGGCCGCCTCAACATGTTCATTGGCAGCCAGGCCCTCATGCACAGCGTCACGCAGAACGAGCTCATCGTCACGCTCAGCCGCAACCGCGACGAGATCCTACTGCACGCCTTCACGGTCACCACCTGCCTGCTCGTCATGATCTCTGTCATCCCCGAGAGCGTCGCGGGCCTCGGCTACGTGCAGCGCTGCATCACGCTGCTGCTCTTCATGTACACCGACGCCACCGAGTACATCGTGCGCTCGCTCGACGTCGGCGTCGCCCCCGCCCTCTGCGGCATCCTCGTCTGCCTCTATGTGCACAGCCACGAGGAGTACGTCGGCACGCTCGGCACCGCTGTATACCTCGTGCGCGCCGTCAACATGCTCTCCATCAACGTGATCCTCGCGCAGATCACCGAGTCCGACGCGGGCTCCGCGAGCCTCGAGATCCGCACCACCATCACCCTCTTCGCGCTCTTCTGCATCGACGCCGCAAGCAAGCTGGTCCCTGCCTTCGCCGAGGTGCGCGGCTACGCCGTCTGGAAGACGGCCTCCCGCCTCTTCGAGGAGTTCAGCGCCACCAGCATCGACCCCGCGCTCACCGTCTACGCGTGCGTCACGCTCATGTGCGCCCGACGCTTCCTCAGGGAGGACACCACCACGCTCATGGAGCTCATGGTGCTCGTTGTCGTCAACATCCTCGCCGACAGCCTCACGTCATACACCTCGGTGGCCGCCTCCGTCACCAGCGTCCTCGTCATGTTCCTCTACATCCTCGTCATCCATCTCTTCTCGAACGTGCCATAAAATGCCTACGCACTATTCTCAAAGTACCCCAATTCAATGGACTTTTACCCCAAGCATATTCCATGGAGACTTTCAGGTTTGCATGTTTGCGTTTATTTACACGTGCAGAAAAATGCATATGCACTTTACCACGCTCATGGAGCTCATGGTGCTCGTTGTCGTCAACATCCTCGCCGACAGCCTCACGTCATACACCTCGGTGGCCGCCTCCGTCACCAGCGTCCTCGTCATGTTCCTCTACATCCTCGTCATCCATCTCTTCTCGAACGTGCCATAAAATGCCTACGCACTATTCTCAAAGTACCCCAATTCAATGGACTTTTACCCCAAGCATATTCCATGGAGACTTTCAGGTTTGCATGTTTGCGTTTATTTACACGTGCAGAAAAATGCATATGCACTTTCGCCAAGGTCGCCCCTTTTTAGACCCCGCCAGTATATTCGTTCTGGCCTAGGGCATGCAAACGGTCACGTCCCCATCGGCATATACCCAGAGTCGCACGTGCAGTTCTCCTCGCTCGTGCTCAGCCGCGGCGACGTGCTGTCGAGCGGGCACTTCACTTGCACCTTGTCCCCCGTGCAGTACGAGCCCGACGTGCACTCGTTACACACCGTGTCCTGCCAGAAGCCCGGCAGGCACACGCAGTCCTGCGCCTCGTCCGACCCCGCTGGCGACGTCGAGTTCGCCATGCACACGCCGTCCGCGACCCCGACCCCGCAGTATCTGCCAGCCGGGCACAACACGCACGCCCCCCCGTCCGGCCCCGAGAAGCCCGCGTTGCACTGGCAGGCCGTTGCTGCTGTGCTCTGTACGGGGGAGTTTGAGTTTGCTGGGCAGGTTGTGCAGCAGTTGACTTTTACGTTTTTCAGGTTATAATTAGCAAATGAATTTGTTGTATAACCAGAGAGAGTGCCATCCCACATTCTGCTCACTGTTGTAGCATCCAACACAATATTATTAGCAGTGGTCAAATATTTATCTGTGGAACTCGGTGTTGTAGATATTTTAGCATTAGCGATAGTCACACCCTGCATTTTGTAATGCGGAGGCTGTCGTATAATGAATATAACGAAGCCAGCGATTGTAGTGTGGCTATGGACAATGGCTTGAAATTCAAGACCAGCACCTATAGCAGTGCCAAACACTGCCCCTGATATCACACAAGAACTCGTACTTTCCACCGGCCCGACTGTCTCCTTGAACTTGCCGACGGGGCACTGCGCGCAAGTCCCCGTCGCAGTCACGGTGCCTGTGAAGCCTGGTCTACACAAGCAAGCCTCAATCAGCGTGCTGCCCGCCACCGCGACGGAGTTGGCCGGGCACAGCTCACACCGCATACTCCCCAGCCCCGTCTTGTAGAACCCAGTACCACACTGCTCGCAACCCCCCGCGTTCGTCACGCCCGTGAAGCCCGCATTGCACAGGCACGTGGCTATACGGTATCTGAGGGAATATACAGCGGGGTGCGACGAGTTCTGGGGGCACGCGACGCACGACGCATTGCCGACATACGACTTGTAGGAACCTGAAACGCACGCCACGCATCCTGACACCGCTGCTGTGAATCCGTCCCGGCACAGACACTCGTCTCTCGACACGGAGCCAGGGAGCGATCTCATGTTGCTGCCGCAGGACCCACACGCCGCACTCCCGACCACACCCTTGAAGCTGTCAGCGCCACATACAGCACACCCAGAGCCCGTGCGCCCGTGCTCACACACACAATCCCCGGCCGTCGTTGCGCCCGGTTCAGAGGTCCGGCCGGCCAGACACGCAGTGACCCGGCCGACGAAGATGTCCAGGTTGGGCACTGCTGTCACGCTCGCAGTGGCACTGTGCACCGTCAGTGTGGCCAACACACAAGCCACAACCACCACCCTACGCATTACCCGCTACACCCCGCGCCTAAATACACACATGACAAACAGACTCTGATGCAAGCAACAAAAATAAATAGCCAGTGGCCCGCGCCCGGCCCTGTCGCTGCGTATATGACCAAGCCCGGCGAGGGCATGTCTGACGACGCGGAGCAGCCAGTGAGCATCCTACGGATCCCGAGATGCAGGCACCACCCCTGCGTATGTCTCCTCGCATTCGTGGTCATCTTCAAACTACTGACCGACGTCGTCCTCGAGATGCTGATCATCGACAACGAGATAATGCGGCGCTGGGCCCGGGATCCCGACGAAACGTATGGCTTCCTCGCAGTGGTCTCCGACGCCCCGTTTCGCAACCAGTCACTCGCTATTTCGTTATAATAAACACTCGTTTCCGCAAACACCCGGGGCGTCACATTTAAGGCTGTGCAGCCCAGTGGTAATGCGCCACCCCCTGCGGCCGTGCGACGGCAGCCCCGCGCTCGAGTGCGAGCTCGGCAACGGCGGCTGGTGTGCGATCATGCAGACAGGCGTCGACGACGCACAGCTGGCGGGCGTGCCCGCCTCCTGGTCGGTCGCGGGCGCGTCCTACAACCACATCACGCTGCCGTGCTCGCACGCGTTCCACGTCAGCGCGCTGGCCCTGCACTTCTCCGTGTCAGACATGCGGTGTCCCGTGTGCCGCGAGGGCCCCCTGGCGCGGCTGTGCCCGTCCTCGATCCCGGACGGCATCCGGCACCTCTTCACAGCAGAACACGACTTGATCGAGACGCGGGCCGCCGCCTTCGATGTCGCGCACAGCGCGTGCAGACTCGGGGCGTTCGCGCATGCTCTCTACACTGGCATGCGTCTGGTCGCCGAGGTCTTCCCCTCCGGGAGCATGAGCCACAAGTTCACGCGCTTCTGCTCCCCCGTGGTCTGCCACCCCGCTCGCGGCGCCGAGCGCCGCTACAGCGTGCACCACTCCTTCCAGCGGCACGTGCACACGCACATGGCATCCATTCGCAGCGGGACCGTGCGCTTCATGTTGAGCGGGCATTGGCACTGCTTTGGCACCGTGCGGTCCCCGTTATTCTTCTTCGACGGCTCGGCGCGGTGGAACTACAAGGCCCGGCTGCCCATCGTGCAGTTTCCGCACTGCCACGTCATCGGCTTTGTCTCGCTCACACACACGTCGGACAGGGACGAAATCCATGTAGGCTTCGAGGACGCCGAACTCGCCCGTATGCATGAGAGCGCAGCGTGACGAATTCGCATATTGTGGCCAGGCCGGCGTATTAAAGAACACAGGTCCAGTAGCCAATGCACGGGTCGCTGCTCGAGACACACGACACGACAGGACCCAACCCATACTGCATTGAACCGGATGTCTCGGACTACATGGTGCCGCACGAGGAGGGCATGACGTTTGGCGTGACGGGTGTGCAGAAGTACATACGGCCCGGTGCTCTCGGCCAAGTGGCAAAGGATGGCCACACACGACATGAATACCGGGAGACGCCTATCGAAGATTACAAGAAGAAGATTTACGGGTTCTTACTGAACGAAGAAAAACTGCCCCCTGCAAGCATACAGGCTGACTTGACAGGAGCCAAGAGTTTCAGCATAGGAAGGGACACCGAATTTCTGTGTCAGAATATCAGGTTTTTCACAAATCACCTCAAGGACCCCAACGACCCTACAAAGACCCGGAAGCTCACCATCACCGACGCAGGGTGCGGCTGTGCGGGCGACAGCATGCAGTTCTTGGTGGCGGAGTACAGAGACCCTGCAGACCACGACACGGCCCCGGAGCGCATCTTCAGCAAGGTGACCGGCATCGACATACACAAGGGACGAAAGGAAATGGCAGCGGCTAATTTCGAGACCGTGGAGAGAGTGTACGAAACAAAAGGCAAGGTGAAGTGGGAAGTGATTCTAGGGAACTACAAGGACTTCATACATGACTTGCGACAGGACATTGTGTACATCGACCCGCCGTGGCTGGGCAAATCAGGAGAAACAATGGTACACGAAGAAGTCTTCATGTGGTTGGACGACAACGAGACTCAGGACAAGACCCTCGGGGTCGATGGCATAATCAAAGCGCTCGTCGACCAGAACGAGGCCATGCATGGCGACGACGAGCAGTACAGAACCAAGATGCTCGTTGTCAAAACCCCTCCACACTGGAGATGTCAAATGTTAAACAGAACACGCAACACCCCGGGCGTGTTCAAGGGCATACGGATACTCGCCCAGAAGTACGATTACTGGATGTTCTGTCTGTGCAAAATCGACTCCGATGCCATCGCCCAGATCAAGTGCAAATACACAAAAATAGAGGGCTTCCAGTCGTGGCAGCAGCAGGAGGCCAAACTCAAGGAGTGGTTTCCCGGGTTCGAGGACGGCGAAGCATTTGAAATAACACCAGAGAAACCGATATTCCTGCAAGACTTCTGGCAGAACGCGGACGACGGAGACGACCAGGACGACGATAAATGGCACAATAACTACGTCCTGAACTACGTCGCGGAGAATCTGCACGAAAACGTGAGTCTCTTCAACGGGGAGCGCAAGCTGCTCGAGAGTTCACTCTTCACAATCATATACGGTCTCAAGCGCATCCAGGAGGAGATGACCACGAACGCAGCATTCGCACCAGAGAAGGTCACGTGGCCTTACATCCTGAAGAGTACGATCGTGCTGTACATTGGCGCTGCGGGGATGAGTGCACATACACATCACTTCAACGAGCTGCTCAAGTTCATCCCGGACGTGCACTTCGCGTGTTACGACATCAGGCAGCTCAACACCGAGGTGCCGGAGGAACTGAAGAGCAGGATCACTATTTTCCACAAGCTCTTCACCCACATCGATCTGCAGCGATGGATCGCCTTCGCCAACCAGTACACCAACAAGCCCATCATCGTCATCAGCGACATACGCAGCGACTGGTCGCAGGCAAAGAACGAGATGGACGCCGGCACGAACGTGGCGCGCATGAAGATATACAATCTGAAAGAGGAAATGAACCGGTATAAGGAGGACTCACCGCAGTATAATTGGACGCTCACCAACAGCCAGACGCGCACGGAGATCAACGAGCTGTTCGAAGAAAACAGGGTCATCTCCGAGTGGGTCGACGACACGGTCGAGAAAGACAACTTTGTGCAGTGGATGTGGTGCTACAAACTGCAGAAATATTCCAAGTCGTGTCCCATTTTTAGCGCCAAAACGAGAGAGCCATACCAGACGGCCAAACACAGCAAAGACGTGTACAAGCACATGCCCGGGGGGGAGTTCATGCAAACCCATTCGTTGGAAAATAGCACAGAAACACGCACAAACATAACGAACGAGGGGTTCAGTTTGAGTTTGCCGAAGCCCACGAATGTAACCAATTTGAATACAGGAAAGGCCTACAAAGTTGACATAGCTAGGTTGACTACAAAGGAGTGTATCAGACGTCACTTCCGATCGTTTGGCAGCGCGGACTCGTTCGCGTCAGAGCGAATCAATTTTGCCAAGGACGCACCCGACGCCGACGCAGGCGAGGCCTACGCAACCCTTCCGGAAAGAAGCGTACACTTACACGACATGAAACTCGCATGGTACAATAACCAACGTCTACACAATCCTTCAGCAGACTACAAAATTCGGTATATGTGCAGTGTGTGGCAGGACGAACTCATACGAGACACGGTCACGTCATCCGTCACGCCACGATTCAACCTAGACGATTGGTTCTATGAAAATGATGATGCCATTGCCAAGAAAAACGAAGACAATATAAACAGGTTTAATAGGTCGAAACAACTGTTCAATTTAAATGAAATGATTCGATGGGACGACGTCAACCGCATCACCATTGAAATTAGACACATCAAGAGGCCCAAACATATGTCTTATCACTTCATTATCGATTGGCTCAAATCCTTCAGTGCCATGAAACGCTATGAAGAACACATACTGAAGCAAACTAGAATATGGGACACCTCACGTGAGTCTCTGGAAACGCTCCTGATACTGAACATAAACATGCGACTCGATCCCACAGGTACAACACTAGCAATAAACGATTACACTTCTCCGTATAACACCGATTTCGAGCTTCTAAAAAATGGGAAATTTATTCTCGGCCAGCTTCGCTTGAACATAGTGAATCCGTACGCGTGCAATTTATACAAAAAGATAACGCTGCAGAATCGTTACGACAAAATATTGCGTCTCGTTGAACTAACACGTGACGAAGATGACAATCATCTAACGTTCATGCCTGGCTCGTATTCGCCACAAGTCGAAAATTTCATATACGAAAGATTGCAAGCACAAAGATACACAGACAACCCAATCAACATAGGCATAGATTGGTTCTGTTACTGGCTACAGCCCTTGCTATTCGACATTGACAACAGCAATGCGAACAACGAAGCCACTGTTGCACAGATAGTCCAAGCGACCGAACCCTTCATGACTTGGTGCGGCAGCTCGAGGGGGTATTGTCTGGACGTGTACAAGAGTGATATACACTCCGATCGAAGGAAACTTGATACACAGATATGGCCAATGGGTAAGCCAATATTGTATCACGCATGTGAAAAGGGGAGTTTGTCAATGCTCAAGTTCTGTGTACATGGTCTCGGAAAGATTCATATGAAGATGAAGGTAGACACCCCACGACGGCGGATTAGAGTAAACCAAAAATACATTGTTTACGAAATTGAAAATTACCCCATCAACACAGCAGCATTCTTCGGGCACGTGCATATCGTGGAATATCTACTCGAAGAATGCAATGCAAGCACCACATTTACGAATCAATGGGAGGAGACCCCGTACCGCAGCGCACACTGGGCGTGGAATGAATACAGAGTATCAGACCCGGAAAGATCAGCAAAATGTTACGCTTGCATGACTGTCATAAGGGAATATATCGACGACCAGAGACAACACGAAACACACAAACAACTTCAAATCGATTTTGAACGAGCACAGTTCTTGAGTGGCGAGAGAAAGGCGGCCTATATCCTGGCGCATCCTATACTGTCGACGATATCGAATGATTATACCTTATTCATCGAAGACCGCTTCAGGGGGCTACACTCATTCTGGTTGCAGGGCATACTCGACGAAACAGACCTATCCTATTTTGAGTCTCTCGAATCGCTCACCAATTCACTTCGATTTAGATACATAGACACGTAATCAGTATAAATTTAATAAATAACTCAAAACACTGCATCAGCCCCGGGGCATATCGAAGCAGCTCCACACGTCCTCCTTCGGCGTCTTGAAGACGACGCCCCCGCCGTCGGCCTGGTACGCGGAGATGTGGCAACCCTCGCGCGCGCCGCGGCGCACGAGCGAGATCTCGAGCAGGCGCTTCTCACCGGCCTTGAGCCGGTCGTCCGAGTGCTGCACGTCGACGGAGTAGCCGAGCGAGAGGTCCGCCGCGATCCCGTCGCGCACGAAGCCGCTCGCGATGCTGCCCTCGACGGTGCTCTCGTCGACCTCCATCACGCACTGCAGCGCCCCGCGGCTGTCGAGGAAGCTGCTCACGACGCGCCCGATCTCGAGCCCCGTGTGCTCGGTCTTCACGGGCACGCCCCGCAGCCGCCCCTCCCGCACCAGCGCCTGCAGCTCCTCCTGCTTGTAGTAGAGTCCGTTGTAGGTCGCGGCCTCCCCCGACGGATTGCACGTGCCGATCAGCAGCATCCGCCGCGGCGCCCGGACCGCTATATACAGCGGGCTGGGCTTCTTTGGGATTTTCTGAATGTGGGCGACGGACGCTTCAAATAAGCCTGTATTTCGTATATATACAGCCTATTCTGAACAATTCGTGTGGACCTCAGACTAAAAACGCGAGATCACCGAATTCACTTGCCTGCCTTGATTATATACCGATTATAAACACGTTCAAATATAGTGTTCATAATCGCCTGTTTATGTACGTCTCAGGCTGAATCCAAACAAACAATCACTGATGGTCCGAGGTTTTCACCACAAATGGGTAGACCACTTTACACTCGAAAAAAAATATAATTATTTATAAACATATAATTATATAATTATAAATTTTCGAGTGTAAAGGGGGGGGGGCACTTGTGGCGAAAACCTCGGACCATCAGTGATTGTTTGTTTGGATTCGGTCAGGAATGAACATAAACAGGCGATTATGAACACTATATTTGAACGTGTTTATAATCGGCATATAATCAAGTCAGGTATATGAATTCACTGATCTCGGTTTTTTAGTCTGAGGTCCGCATGAATTGTTCATAATGGGCGGTATATGAACATATACAAGCGATTGTGAGCACTGTAATTTCAATGTATATAGATAATAAAATGTTTCAAATAAGCCTGTATTTCGTATATATACAGCCTCTTCTGAACAATTCGTGTGGACCTCAGACTAAAAACGCGAGATCACCGAATTCACTTGCCTGCCTTGATTATATACCGATTATAAACACGTTCAAATATAGTGTTCATAATCGCCTGTTTATGTACGTCTCAGGCTGAATCCAAACAAACAATCACTGATGGTCCGAGGTTTTCACCACAAATGGGTAGACCACTTTACACTCGAAAAAAAATATAATTATTTATAAACATATAATTATATAATTATAAATTTTCGAGTGTAAAGGGGGGGGGGCACTTGTGGCGAAAACCTCGGACCATCAGTGATTGTTTGTTTGGATTCGGTCAGGAATGAACATAAACAGGCGATTATGAACACTATATTTGAACGTGTTTATAATCGGCATATAATCAAGTCAGGTATATGAATTCACTGATCTCGGTTTTTTAGTCTGAGGTCCGCATGAATTGTTCATAATGGGCGGTATATGAACACATACAAGCGATTGTGAGCACTGTAATTTCAATGTATATAGATAATAAAATGTATTAAAATAATTAAATAAGACGAATCCGTCCGGAATATAGATAAAGAAGCCTATGTGGGCCGCATTCCTGGCGTTGCCAGGCGAGAGTGTATGTCGAGACACCTAGTTTCCTAGTCTAAGCCAACCCTGAAACGGTTCCCTTCACTTCCTTTGAAACAACATCCACTGCATTCTGTGGGATTCTGTCTATCGCGTTTCTTATGAAGTCCACTAGCGCGCTGTTTTCCGTCCACGGCAGGAGCTTCCGGCAACTTCGCAGAGCCACCCTCGCAGTTGACTGCATCCCAGGCATCATCCTCCTCCTTCTTGACACGCAGACCCTCGGCATTCTGTGGCCACTCCATCCATAGATTCCGCGCACGCTCATCAGACATTATCTCGTGAAACTTATCAACGCTGTCGACGGCATGTTTTTCAAATGTATTAGAATACCAGAATATCTGTGCATTTACGACGGCGAGGGGGCCAATCCAGAACCCCAGAAACTTCAATTGTCCGGAGAAGTTGCCTACGCCAGGAGGTGGATTTACAACCCTGACGTGCATATACATATCTTTCAAGGCTGTGTAGCGGGTTTGTATCAGGAGTTCCCAGAGGTCTTTATTGTCACCTGCCTCCTGTCGCTGCTCGCGAAACTGACTGATGTTCCCGAGACTGGCGTCTTGGGGAGGGAGCGCAGGCCATGACAAATATATAGTCCGCATCGACGATGGTAAGTGCAAAAAGACATCTGTCAAGTCTTTTACATTCCGGATAGGTATGTTCACAATTCCAAATGCAGGCTGTGATTGCCTTCTTTGTACGGAGTAGTGAATGACGACTCCTTGTCCGTCAATCTTCGTGCATAATTCTTCAAGAGTTCCAACAAATACATTGTAGTCTGGAAGTGGTGGGAGCTTCTTGAGCACGTCTCTGGGCGGGTTCGTGAGCCACATGGTGTATATCATCATCGATTTGTTTATAGGGATATTTTTTGAGATCTTGAGAACATCATCGCACTGCATCTTCTTGCTTTGATGAAACACTTATCAGGGTAGTTATATATAGAGGGGTCTGTTTTTTACAGGGCGTTTATTGACTTATTATGCGTCAACCGGCACCGCGTGCGGGCGCACGGCGTGGAACTCGGACGACGTGACGAGCGTGGCGTCGATCTCGGCCGACTCGAGGATGGGGGTGAGGGGCAGGCCCGCGGCGACCTCGGCCCAGGTGGCAGGGTCTTGATCGGACTCGACGGGCGCGGCGACTGGCGGGGTGGGGGCTGGTGGGGCGAGGGCTGTCATGGAGTTGTGGTGCGGGGGCGTCAGCATGAGCGAGTAGGCGTCGTCCTCGTCGTTGAGCAGCATGTCCATCTCGCGCTGCAGGTCGGTCTCGTCGGAGGCGTCCTCGCCCGTGAAGGAGGTTGCGAGGGAGGACTGGATGGAGGAGGCGTCCTGGGTGCTCTCTTCCATGTCGAGCATCATCTCCTCGACGGAGTCGAGGGACTTGTCGAGGCCCATGGCCTTGAGGACCTGCGAGGTCTCGCGCACGGAGCTCATCACGCTCTGGTTGAGCTCGCTGGAGGCGAGGGTGTCCATGTGCTGCTCGAGGGCGGCACGCTTCTTGATGGCAGCGGTGAGCTTCATGCGCTTGGAGCGGCTGCTGCAGAGCAGGGCGTTGAGTGTGTTTTTCGTCTTGGGGTTGTGGGTCTGTTTGACTTTTTGGGCAATGGCAGAGAGCTCGCTCTTGAGTATCATTTCGTTTTTCTGTATTTCTTTTATTGAGGTTTCTAACATGAGCTTGGCCTTCCTGGCCTGGTCGACGATGGGCGCGCCGCGCACCACGCCCATGAAGCGCAGCCACGTGGTCGCGAGCGAGTTGTGCGCGACCTCGTTGCAGCCAGGCATTGCGCGCCCCATGTCGGGGGCTATATACGGGCCGTGGGCATGTTGTCGGTTCTGCCGCCGTCACGGGCCGGTTCTGCAGCGGTCACGTGTACCTGTCGATGACGTCGACGACCTCGCGGAAGATGGGCTCGTAGAGGGCCTCGATGCTCGTGGTGAGGGGCAAGGGGCGCTCGAGCGTCATGAAGAGGTTGATGCTGCCGTTCTTGTTGATGTTGACGAGCAGCGACGCGGGGAGGTGGTCCGTGATCACGGACCCGGCGCCGACGCAGGCCGGCCGGACGCGCGAGAGGCGCATGCTCTTCATGTAGGCCTGCTCCTCGGAGAGCAGGTCCACCGCGCACTCCCAGCGGGCGTCCTTTTTCATCATGTAGTCGACGAAGGTACAGAGCACGTTGACGGGGTGCGCGAGACGGACGTTGCCGACCAGCATGTGTACCGTGGCGCTCTTGACAGCCTCGGGGTCGAAGGCGTGCTCAATGCATTGCAGGATGCGCGCGGTGTCGTGCCCCCCCCGGAAGAGCGTGTTGGTGCGGCTGCGTGTGGTGATGAGGTTGCAGTCAGCGCTGTAGAGCGAGTCGGAGCACCCGAACTCGTTCTTGGTCTCGGTGACGAGCGCCCGCACGCCGTGGCGGTAGAACTCAGGGTGCGCGTAGTGCACGATCTTGCCACATATGTTGGTGAAGCGGAAGGCGCGCCCTGCCTGTGTGTGCGCGCCGGGATCGACGCACACGGAGCTGACAGAGCTGCCGAAGCTGCAGGCCGTCTCCTCGCAGAGCGCGGAGAGCCCCGACAGCATACCCATGAGCGAGGGCGCCTCGAGATGCCGCGCGATCGCCGCGCCGTTGTCCGTCGAAACACGCACCCGGTACGAGGGCATGGCGTTTCAATGGCTAGAAAAGGCGGATACGTTTCCTTTTATAGAGGTACTCATCAGCGATGCTTCCGTGCACCATGTTCGTGCGGGGCACGAACTCTGCATCAGCGAACGCCAGGGTCTGGCCCTCGAGCAGGCGCTCCCTGTTGAGCGAGCCCTGGGTGCCGACAGAGAACTGCAGGACCGCGTTGGTGTCGACGCATCGGGCTACAAATGCAGAGGACGCGGTTATTTTTATCAATTGCACCTGCATATGAGCGCCGTGCGGCGTGCGGCCTCGCTCAGTTGCTTTTGCAAGAATGCGGCTGATCGACACAGGGCGGGGCAAGCTGGTCATGCTGCCCGGCACGGCGTGTGTGACTGAGGCCTTCGTGGCAGGGCTGATGCAGGCCCACGTGCGTGTGGACGGCACGGTCGAGACGCTCTGTCTAGACTTTGCCGGCGAGAGCGTGCCGCTGTGTGACGCGGCCGAGCTGCGGCTCGCAGCCGTGCTGCTGTGCGCATACCACAACAGCTTGGTGCGCCAGAACATCGAGGTGCGTAAACTGTGTGTGTGGTGATATAAGACGACGCCCTGGCGTTGCCAGATGCAGGGCGAGATGCACGCGTTCATGGAGAAGGTGTCTAAGCTGCGCTCAGAGAGCCTGCGGGTGGGGCTGCTCGCGAGCTTGCGCGCCGCCAACACCATCGAGAAGAATGAGTTCGCAGACAGCATCGAGTCGCCAGACACCGCGCTGTGGAAGCTGGCCGTCGTCTCGATGCTGGTCAACGACGGGCTCATTGTCTTCAGCACGGTAGAGGGAGACAGCGACGCAGAGCACATCCAGAGCGACATCTCGGTGCAGCAGTTGGAGCAGCTGCGCGCGAGCTGCGGTGCGCAGGAGCAAGACGACGCCGCCTCGGAGTTCGAGCGGCAGCTGGAGCAGCTCGGCATGGAGGAACTCGGCGTGGATGACTGACTCTGTGTGTGTGTAGGTAGGAGGAGACACTTACGAACCCTATGAAATCGCAGACGCAGACAACGACGCCGCGAGCGCAGTCAGCGACTCCGACGAGGGCTCCGCCGAAAGCGACGGGTGCATGAACGAGGAGCTCGGCGTGCACTTGGACGAGATGGGGTACGAGACCGGGCACTGACACAGATGAAACGGACGAAATTTCAATACATTTAATAAACACAGTTAGAGCGAAACAGCGGCACACCGCCAGTCTCATATCTGACCACAGACCAACAGTAACAACCACACGATGTCCATGTTCGCCATAAAAATCAGCGTCAGTTCGTGCATAATGTCCCCGAGACCCATATGCAATAAAACGACTGGTGGGATGAATTCGTCCTCGTTCATATGCATGGCAAAGAGAAAGGGGTATCCAATGCCTTGCCAGCGAGGCGCCTCGGGGGCATGGTCGGTCTCATCGTCGCCGGTCTCCTCGTCAGTATCTGCAGGTAAATCGAACCAGAGCGCTGCCATCCAGTCTGGCTTATGGTGGCCAGATACAGACACGTCTTTTATACCCGGAACTATACTGCGGACGTGCCCGGATGCATCACTGATGTGTTTTTTTTTGTTGTATTTGAGCCTGGTGCACACAAGACGATGCGGCGCTGTCTCACAGCTGATGGTGCGTCAGCAGTGCCCTCCCTCGCTGCGCAAGTACGGGTTCTGCGGGACCCTGGCCATGATATACGCGGCCCGGCTGCCCATCCCCTCGAGCCAGGACAAGCTGAAGGCGTTCCTGCAGGAGATCAAGGGCATCCTGGCAATGGGCAAGGGGAAGTGGGATAAGACAGCCCCGAAGACTACAGGAGCCATCTCCCTCGAGCATACGCTGCAGCTACTGCAGCACTACAACACGTGTGATTTCGAGACGACCAAGTACTCTGGGTGTGCGGGGGAGCCGACAATGAAGAAGTGGCTCAAGACGGCGGGCGCCAAGTCGTCGTATATCGTTCACACCACAACACACGCCGTCTTCGTCGAGATTGGGGCCGTCAAGAGCAAGTGGCGCATCTACGACCAGGGGGGCGTGTACACCAAGACCAGCGGCATGTTCCTCGAGAAGAAGGGGGGCTACGGAAACAGGAAGATCCGGGCGGTGGTCAAGATCACCTACCGCGATTGAATTTCGATCTGTAATAAAATTGAGTGCCGTGCTACTTGAAACCCCTGATCTGTGTGTATATAACCCGCAGTCTGCACCTGCAAATGCGTGTGGCGTGTGTCTTGTCTCTCCTGGCGTGCTCGCTATGCCCGGCCAAGGCCTTCCACAACGTATACTTCGACGGAATGCAGTGCGTGCGGTGCAACGCAAGCTACTACTGTCCGGGGAGGGACAGGATACCCTGTCCCGCTAACAGCCTGTCGAGCGGCACTGACATCGCCAGCGGCATAGATGACTGCGTGTGCATAGCAGGCTACCTGCGCACCGGAGACGTGTGCGTGCAAGGCGAGGCGGGCACTGGGTACTACGAGGACGGCAGCTTCGTGTCGTGCGCGGCGAACAAGCGAACCTATGTCGAGCTGCCCGGGTCAGTGGACTTGTGCGTCTGCGTGCCCGGCTTTCGCACCAACGCGCTCGGCGTCTGCGTCGAGTGCGCGCCTGGGTCGTACTCGGAGTCGGCCAACTCGACCGAGTGCCTGGATTGTCCCGCGCTGAGCTCGCAGGTGGTCTTGGGCAGCAGCAGAGTGACTGACTGCGTGTGCAACGCGGGTGCGTACCTGTCGTTGGTCTCGGTGGATTCAGTGACCTGTGCGGCGTGCGTGGGGGGGACCGCGAAGGCCGGGGTGGGCAACGGAGCGTGCGCCACGTGTGCCAACAACACGTTCTCCAACGGCACTGCGGCGACGGCGTGTCTGAGCTGCAAAGCGCAGTCGGTGGCGCTGGGAGGGAGCGACTTTCAGGACGACTGCCTGTGCTTGCCGGGGTACCAGGACAGCGGGGGCGTGAGCTGTGTCGCGTGTGGGTGGGGAAAGTTCAAAAACGTCACTTCCAATAATCAGTGCGACGCATGTGAGACGGGTAAAATGCAGTCCAGTACAGGGAGAACATTCTGCGCTGACTGTTTTGCAAACTCCAATTCCGAAACTTCCAGAAATTTTTGTAGGTGTAACCCTGGCTATTCGTCGAATCCTCCCGGGACTGGTGGGTCTCGTCCATATTGTGAGGAATGTGCAGCGAACACATACAAAGTTGGCAGTAATCAGAATCAATGTCTGCAGTGCGGCATTTTCATGCAGTCGCTGCCAGCCTCGGGCCTGCAGAGCCAGTGTCTGTGCAACAAGGGGTACCACTTCACGGGCTCTTATGCCACCTGCACCGCGTGCGGGGCGGGCACGTACAAAGACAGCATCCAAAACAATGGGATCAGTGACTGCACCTCCTGTCCTGCCAGCTCTTTCTCCCCAAGTATCAGCACACACCTGGGCAACTGCACGTGCAACGCTGGCTTCTCACGAAACTACGGCACAGCAGCGTGTGACGTCTGTGCGAGAGGGACCTTCAAGGCGGGGCAGGGAAACGAGCCCTGCCAGGACTGCGGGGTGGGCAAGTACAATCCACACCTCAACGCGACCAAGTGTCTCGACTGCTATGACAACTCGGCCTCGCTGGCGGGCAGCGACGCGCTGGCGGACTGTGTGTGCGATCCGGGGCACGTGCTATTTGACGACAACTGCTGGGGGTGTGAAGTGGGCAAATTCGACAACGGCGAGACGGAGCAGTGTTCGGACTGTGTGGGGGGCACGTACACGGACCAGCCCGGGCGCAGTGTGTGTGCTGGCTGTGGGTCTGACTCAGCCTCACACGACACGCCGCACGTGGCCTGCCAGTGCAACCAGGGCTTCTTCCTCGACGGGGGGTGTGTGGGATGCGCGGCAGACTTTTACAAGGATTTTACTGGCAACCAGGCCTGCGTCGCGTGCCAGCCAGACTCGCAGTCTGCCGGCACGGCCACGTCGCAGAGTGACTGTGTGTGCAACAAGGGCTACCACCAGGAGGGCTTGAGCACGTGTGCTGCCTGTGCAACAGGCACGTTCACAGACACCCTGGATGCGGCTGTGTGTGTGGGGTGTGGGTTCGGTAAATACACCAACACCGTGGGGCAGTCTGTGTGCGCGTCATGCTGGGGTAACTCGGGGCACGACAACACACACACGGGCTGCCTGTGCAACGGTGGCTACACTCGCGGAGACGGCGACTCGTGCGCACCGTGCGGACAAAATAAATTCAAGGACGAGCAGAGCAACGCTCTCTGTAGCGACTGCCGGGACAATTCAGAGTCCACGCCCGGAGCAGTGAATGCCAACGACTGCAAGTGCGTCGCTGGCCGCTTCCTGATCGAGGCCGTGTGCGAGCAGTGTGCCACCGGCTCCTTCAAGGATCACGTCGGAAACGCGATATGCACGCAGTGCGAGACCTCCTTCAGCACGAGGGACCCCGGCAGCACGGCAGAGGCCCTATGCGTGTGCCCCCCCGGACGCTACAAAGACGTACTGTGCGAGGCGTGTCCCGAAAACCACGTCAAGCCCTCGTTCTCGGACGAGGCTTGCACCCCGTGCCGCAGGAACAGCACGCTGCCTGCAGGCGCTGTGGCAGACGCGCAGGCCCGGTGTGAGTGCAACCCGGGGTTATATGAATCAACTGACGCGAGCGGCGAACTGGCCTGCGTCCCCTGCCCTGTCGGGACGTTCGCGGCGGCCCCCGGCAGCGCCGAGTGCTTGCCGTGCGAGTCCGACACGTTTTCTGGCACAGGCAGCGCCGGGTGCAAGCCGTGTGGTGAATTCGCATCGACGCACGGGGAGTCGGGCAGCGCGGCTTGTCAGTGTGTGGTCGGGTACGTGTGGGTGGACGGCCCCGAGTGCGAACTGTGCGCGACCGGCAAGTTCAGGGATGACTACACGAATACGCATTGCTCGCCGTGCCAGGCGTGCGGCAGCGGCGAGCAGGTGCTGTTCGCCTGCAACCAGGAGTACAATATCGTGTGTGGCCCGTGTATGGCGTCCAGCTCCACACTTGGGCTCGAGCGGACCGAGCAGGGTCTGTGCAACTGCGACGTTGGGTTCGAGCTTGTGGGTGGGGCGTGTGTGCAGTGTCTCGCCGGCAGCTTCAAGGGCAACACCAACAACTCGCTTGCGTGCGAGTCCTGCGCGCCCTTCACGTTTGTCGCCTCGCAGCGGGCCTCAGCGTGTGCCCCCTGCCGAACCGACTGTGCCAGCGAGGGTGTGCGGAGCTACGTGAGTGTCGAGTGTCCCGCCACCACCGACATTACGTGCTCGGTGTGCTCGGTGTGCGGGCCCGGGAGCTTCAACAACCCGATCTGTGGCCCCGGACACGCCAACAACCGCCAGGACTCGGTGTGCACGCTCTGTGAGCCCGGGACCTTCTGCCCGGGGGACGGGGGACAGCTGACGTGCACCAGCAACTCGAGCAGCGCCGAGGGGAGCGTGGGGGTGCTGGACTGTGTGTGTCTCCCGGGCTTCTACAAGGACGCGGGCGAGTGTGTACTCTGTCCATTGAACGACTATTGCTACAACAACATACAGAACGACTGTCCGCTACACTCACAAACGCTGCAGAAGGGATCCGGCACGGTTGCTGACTGCCTCTGCCGCGGCGGGTACTACCGGAACGTGACGCTGTATGAGGTCATATGCGAGCTCTGCACCGTGAACGACTACTGCTTCGATGACAACCGCATCGACTGCCAGGACGACCTGATGACGTCCCCACACGGCTCCTCTCTTGCGAGTAACTGCACGTGCGCGTCGGGCTACTACAACAACGAGGACGATACCGAGTGTCTGGCGTGTGGCACTGACAATTACTGTCTGGACGGGGTGAAGACTCCATGTCGCGTAGACGAATGGACACAGGGCGACAGTTTGAGCGATCAGTGTTTGTGCCGACCGGGGACTTACCCCGACGATAACGGGTGGTGTGTGTCGTGCTCCAACAAACAATTCTGTGAGGGTGACAACACAGCGTCTGAGTGTCCGGCGCACAGCACCACGAGCGGGCTGGCGGCGTCGCACGTCTCCGACTGTCTGTGTGACCCCGGCTTCGGGTTCAGCGGGCCCCCCGCTAGCTGTGTAGAGTGCGGGGGCGGCACGGTCAAGGTGCTGTCGGGCAACGAAGCGTGTGCTGCGTGCGCGCCGTGCGGACAGTCTAAGTTCTTATTCGCTGTGTGCATCCCGCACATCGACAACGTGTGTAATGCCTGCAACGGATGCCTCACCGACGAAAGGTACACGAGCAGTCTGTGCATGGAAACACAAGACGCGGTATGCTCGGACTGTGTGTTGTGTGTGCCTGGCATCCAATATGAATACCGCGAGTGCGAAGACGGTGATAACCGGGTGTGTCTGCAGATAGAGAAGAGTTCTGACATATGTGAGGTGGGTCAGTATAGAGGTGGCCACACCGCGACCCACGACAGCGTGTGTCTGCCGTGCATGTATCTCGACCGCTTATTCGAGGGCCAGAAGATGCACGTGGCCGCGTCGCGGGGCCAGCGGTACAACGACGCATACAGCTGTAACGTGACGTGTCTGGGCAACTCGAGGCTCGTCGACGTGAGCAACCAGGCGCTGGGCTGTGTGTCCTGCGAGATCGGGAACGTGTTGCTGAAGGTCTTCAGCACGCTCTCAGACAGCTGCCACTTCGAGTGTCGCGCCGGGTACACGCGGGTCACGATGCCCGACGGCTCGGAGGACTGTTACGACCCGGTGCTGCACTCCAGCGTGGTGAACGAGTTTTCACACAACTTCTCCGTGACGGACTTCTCGCGGACCGGGGACGCGAGCGTGTTCCGGATCCTGCACCGGGACGTGGGCTTCTTCATGATTGTGGTGGGGCGGCACCCCCCCGTCAACTGCCGCTACTCCTGCTGTTTCGAGGACCTCTGGCTTGTCTCGTCCCTGCATATGATGGGCCTCGAGGAGTGGCCGACAGCGTGCAGACCCCGCGCGACGCTGGTGCACGTTGCGGTGGGCAGCGTGCTCACCTTCACGGTCCCGGACGCCATCCTGGAGGACGTGGCGCAGTGTGTGTGGTCCGGCGTGAGCCGGGATTGTGTGATGCGGGTCTCGCTGGTCGACATACACACGCACCGGGTCTCCAGCCGCAGTCTCAGCGTGCGGACCACGCACTCAATGTCGTACATGTTCTCGAGCAACGAGCTGCAGTACATCCCGCTGGAGCAGTTTGACGTGGACCTGATCCTGGCGCACAGCCTCTCGGGTGGAGACCGGATCTTCCAGCTGCACACGCGGGCGCGGGGGCCGGCCCTCAGCATGCACATGCGCATACCCAACATGCAGCTTGTCGCGCTGGCGGACCTGCCGGCCTGCGACCGCCTGCTTTTCGGGGACAGCACGCTGCTCTCCGAGAGCAGCATGCTGACCGTGCTGCCGGGACAGCAGCTCTCCGTGGTCTCTTACTGGAGGGCGGCGGCAGGCGTCGAAATTGTCAAGGCGCTCTACACCCTGCTCGCAGGCAGCGACAGTGCGCTGGTGATGGACATCGGGGCCGTCCGCAACGTCTCGGCGCTGGTGGCGCAGTGCACGCCTCCGGTGCTGGATGTCGTGTATCAGGCCGGCGTGGTGCGGGTGGCCTTCGGAATGGGGCGCGACGAGGTGCACCGCATGACGCCTGTGCCGCCCGAGGCGCCCACCCACGGAGAGCTGGGCACGCTGGTGACCTTCCTGGTGCAGAGCACGCGCGCCGTGCACGCGAGCGTGGCCTTCAACGCAGTGCTGGCGGCCTACGGCAACTCGCCCGGGACGATCGCGGAGATGGGCGGGCTGTGGGTCTCGACGATGGTGGCCCGCTCGAATGACGCTCGCCGGAGCCGGGACTTCACACCAGGCTTCAAGACCTGGTGTCTGCAGCGACCGGCAGAGTGCCAGTACGAGTACATCCGCAACGGCACGAAACACAGCAACATGCGCATCCTGCTCTCGTGCGCTGCAGACGACAGGCGTGAGGCCAGACAGTGGCTCGAGACGTCGTTTGGCGTGGTGCACGACGGAGGGCATGTCGACGCGCTCTGCGACAGCATGGCCGAGAACACCGCCTACGCGCCCGCAGCGGTCATGGTCAACACCATGAAGTTCCTCTACCGCGGGAACCGAATGTGGAACATCTACCAGAACTTCTCGGCACTCGACACGAAGACCTTTCTGTGGACGGATTTCTCCATTATCAGCTAGTATCTGTGATGTAGGTGCTTACATATATATATACACGTGTTGGTGGTGGTATGACATGAAGTTGTTTGTAATGGCGTATATGGCTGTGCTTGTCGTGTGCATGGTGTTGTTTAATTTGTATACCAATTTTGCGATACACAATAAATTACAACCTGTCATACAGACGAATCGCCCGTACAAACTGCCCACGCACATAGAGACAGTGCGCCGCGAGCTACTCATAAACACAAGCGTGCGAAGGGTGATCCTCGCATTTCCATACAATGGCGAGCGGGTGCCTGTGGCCCGACGACTGGCGCAGAGCCCACACGCACTGTACGTGGTCAGCGAGTCTCCGTACGGACACAATGGGCTGCTCAAACAGATGCACTGGCACAAGGACTTCCCCACACACAGGGCAGAGTATATGAGACTCACAGAGAAACTATTCAACGCATCCGCGCCTGACACAGCATGGTTTCAGGAGTCGATGGCGCGGACGATACTGGGCCAGGGCGTTCGTGATATGTATGCACGTGGCGATATATCAGATGATGATGTGGTGGTGGTCACAGACGCTGACGAGGTTGTGTCGCCAGAGGCACTCGCGTGGCTACAGACACACCTGCAGCACGGCGTGGTGGCGGTGGCAGGCTTCCGGTGGTTTCTGTGGACACACTGCTACGAATATCCGCGAAAGCAAGAACTCCGGGTTGC